>SAMEA3663297__coassemble_776_pt1 | contig 14325 bp, 7 predicted proteins | sample SAMEA3663297__metabat2_low_PE_020 | metagenome-assembled genome bin SAMEA3663297 (sample SAMEA3663297) | pig gut metagenome | biome: pig gut; feature: pig-associated habitat; material: faeces | place: China | collected 2013 | reverse complement strand
AGCACTCGGTGATGCAGATGCATCTGCTGTGGCGTCAGAATCTTCTGTATCATCAACTGTATTTGTCGGTACTGATAACAAGCTGACTGCCGAAAATGTGCTTGCCCTGAAACTTGTGCTCACAACAGGTACTATATTCGGTTCCTCTGTCGGTTCCTCTGTCGGTTCCTGTGAAGAAATCTCCTCAGTGCTTGCTGCTTCCCCATCTAATTCTTCCGGTGTTGTTGTCGGGATTGCTTCAGGAGTCGTTGCTGCTTCTTCATCACTTTCTTCATTATTATTAATAGAAGCTGTTGCTGTAGGCATTTCTGTCGGCAGCGCTTCCTCCTCATTGACTGTAAGAGTCATCACATCTTCTTCCAGCTTTGGAGTAGCTGTGGGTGTGGGTGTTGCTGTCGGTGTAGGAGTAGGTGTTGCCATTGACTCTGCCACTGTTTCATTTTCAAGTTCTGCAGTTGCTGTCGGTGTTGCCTCAGTTTCTTCCGTTGCAACAACTTCTTCATTCTCAGCACTCACATCGCCAGCTTCCGTCTCGGGCTCCTGTACTTCTTCTTCGGACGTTTCTTCATCGAATGATTCTTCCTCAGATGATTCTTCTTCAGATGATTCTTCATCGGATGATTCTTCATCGGATGATTCTTCATCAGATGATTCTTCCTCATTCGTTGCTTCTTCATACTTTTCTTGAGACATTGTTTCCACAACAATCTCTCCGTCCTCATTCTCGACTGCACTATAGGTTGTCACAGTCGGTTCATCAGCATAGGCGGTAACCACGTTGATCACAACTATCATATAAACTAAGATAATTGCTATCATTCTCTTTGTCCGTCTGGTAAGCTTTTTCATCCCTAAATTCCTCCTAACCAAAACACTACATTCCTATAAATATTAAAGCTGCACAAAGGCATAATCTAGTTATCCATATTCACTCTAGGCTAATTATACGTGAATGGAGCATCTGAAATCAAGTACTTTTGACCTATTTTTTTCGATTTGTTAATAATCACCACGTCAGCGCTAAAAATATTATGCTCACGCCATAACGATCGATTTTTCCTATATTTTAAAAGTCTTCTGAAGCATCAAAGGGAACAATATTTGTTAATTATAAAACTATATTGCTCAAGAAAATACAAACCATCAGAATCCTTTGATTTCAATTCTGACGGTTTGCAATATCAGTTTATTCGTTTTAAAAAATAGTAAAATTATATTGCTTATTTTGTGCATTTAGCGCATTATTAATTTGATTATTATAAAACTATATTGCCATTATCGTTTTTCTATTCTTTAAATGCAGTATCGTGTATCACAAACTCGGGGACTTTTCCTTCAACAAATCCATAGCTTGCCCATAGATCATAATCTTTGCCCACATCACTTTCCGATTTCAGATAAACTCTCACTTCATAGTCATATTCCAGATGTGTGCCATTATCCCAGCGCCAGAAAATCAAATCCTGCGGATAAATATTGGAAATGATCTCTTCAATTTCTTCTCTTTGCGTGTAATCCATCTGTACCCTGGTATTTATGTCACTGTAATCAGAACTATAAAGCCCCAACTGCGTATTATCAGCATCCTGCAGAATTGTATCTGCCCCTGCGCTGGTTAATTGCTTATCCCAAAGCTTTTCATATGCTTCCGAATTTTGGTTGATCACCTGAATCTGTATCACATCTTCGAGCTCCAATTGTTTTTCCATATAATAACCATGTTCTTTTAAATAGGAAATGCAATTCGCATATACAGGATAAATATTTATCCCATACTCACCAATGTAAGTACTGCTTCCCGGATAACCTTCGCTTGCCTGCTGTTCTACCTCAATTTTCACGGCGCCAATCGGGATGTTCTCTTTTATTTGCGTGAAATTTGTCATTTCAGCGTCCTTTCGGTAAGCTTCCAGCAATTCTCTCAAATCGCTTTTACTCATCTTTTTCTGGTAAACCAGATTGCCGTAAGTTGCCTTAACCGTATATTGACTGTTGCTTTCCAGGAATTGGTCAAACTCCTCTGAGCAGGCCATAAAATAACCATTCTTGAATTCTTTAGAGCCAATGATCCTGTCAAGTAGCTCACAGGTCTTTTCATCCTCCACATTTACCCAAAGCTGTCGATAAACCTTATTCCCGTTCTTTAACCGGTAAATCACTGTGGCATACGGCCAACTACCGGATTCTTCTAAATACTCGTCACTGTATGTGTCAATTTTATCATACTCTGCAATAGAACACTCTGCCAATTCGCACACATCTGCTACATTCGTTAATATCATATGCTTTTCGCCATAATCTTCTGCAGACGTGTATGCAACCCCTGAATCAAGATATGAATAATAAGATCTATCCCCTCCCACCGTATCATAGCCGGATGGAATAAATGCAGCGCTTTCTACTTTTCCTGCATCAGGTACATAACTGTCAAAGCCAGTCAAATCATAACGATACAACATAAAAATGAATGCTGTCAGAACGCCGCTAAGGACAATATGTCTTTTTTTGTGCAGAGCTCCTTTTATGTCAAACTCATAAATCACCTGTATTGCACAACATCCGATCACAATTCCAAGGCCAATCGCTAAGATCAGATAACCAATTCCATCCATATTTTTAAATGGGTCAAAACCAATGGAATCAGATACAATAAGTCCCAGCATAAGAGCGATCGGAACAACCAGTAAGATCTTAATGACCGGTTTGGTCAGTTCGAAAGTCATCGCTTTCCCTGCAGCCTCTGCAGGTCGTTTCAGATAACAAAAGTAAGCAAGGAGTCCGGTACCAATCCCAAAAACGATCAATCCGATAATCCATCCGGCATCAGCTTTTACGCCATATCCGTTTGAGTCAGCTAATTCAGTATAAATACCAATCGGAGACAGCACCGGGAATTCCCGATATCCATAATAGGAAAAATATTTAAAGAACAAACAGCGGTATCCATAATCTACCATTCTTACCAGATATTCGTATCCGCAAAGAACAGCCAGTCCAAGCCCTGTAACCACAATATTTCCCGTTAACATTACTGCAAGAATAGCTAAATGATAAAGGCCGATGTATACGCCGAAATGCAGTCCAAATGCCTGCAGCGCAACTTCAATCACCTGCGCATTCGCTGCCTTGTTCCCTGCTGCAATCAGAATACTGATGAGCAGTCCTGATAAATAAGGAATCACATAGAGAAAAATTCCATTCAGCCATATCACCAGAAATCTTTTATTTCTTTTTACCGGCATTCCCAAATAAAAATCAATCTTTTTTCTGCTATAGAGCCATGAAAATCCCTGAACAGCGCTGACTACTGCTGTCGCGCAGGTACATAAAAGAAGCAACACACTGGTTCCCAATGTTCCTTTAACAGTACTCATCAGTTCGGAATGCAGCATCTTCTCTGCCATGGCACCATAATCTCTGAAATATATTTCAGACCAATTCATAACCTGATTGATATTGAGTGCCGTTTGAATCGGAATGAGCAGCATAAACGTCAATATAGACAGTACCCAAACCCATAGCCGGCGTTTATTATTTTCCTTTAAGCTAACCAAGAATGAGTTTTTTGATATCATATCCTACCACCTCCGTTTCACTGATAAAGATTTCTTCAAGAGAAAGAGGCAGCGCCTCAAAGAATACCGTATTAACCGTAGCAAAGGTTGCCAGAATTTCAGCTTTATTACCTCTTACTGTCAGTACATTCAAGGAACCGCGTTTTTCATTCTTCATAATATTCAGCGTAGAAATCACCTTGGCCTCATCATCAATTGTCTTAAATACACATTGAATCTTCTGGATATTACATTTCATGTCTTCCAGATCCTTAGAAAGCAGTACACCGCCTTTGTGTAATAGCCCCACATGGTCACAGATATCCTCAAGTTCCCGGAGATTATGGGAGGCAATCACCGGTGTCAGGCCTCTCCGTTCCATTTCACTTGCAAAAATACTCTTAATTCCCTGCCTCATGACCGGATCGAGTCCGTCAAAGGTCTCATCGCAAAGCAGATACTTTGTACCACTGCAGACACCGCAAATAAGTGCCAGCTGTTTCTTCATTCCCTTCGAATAGGTATTAATCTTTCTCCTTTTGTCCAGTCCGAAATTAATAAGGTAATTGTAGAAATCTTCCACTGCAAATTCCGGATATACGCTGCATAAATATCTCTGCATGTCAATTGCATTACTGTTTCCCAAAAAGTAGGGTTCATCAGCAATGAAATAAATCTTTTGTTTTGCTTCCATATTGTCATAGATCGAAAGCTCATCTATCGTAATCTGCCCCCGATCCGGTTTCAAAACACCTGCCATCATGCGAAGCATTGTACTTTTTCCGGCACCATTCGTACCGATCAGTCCAAACACACTATTCTCCCTGATTGTAACGCTGACATCATCAACAGCTTTCATTTTGCTGTAGGATTTCGTCACATTTCTGATTTCAATCATAAGTTCCTCCCTCACAGATACACTTTATTAATTCCTCTTTCGTAATCCCTGTATCTAAAGCAATTTTGCAGATTTCCCTAAGCTGTGCAAAAAGTTCTTCCTTATATTTTGACAGGAATCGATTACTTTCCGAAACAAAATTTCCCTTGCCCTTGACGGTATAAATATAACCCTGCCGTTCCAGTTCTGTATAAGCACGCTGAATCGTATTTGGATTAATGGACAGCTCCACCGCAAGATTCCGCACAGACGGCAATCTGTCATTCGGGCAAAGAACGCCGCGCAAAATCAGCAGTCTGAACTTTTCCACCACTTGTTCATAGATAGGTCTTGCATCTCTATAATCTATGAATATCATACCTTTTCCCTTTCTTAACTCATTTCACATCCAGTGTACTAATTCCATTCATACAGTTATGATATATAAGTCTTTTAATCCCGTCAATCAAAAGAGCCATAGATTAATAATTTCTTAATCTACAGCTCTAATTTTTCTAATCATTTCTTATTTTGTTTTGTTTTTTGTAACCTGCAATTTTTATTTCTTGATCAGCAGAGATTTCCCTGTCATCTCCTTAGGCTGTTCCATCCCCATCAGTTCAATCATGGTCGGTACAATATCCGCAAGGCATCCGCCTTCTCTTAATGTGTAAGAAGGATCTGCATTAACAAGAATAAACGGTACCGGATTGGTTGTGTGTGCAGTAAACGGTGCGCCTGTCTCGTAATCAACAAGCTGCTCTGCATTTCCATGGTCAGCACAAATAAACATCTGTCCATTAACCTCACGAATAGCCGCTACTGCCTTTCCAACACATTCATCTACCGCTTCTACCGCTTTGATAGCAGCCTCTTCCACGCCGGTATGTCCTACCATATCAGGATTAGCAAAGTTAATAATTATAACATCATACTCCCCTGACTTAATTGCACCAACCAGCTTATCACAAACCTCATATGCACTCATCTGCGGCTTCAGATCATAGGTTGCAACATCTTTAGGGGAGTTTACAAGTATTCTGTCTTCTCCCTCATTCGGTTCTTCTACACCGCCGTTAAAGAAAAACGTAACATGTGCATATTTCTCTGTTTCGGCAATTCTTGCCTGCTTCATATGGTTTGCTGCAAGCCACTCACCAAAGGTATTGGTAACAGAAATTTTATGGAATGCAACCTCTTTATTTGGAATAGTAGGATCATAATCGGAGAAGCAGACATAAGTAAGCTCTAATCTCTTACCTCTCTCAAAGCCTTTAAAATCATCATCGCAAAAGCTCCTGGTGATTTCTCTTGCACGGTCAGGTCTGAAGTTAAAGAAGATCACGGAATCACCATCCTTGATGGTTGCAACCGGTTTTCCATCCTCAACCACTACCGTGGGCTTTACAAATTCATCTGTCTCATCCCTGTCATAGGATTCCTGAATGCCTTCAGGTCCGCTAATTGCATGGAGCCCTTCTCCCTTTGTAAGCGCATCATATGCAAGCTTCACTCTGTCATAGTTATTATCTCTGTCCATTGCGTAGTAACGTCCCATCACAGAAGCAATCTTACCTACGCCGATCTTTTTCATCTCTGCCTCTAAATCCCGTGCATATCCCTTTCCACTCGCCGGAGGTGTATCACGTCCATCTAAAAAGCAATGTACATATACCTTGGAAAGCCCGTTTCTCTTAGCAAGCTCAAGAAGCCCATACAAATGTGTATTGTGGCTGTGTACACCGCCATCAGAAAGAAGGCCAAACATATGCAGTGCACTGTCATTCTTCTTGCAATTTTCTACAGCCTTCAACAGCGCAGGATTCTCAAAAAAGGTTCCATCCTGAATTTCCTTCGTGATTCTGGTAAGCTCCTGATAAACAATGCGGCCTGCTCCCATATTCAGATGTCCCACTTCCGAATTTCCCATCTGTCCTTCCGGCAATCCAACCGCCATACCACTTGCATTACCCTTTACAAAAGGACACTCTGCCATCAACTTGTCCATAACAGGGGTCTTGGCTTCTGCCACGGCATTGTGCTCCTTCTTCTCATTCAATCCATATCCATCCAAAATCATTAATACTGTGGGTTTTTTCATTTCAAGTCTCCTCTTCTTTCTATTTCATAGCAGACCTTTCTGCTATTGTTATTTTAGTAACAATCTTTCCACAAGGCATTATACACGGTTTTTATCCACCTTGCAACCACTAATCCAATCACCATTCTGCATACTGCGCGGGCATAACGACACAATAATTATCAAATCTTTTCACCTTAAATAAATTCAAATCATAATTAGAGAGATTTTCACTTTTAATTACATATGCGGTTTTCTGTTCAGTATTAATTTCTTCCATTTCAGGATTTTTGAAACGGTATCTGTCAGCATAGGAAATCTGTGTCCCCCGGTATTGATTGGTTTTTCCCTGGTAATATTCCGCATCAATCTGCTGTGCAAACATCGTCAATATTTCACTCACATTTGCCGATCCCTCATATTGCGTGTCCGGTGTGATATAATAATAATCGCATTCCTGATTTCCGGCAAATTCCACCGCATCCAAAAAATCCTCATAAAAAATATCTTCCATCTGATCAGCCCAAACCGTAAAATACCGGTTAAAAAACAATGCGCTCTGTATGCTATAAATGATAAAAAATACCAGTGCAATACTTCTCCATTTCTTCACTACATAATAAATTGCAATTCCTGCAAAAATAATATGGCTGTAAAAAATGATATTTATTCTATTCACATTTACTGAGTTAATGCAAATTCCCACAAAGACACTGCATCCCCAATAAGTTAACAACATTATATTAATAGTTTTCTTCTCTAAATTCTTTTCATGCTTTGCGTTATAAAAAGTGATTCCAATTCCGACTAAAACAAGAGGTATTGAGCACTGATACATTGTTCCGAAATCATCAATAGCGTTCCAGATCAGGTCAGGCTTTTGTAAGAACACCACTCTGATCAACGAATTAATATTCGCTAGTAATTGTCTAAATGGTTGTTCTGAAAAAAATAACATATCATTTGTACGGATGCTGTCTTTAAAATATGGCATTGTTACAAACGGCAGACTGACAGTATCCCACTTCATAAAATTAATCAGCATTGTCCCATAAATGGGAAAAGCCAATCCAAAATAGATTGCACAAGCAATCAGCAACTGTTTCCATGTTACTTTTTTCGCTAAAAGAAGAATAATCGCTGCAAAAAGTAAAAACGTAGGAACCATATAGAAGGATACTCCGTACGAATACATACACAATGCGAAAAATATCATTGATAAATAAATACCATACTTCTTCCTCATCCCTATTATCAAGAAACATAATCCAATAATAAACATATGAGGAAAAACGTTACAGTCGAGTGCCCATCTACTTTGCATAAAATGCCAAGGATTAATTGCAAGAAAAAGTAAAGCAATTGTCGCAGCCTTAGTTGAAAACAATTCCTTAACGATTCTATAAACTGCAGACGCCCCCGCCAAGCTAACAATTAACATAGGCAATCTGGCTGTAACACTGTTTAGTCCCCACAATTTAATAAACGGTACTGTCAAATAGGACAGCAATACACTCATTTGCCCATAACCCCATGCTGTAAAATGAGCAGGAAGCCAGGTTCCAAAACGATCCGTTCCGTATTCTGCCAGCGCCAGCGCATCCACTGCACCCATAGCACCATCCTGATTAAATCCCCCCGGAATATTTCCCAGACCGATAAATCGAATAGCAATTATGCCATAAATCAATAGAATATAAAAAAAATTGGGAAAGTTCCACTCTTCCTTGTCAGAATTGAAAATTCTTAATTTAGTGCCAATCACTTCATCTCTGCCATCAAGTTTTTCCAGAAACATCACCAGTATTATCCCTATGATTAATAGCAAACTTACAACATTGACAGTTGTCATCTTTTCCCCCTTCTTTATATCCAAAACATCACCAAATACTTTATTTGTGCAAACAAATCTTTCCTAACATCTTTTAATGCCTCTCCTGTATCCAAAAAGAAAATTCTCCCCTGATAAAATATTGTCAGAAGCAAACATAAAATTAAAAAATAAAGCATGTATTTCCTAATCCACCCACTTTCAACCTGATTAAAAAGTAAAAGCCAGGCCCAGATAGCAGATAGCAAAAAGAAAACTGAAAAATCACTGAAATATCTCATCAAAATACCAGACATTTCTGTATCTGCACAGATAATGATGACTCCTGCAACCGCACTCAGAAAAACAAGTGCTCTTAATGTATGGTTCCCTATCTTCTTTCGAAATAATATAAATACCGGTATTATCCAGACAAACAGATTTACCGCAAACAGTCCACCATAAGTAGCCTCCGATATCGTAACGCCAAGATACTGAGTTGTAAAAAAGTTAGCTTCCGCAAAAGGAAAATCCAAAGTCCACTTAAGAGGTGCAAACAAGTATGCCCAAATGCCAAGTGGTAACCGGTCAAGAACAAATCCTCTGTTCCTCATATCATTAAAAGTAAGATTATAATTGGCACCAAAGTCAAAGACAGAGCCAAATCGAACATAATTATATACCATCAGCAATGTGGCAATTGCTATCATTGGCATCACAAATGCAAATGTATTTTTCTTTCCCTCTCCGGTTCGTAGATATCGAATTGAGAAAATAAACTTTCTTAGAATTACAATATCAAGCAGAATAAACAAGAAGAGTTGAGGTCGACATCCTGCAACTAATGCTGTGCAAAGGCTCCCACATGCTATATGAAATGTGGAAAGCTTTCCTTCTTTCTCCGCAGATAGGAAAAGCCAAACCCCCATAAGTCCGAGCCCTAATCCGACTACAATCGGAACCGTATACAAATCCGGTCTCTTGCAAATATATATAAAACCGCTACCTAATACAACAAGCTCTGTCAGCAAATACCACACTCCAAAGCTTGTCTTAGGAAACCAACGCCTTATTGTCTGACAAATAACGCCTATAATTCCAAGTAGCATTAGCGTTGCACCAATAAATACCACTTGATAATTATGTAAGGCAGTTCCGGTCAATAAATAATAGGGAAGATAAAACAAAACAACCGGAACAACCCCAAAATATACATAGTATTTCCCTTGAAAATATGCATGATCCCACAAGAAGTCCTGCCCCTCTTCCAGCATCACCTGTCTTCTGTAATCATAATCATATGGATTTTGCATTTTTTTCAGGGCTTCCGACGGTTCCTGTAGAAGCCAGACCTTCCCCTGGCTGAAGGCCTCTGCCAAACGCTGATATTGTTCATGATTAACAGCTGGTTCTCCGCGAAAAACAGGATTGATTCGGATTAACATCCCAACCGCCAATAAATGGATTAAGAAGAAAGCAACTAAAGCTATACTCTTTCCTCTTTTCATATCCAGGAAAGGAATCCTGCAGACAAAGGAGGTAGGACGCAACAGATACAAAGCCACGCAAAGCGCCAATATAATAAGTACTCTTGTTATTGAAAAAAACATAGGAATCACCGGATTCAGTTCAAAATTAATTCTGATATGCGTTCCCGTATCAAGTGCCGGTGTCACTTTAATACTTTTGCAGTTCCCGTACAAATGCCAGGTCAAATACTGACTTCTTGGTTGTGAGTGCCAAATCTGTCTATCAGGAATCCAGTAATAATTCTCATGGGAATCATCTCTTGCTGCCAAATACAGCATTACAGGCTCCTGCTCCCCGTTTTCTCTGTCAAGAATTTCTATGTCAATACGCAAAGTTGATAATTCTTTGTTAATCTTATTAAATTCCAAGTAGCGATTCGTCTCACCAAGCAGATAGCTCCCATCCGGTTGGAGTATCAGCCCTTCACCCGTCAAAACGGAAAAATCCTTAATCTCCTCGCATTTCCTGGATTCCCAATGCCTGAAGTTGAAAACAAACAACTCTATTAGCAGCACTACTATAGACGCTAATATAACAAAGCGAATTAATTTCTGCCTCCAAACATGCCCATACATGCCCATACGAATTCCTCCGTCTTACTTACTACTCTTTTTGATAACCATAGATTGCTTCAAGTCCATAGTATTCTGCCATCCATGCATTTAACCAATCATCTGCAGATTCTTTAACATACCCAGTGTCATTAAATGGATCATATTTGTTACCAGAATAAGGAATCATGGGTATTGTTGCCTCTGTTTCCCCTTTTTCCAATTTTTCTTCTATGATATCCACACCCTCTTTCACTTGCTCATAGGTATGATTTATCACCTGAAACTCTACTTTGAAAGAAACGGCAAAAACAAATATCATTACCCCAGTCAACACACAATAAACAGGTTTTGGCCACAATAGAATCCCATTATAGAGATAACCTACCACCACAATAAACAATACCACTCCCACAAACCATGCTCTTTCCGGATATATTGCGGAAAAACAAAGTACACAAATAGATGCCACTCCTGCAAAAAAGTACATCAATGGCAATACCCTTCCCCTTTTCTCTTGTCTTCCAAAGGCTATATTAAGTAATGCAACAAAGCACAACACTACCATCAGATAAGATAGCTCCTTTTTGGAAATTGTCATAATTTCCAAAAAGCGATTCCATAGTCCCTGAATATTTGTTTGTGATGATACCCTTCTGCTGGCTGGTGCTGCCACTAGAAAAATAACCCCAATTATACTTCCTACCAGACCGCTATATACCCATTTGGGAATTAGAATCTTTTGTGCAAAATATATTGCTATAAACATTATTACCAGAAGAACAGCTGCGCCTCCTGTATTTTCATTGGTACATCCTGCCAAGAAACCAAAAGCACAAATTATAACAGTATTTTTCTTAGTATTATTTATTTTACCTTGATCAGATAAATGTACTCGATACAGTAAGAGAAATCCAAGAATAATCACTCCATTCCATAAATAATTAGCCGCTCCTGATGCCCACAAAACAGTTTTCCCAAACTGTGGCAAAAAGAACCACATACATACATAAATCAGCACTAATAATGAAACGCTTTGCTTTCGTCCATAAGATGCATGCTTATATATCAATGTTCCCAATAGAATATACATTAAAGAATTCAGTATCTTAAATCCAGTTTTCCCGAGCATAAGCGCAAGCTGAAGCAAACCATGTGACACAATCCTTCCATTACACATCTGCCGGTGATTCATCATAGAGGGAATAATCTCTAAAATATTAATTCGGTGAGTAGCATTTGTTGGTCCTCCCATAGTATCAAAGAAAAAGTGATACTTAAAATCATCTGAAGCAAATTCGGTATGAAAATTCAGTACTAAAATAATGCCAAAAACAAAGGATGTTACTATAATATTCCACAAAACAGGATTGAAAAGAATTTTTCCGATATATCTATTATCCTCTTTTGTCTTCTCAATCTCTCTATTTTTCTTTTTCTGCTTTTTCAGATTATATTCCTTCAATAAGTCAAAGACTTTTACTTTTATTTTCCTCAACACATGAAGAGCACCTAGAATTGCTTTTTCAAACATTTCTCTTTTTATCTGAAAGAATAAAAATGCCAAGAATGATAGCAGTGAAATCACTCCTGCTACATGCCATACGAAACGCCCTGTAAACTTAACTTGAAAAGTTCCATCATATCCAATCGGTAAATTTACACAAATTCTGTTATTATCCTGAGATCTTGTAAGTTTCAAAGTTTCCTTAGTTTCTACGTCTTTTGCTTCATAACCAACATAATAGAACAACGGTACCGTAATAGATGCATTTTCTTCTATTGCTTTTCCTGATATCAGGACAGTACTATATTCTTTCTGATAGGAATTGATTTCCGCACCATTTCCATGTGGCACGTTATCTTGAAAGGGAGTCCATGTGTTACTGCCAAGATAGAGATATTCATCTCCCATCAAATTACCTGTATTTAGCGCAATTTCATCATACTTCACGCTTGCACTATTATGTAACAACACCTGGTATACATAGGAGGTCCCTTGAAAAGCCGCAATCAAACATAATACTACAGCAGCCCCTCGTACATATTCTTTTTTCCATCTGTTTTTCAATTCCACAAATACCAGACATGCCAATAAAGCGCACAAGATACCACTTATCGATAAATATCGATAAGGAAGTTTTCCTTTGGCAATCAGTTTTCCTATTGCTTTACTATATGAAAAAATAGCATTATACGGAAATAGATTTGTAGCCATAAATATGGATAATACAGCCAGCCAAAAAGTAATTGAAGATGCCTTTTTTATGCTACAAGTTTTCCAGTTCCCGCATAGCACCAAAAAAATAGCCAAAATAATTAAGAAAGCACTTCCCAAGGAAATCGGAAATTTTTCAGATATACTGACAATCTCATTCCAATGCGTCCCAAAGGCATTGCCATTATATATGGGTGCAAGCAACTCCATCAACGTAATTCCAATGCGCTGAATTCTTCCGTCAAGTTCAACGACCATTACATTCAATTCTTCTCCCATATACTGCACAAGAGGCACTATAAACCATAAATTGATTAGTAACGATATCCCGGCGACCTTGCTCAAATAAAGAAAGGTCTTTTTTACAAATACCCTTTTATAGCAAATCAAGCAAAGCAAAACGATAAAAATAGCAGCCATTTGGCAGGTCAAAATATGCGTTTGTATCAATCCCGAAAATCCCAACACAGGAATCCAAAGCTTCTTGCCATATTCATCACTGTCGACATCTTCTACCAACGCATAATAGAAGCATAACACTATCATTGGAAGGAACATCATTGCAGTATACTCTCCCACTGCCGCACGGACATAAACGCAACACATGCGATAAATAGAAAGAGTATATAGTAAGCTTACCATCAAGCCCACATACTTACTGTTGCTGATCTTTTTGAAGCAATAATAGGCACTAATTGCAGTTCCTAAATTAACCAAAATTACAAAGCTTTTATATGCACTCTGGACAGGTACGCCCACGATCCTAAGGAGTGCAGGAAAAATTAACGAAATATCACCATACATAATAGAGACCGGATATCCCCAGCCATTTACCCAATTAGGCTGAATTCTTACTGGGAATGCCCCTGAAAGCAGTCCATCTTTTAATCCTTCAATTCGAAGCATATGAAAATCCAGATCATGCCCCCACTGGTAATATTCTCCTAATAATCCAACAGAAGAAAGTAATGTTATTCCAAAAATCCCTATCAGAACCACCTTATCTGTCTTAATTTTTTCTCTGTGAAACCATAAATAGCAAATGATATTTATTAATACTAGTATTACAAGTAATTTAAACACTCTATACAAGTTAGAATTCCATGCAGTAGCTATTTCAACACGTTTTACTTCCAACCTACCTGCATTAGCATAGCCGATCTTGACCCGCATGGTATCAAGCCTATCATTCGCCCAAATATCATATTGGCGCTCTGTACTATAAGCAGGTAAAGTCACATAATCACTATACCTACTGTAAGCGCCATTGCTAGTAGATAATATATCACAATTATTATTATCTCCGTCAGCTTCATAATTAATCGTAATCTGGTAAATTCCTTCTTCTAAAGATATAGATGGCGTTAAAAAAAAATGAGTCCCGTCATCTATATTTTCTATCACATTATTCTTCCGCTCTTCACCCTCTGTACTTAAAATAATATCCTCTTTTTCAAAAACGTAGTTAACAGCACTTGAATTCATAATTACAAAAAACATTAACAGGAAAAGCATAATTTCCAATAACGTAATTGCACCATAACTGCTATCTATCATTTTTTTAAACAAATTTCCTAATCGATTTTTTATCTCCAATATCACTTCATTGCCTCCACCCTCAATTTATTTAAAAAACAAACGCATTTACCAGCTCAGCAGTATGCCTTATCCACTTCTATCACTGCAAAATAGTTCTCATCCAGTT
>SAMEA3663297__coassemble_679_pt1 | contig 16359 bp, 12 predicted proteins | sample SAMEA3663297__metabat2_low_PE_020 | metagenome-assembled genome bin SAMEA3663297 (sample SAMEA3663297) | pig gut metagenome | biome: pig gut; feature: pig-associated habitat; material: faeces | place: China | collected 2013 | reverse complement strand
TCCATTAATTAAAGCAAGAACCGCTTCATCTGCGTTACCGGACACTCCACCATAAAGCTTGATACCAGCTTCCGCAAGAGCCATCTGTGCTCCGCCTCCGATTCCACCACAAATCAGAACCTCAATGCCTGAATCCGAAAGCAAGCCCGCCAGTGCTCCATGACCGCTTCCATTTGAATCAATAACCTCTGCTTTTACAATCTCACCATTTTCTACTTCATATACCTTAAACTGTTCTGTATGTCCAAAGTGCTGAAAAATTTCTCCGTTTTCATAAGTTACTGCTATCTTCATATCTTTCTGTCCCTTCGCTATTATATTTTTTTCTGAATTTTCTGCATATCTCCGGCATGGTCTTTCACAACAAGCTTTATGTTTTCCGCTACAGATTCTATAATTTCCGCCGGATATCACTAATTGTTTTCCATTCACAATACAGTCCGAAATTTTATATCTTGCTCTTTCATATATTTCTGTGACTGTCGTGCGTGAAATATCCATAACTGCAGCGCATTGTTCATGATTCTGTTTTTCAAAGTCTACAAGCCTTATCACTTCATATTCATCGACAGAAAGAACCACACTTTCAGGATTTGTAACTCCTTCCGGTTCAAAACAGGAATATTCCGGTTCACTACAGACCCTTCTGCATCTTTTAGGTCTTGGCATTATATCACCTCTTGTTTCCGACATATGTTGATTATAGCATAATATTTTATGTTTTTCAAATTTTATAGTATCATATTAATAAGCGAAAAGTTGTCGTACTCTCAATTCAATACGACAACTCCTTACCACAAAGTCTCTACATCACTATTTCAAAATAAGCCTTTATCATCTCAAACTCCGAATCTGTTCCTTGGGGTATCAAACAGAAAACGATTTCTTCTCCACCTTCTCCAATTCATCCAACAATGCCGGTTTTCTTGGATATCTCTGCTTCAATTCCTCAATTAACGACTTAGCAGTATCATTACCCTTCCATTTTATCAGCTGTGCAATATTCTTCGTTATCTTCTTATATTCTCGTCTATCCTTTGCCCGAGCGCAACTCTCACTTATATCCTTATAACACAACTCATATATCTGCTCCGGATATTCCTTCACCAAATATTTCCCATAATAAAACAAATCATACGGATTCTTCATTACATCTTCAAGCAATCTCTTCTTTTCATTTTCAGAAATAAGAATACTACGATAGCAAACAGTTCGCTTGCCATTCTTTAATTCATCCAATAAGCTCTCGTAATTCTCATTCCATGCACCGCGCTCATTATAAATCTGTTTCAAAACATCCCAGAACTTCTCATTTCCCATTAATAGCAGCTTTTTTGCCTGTGCGATTTGCTTTTCCGTATTGTTTGCTGTCTTGTATATGTCATATAGCATGTTATTCCAATCTTCCGGATCACCACTATGATAATGCCATGTATTTTCCGCATTTGCTTTCTCTAAACAAAGTTTCTCTGCTTCATCATAATTCTTCTCTTCCATAGCATCATTGATAGCGATAATACGGAGTTCATTTATCGAAATATTCTGATATAGTTCCTTCTGCGTATTCTTTTTGCCATATAAATGTCGATGTAAAAGATATCTTACAATCAAATCTTCTTTTTTCGTGTATTCCGGGAAATAATCCTCCTGTGAATTTTCCAACAGGGTATCCAAAATCTTTTCAAGTTTCTTTGCGCTCTTTTCATCGCATAGGCAAATCCCACTTTTCAGCAGTTCATAACGCCAGTCAGTCCAACCATCAAACACACTCTTTTTTGCCTCTTTTATAATCAATGCAAGTGCTTGATCACGCATTTGTTTGTCCTGTTTTCCGATTTCTTTTGTGCATTTTTCTATTAATTCGTATGTACACATGATAACATCAGTAAGCATTCCCGAACTACTATCTGCATGAGATGCTAACTTAACACCAGATACCAAAATATATGTAGCCGCCTCAAGTGCAACCATATAACCACGCATTTCTAAAGTCTCAGCACACATATCAAGGCAGTCATGCATATCCATACAAATATTATCGCAGTTGCTCCAACCAATGTATCCGCGATGGGTGTTAAATTTAATTGATGCAGCGATTGTATTTTTCACTATTGGTATAATATCTTCTGTGGGTATCATAGCAGCACCTCTTTCTTTTATTCAACAATATCAATCTTATGTTTTTCACACCATTGCCTTGCTATTTTTTCATAGGCTTCATCACGATATTGGTACCACTGTTTCTCCAGATTCAAGTCATACAATTTATCCTTAAATCTTCTAAAAGCGCCTCTTCCCTGGATTGCCCTTGCCAATACATCCTGATTCTTTCCCGCCGGAAGCTCGTATATGAACTCTTCCATTATTCGATACTCGTTGATATCGTATTGTCCCGGTAACGGTATATAATCCTCGACAAATCCCTCTTTGATATCTTCGAAAAGTTCCGGATTGTCCTCACCATCTACCATTCCGTCAAACAGCATCAGAACTTTTTCGCTTTGGGTATCATAATAATATTCTGTTTCCATACCGGCAAATTCCATTGCCTCGATTATGTCTTCTAATTTCACTTTCATCTTTTATCCTTTTTCATGTTCCTTTTAATCTGTTCCCCAACCTGGGGAACATTTTACCATCCATTTGTATTATTCTCTAAAATATACTTTATTCTTTGTTTTTCCGTAACTTTTAAGAATATTTAATTTTGCAGCCTTCGATAACAGTCGACTTGATGTCTTTATTTCCACTTTCAATAATTTTGCTGCAATAGAGCTATTTATTTCTTTATTTGTATCGAGATAGTGCAAAATAATCTGTATTCTTGTCCTTTCCAATTCGGACATCGATTCGGACATTGATTCAGACATTGTCTCATTTCCTTCAAAATCTTGAGGGACATCGTAGTTCAGGTTCGGCATTACTACAGTAAACTGATATCTGTCTGAGCGGAATGATGGTTTTTTGCTCTCATTATAATTTATTTGAAATTCATATCCACTGATAATCTTTCCAAATCCACTACCTTTACGTTCCATATATCCAAGCCGATTAAATACATCAGCAAGAACCGGATTTCTTCTGGTTGAAGGGACTGTAAGAGGATCTCTGTCCTGAATCATGGAACCATCCGGCATTCCTCCAGGAGAATAGATTTCCATTCTGTCATCATATATGTCAATATGCACTTCACTTCCATTTACCAACCATCAGTTTCAGAATCACCGACGCCGAACGCAAGGAAATTGAAGCCCGTATTCTTGCAAGCGGTATGAAAAAGCAAGACTACTTTGTCCGTTCCTGCATCTACAACCGCATCTGTGTTGTTGGCAAGAGAGAAACCATATATCCCCTGGTGCAGACTGTTAATGCACTATATCTGCAATTACTTGAAATGCAGAAGGCATTTACATCAACCAGCACCTCTGATATGCTTCCTTCTTCAGATGAAATCAAAGAATTGCAGACAGAATACACCACTATGCTTACAGCTATTATCGACCTCTTGGATGGTGCCAAATATCTGTGGGAAGGAGACCGCCATGAACAATAATCTTGATTTCCAATTTGGTATGTATGAGCCTGCCACAGACTCCATCATTGTTAATGCCGGCGAGAACTCCGTTCTTATTATCCGTTGCAAGGAATGTAATTCCTCCGTTACCTTTGATAACCCGAATGATGTTGTTTATCTTTACCGGCTGGCAGAGGAAACACCTCTGCTGTATGCAAAACTGGCATTGAAGAAAAGCGGATTGCAGGATTATGTGGATGCTATGAGTGAATTTAATTGATTTTCCTCAAGTTGGGAAAGCATTCTATTTGGGTTAGTCTCAAATCAGTCTCACCAGTCTCATGAATATTTTGAGACCAGTGAGACTAAGATTTACCATTTCTCCACCATATATTTCACAGCCTCTTTTAAATCATCGCCAAATTCTTCCAAATCATCCAACGATATAGCGCCATCCAATTCCTTTTAACATCCCAATTCAATCTTCCAACCTTTACATTCAAATCAATGAATCCGAAATTCATCTAACAGTACAGCCGCCTTTTCATTTCTTATTTCTGTCAATGCTAATAGTATGTCCTCATACGCATTAATCAGCTTTTCATCTTTTTTTATCTCATCACTATAGAATATAAAGGATTTTAAGATAATCATATCAACTATCACTTGTGAATCTTTTACCTCTTTTGCAAACTGTTCTTTATTATTTCTAATAGCTTTTGTAAAACATGAACTAATAGATACCAAAATTTCAGGTAAAAGTTCATTAATATTAAGCAAATATATTGTGTATAGAACATCCACCAGATGATTAGAGCCATACTTTTCAATTTGCGCATTCAAGAAGCACTTATCTTTATAACTATATTCTGCCTTTACTTTGTTTACATCCCACCTACTATATCTTCCTTTACAAAGAAACAATCTCTTTTCAAGAATATTTCTTACATAGTCTTCTGGTATATTATTTACATAAGTTTCAAGAATTCGAATCTTCTTCTCAATGTCATCTCTCTTGCCCTTTTCCCTAAATCCATCAACATATGCCGCCAAAAAGCCACTAAGAGCATCTTCATAAAAATCCACTGTATCTCTAGTAAATATCGAAAAATCAGTATCTTTAAACAAAATATCATAAACAGCTTCTGGTTTTCGTCCTATTATATTCAATTCTCTTTGAAAAAAGGAAGATACTTTATGTTCTTGAAACAAGTCAATTATTTCATGTGCTCGCATTTTTTTACAGTTTTTATGCCAAATTTGAATCATACATTGCACAATCGATCTAATTACTATGACAAATCTCTCATCATCTGTATCCAAACCGCAACATGCAATGTTACAGAGAATGTCTATATCGTAATTACTGATATCAAACTCTGAAAAATCTACACTCTTACCATCATATAAATAATCTTGAATTATCTGAGATTTTTTATTTTGATATTCATTTCCTTTATTATCTCGAATCCAATGATCCACTCCATGTAATTTGGGAACCATATTAGGAATGAATTCATACTCAGTATCATTACGATTTTCTTTTATAAATGCAGCATTAAATTTCTGATGATTCATCTCATCTTTGGCAAGCATAATAATTGTATTAAAAATACAACTTGCATACCTTTTATTTTGAGACAAAAAATACTTTGATAATTCTGCCATCTGGCTAATTAATCCAGAATTATCGTCATTAATTATACTTTCTAATATCATTAACAAGAGCTGCTGTTTAAGATCGTTATTTATATCTTGATTCAATTGTTCCCACAACGCAATTACCATATTAACTTCAGCTACATAGGATTGATTTAAAAATATTTTCTTTACACGCTTAATCCATTCCTCAACTAGTTTATTTCGCTGTTCATCCGTAACATCTGGCATTATCAAAACTGAAGCAATCAATGTGACAAGTACTGATTCAAACTGCATTTCAATACGATAATCACCTTTCATCTTTTCACAAAGAGTATTAATTACTGAAACAATTTGACCAACATCCGCTTTTTTTTCATTAATATCATTTATAAGACGATTTAATGTTTCATTCATATTCAATATTGGTGCATTTGCATCTTCATTGTCTTTTACAATCTTTTGTGCTTCTCCCTTGATCTGCGGTTCAATCATTATCGTATTTCCATCTATTTTTGTCACAGCAGCATTGCGAAAATCCATTTTTTGAATCTGCAAATTCTCATTAGGATGAGTTTTTTCATCGTAAATAGAATATAAGTAATCTAAAATAACATGACATCTATTTTTTATTGCATCATCTCCATAAAGATATGAATTAGCAAAATATTGTTGTAAATTACATGCACACTTCTCATCTTTCTCATATCGTCTGGTTATTTCGGGAACTCCCATCGATAGCATTATCTGTTTTTCCAACAGTTCTTTTGTCGGATTAGACATAAATTCACCACTACGATGAATATCATAATATATTAATTCCATACTTGATGCTAATTCTATTGCATACCCCGGCATTTCTTTTTGATAATTCATCCCAATAGCCTCAATAATAGACAAAAGCAATACATTGTTTGCCTTTTCATATATAGTTTTTTTAACATATTCTGCCAAACCCTTAATATATGCACCATCAAAAGAATTTCTCATAGTATTAATAACTGTCTTCTTTATTACAAAAACAATGTCTGTCAATACCACCGGAAGGTTATGTTCCATAATATCTGCCATCCACAACCATCCATTACCCCAATACACTTTTTTCTTGTTTTCTTTCGGAAAATAAATTTCTATATTTGTTATCTCATCTGGCTTATTCTCTGCAAACGTCCGTACTGCATTATTAACAAATGATATTGCCCACTCAAGTCCTTTTATGAAGTTAAATCTCATAACATACCAGAGAAAAGTGTTATTATATACGCCATTTTCATTATTATCGAAGTGATCTGCATTGTCAGATAAACCATACGCTCTTACATTATTGTGGTCATATCCATTATACGCAAAATGCTTTCTTGACACTCTTTGTCCCCATAACGTTTCCGCTGTTCTACACGCTAATTCTGGCAATTCCATAGCAAAAGAAATAGGACATTTTTTCACAACTGCCTCTAGAATCTCTTCAGCAATACTGTCCCTTCTACTAGTTCCAGAACAATATTCTTCTATCATATTTTCAACAAATTCTCTCAGCCATGACTTAGATGCTTTTGACATTTTTGCAACTATAAGAAAAAGCTGTACAATCTCTTCATCATGTTGATAATATGATTTTTCCTCTTTACTCTTTTCTATTAGCTTGTCAATATATCCAATTATTATTTCACATGCTTTTTCTTCAGTCTCCGTAGTTTTATAAGAACAATTTGCATAATCATCACACAGCTTAATAATAGAAGATCTATTATCTTCTAAACTTATTCGTTCCTCAAAAACTATTCCAATTAAATATTCACGTGCAGCTCCAATCGGTGTTACATTCATTATTAATGTTGGTGACTGATTTATTTTCGCCTCAAATGCATATAAGTTTGTTATATCTATCAAATCTGCAATCGCTTTTTCATCAAGCAACTCCCGAAATTCCTCAAAAAACAATCCACAATATTTTGATTTAACTATCCCAATCTCTGTTTGTTTTTTCCAATTTACTTCAATACTATTATCGGTTAACAGTGTATATACAAATTTCTCGCGAGCCTCCTGTACAAATAACTTATTAGATATCCAAATCTGATATCTCCTATATATGCAACGTCCGATTTTCTCTATTTTAGCAAAAAAATTATTATATAATCCGCGACACGCATCGAACGCCTTATCTATATATCTTTCAAAACAAATATCTTCAAAAATATCATATTTCAAGCGTATCTTATTCTTGCTCTCAACAATAATTCCTTCCGATTTCAGTGCCTCTAGAATATTGCTATCTACAATATCACGATCAACACCAACAACAAAACTACTAGCGCGTTCAAAAACAATACGTTCAACAGTTTCTCTAATATCGCTTTGTGAAACACCGTATTTTCTACATTTATCCTTTAAGCAGACAATTCTATCCCATATTAGATTTCTAAAATCATTCTCATCATTAATATTTTCTTTTACAAACCCTCCCGATATAATTAAATTGAGATAAAATGGCACACGTAATAAATCCGAATATGTTTTATTCTGATTCAAGGACAAAATAATTGGATATTTTTGTGCAACCTTATCAATCTCATCTTTCGTTAAATCCGGAATCTCATATGTTTTGATTCTATATTTTGTATTTATCTTCATAAACGCAGAACTATCAGTGGTTCTACACGAAGTGATAACATATACATTGTTGTATTTATCTGCAAGCCTATATATCTCCTGTAATAATGGAAATGCATTATCACCGCAATCAGCAATAAATTCTATAGCATCAATAAAAATATATAGTGGTTTATTTTCTAACCACAGGATCGCATCCTCTATATCGCAATCCCACAAATCATTTACTTTCTTTCCAGTGGATAAATTCTCTGCTCTTGTTACTAATACATATTCTTTTCCCTTTAATAGTTTTTTACATACAACTGATTTACCTGAACCAGCATTTCCTTGTATCGATACTAATTTTTCTCGTCCTACCTGTATCGTTTCTATAATTTCTGACCTGTCAATTTCATATTCGCCGTTAATAAGCTCTTCGATATTTCCAAGTTCAATTTCTTTACTTATTTCAATCGCATGCAAAAACTTCTTAATATTTTCCTTACGAGGTTGTTCTTCTATCACCTCCAGCTTATCCATCATCTTGGAGAAATCCGATGATAACGTATTATGTAGTGTTCTTTCGCCGCTCGACATAAGAGACTTCGTATACCCATTATATGCGTATAAAATATCCTCAATAATCTGAGTCATTTGCTTCTTTTCCTCATTCCCTATACGCAGCTCTCTATTCTGCTCAAAAAAACCCCTGGTGATTTCTTGGATTTCTTCCTCTGAAAAAATATGATCCTTATATTTATCTCCCATGTCAGTTTTAAATCTATCGAGGCAAGCCTGAACTAAAGGATCATCTGAATCCCAATTATTAATGTCAATCTCTTTTCTCTTCAATTTGTCTTTTATAAGTAACACCCAGCTTCTTCCTGCCTCTTCTAAAGTAACAAAAGAGCTAAGCAATCCAATTGCTGTCGCCAAATCCATTTACAAATCACCTTCTCCCAATTCTTGTATTCGCTTCCTACTTTCATCTATACAATATCGCCATTTCCTCAATAACTATCATGTCTTCATCACACATCATGCCTGATGTTTTTTAATACCTATATTAAATTCAATAATGCCTGCACTTGTTCGTAAGCATCTCTCTTGGTCATTTCTATACTTTCTTCATCCTCTAAATCCATAAAATCCGCCACATCTTTTGGACCGGCATGATTTTCAGAAGCAAATTTACCTGCTAACTTATCTTTCGCTTCTATTACAATATTTTTATCCCTTACAGGTTCAAATTCTTTTGCCAGTTCTCTTACTCCACCAATATAATGCTTGATGATAAAGTAAATATCATAAGCATCCTTTGCTTTTCCTCTGCCCATTGCTGCAGTTTTCATTATTATATAAGGAACTACAGCTACAACACTGACATTCGCAACATCTGTTGCTCCATCCGGTCGTTCTGCTTCCACACTAATCTTCTGTGCCGGAAATTCAAATGCAAAATTACCGCCTGTGGCCTTTAATGCCTTAATGCCCTGCACATGCTGACTTCTTCTCTTCGGTTGAGTACCACCGTACATTCCCGCCAAAATATCCACATCTACATCATAAGATATTCCGTCTACTACCACTGTCTTTACAAAGGAAAAATATTTCTCCGGATGCTCCTTGTATCCGTTTTTCTGAAGTATCCTCGACATGTTCTGATAGCCTTCATCCTGCAAAGTCAGATGATTAATCATAATATCTACATCCACACTTCCCACATGACCTTCTTCCGGAAACATTAAATCCGGAACCCAGCCTCCTACCACACGGATTTCATCTTCATACTCCTGAAAAATATTAACCAGCTCTACCAGAACTCTATGTGCAGCCCTCTTCTGACCTTCCGAATAGTCTACGCTGCTTTTCAAGTCTTCATCTCTTATCATCTAAGAATCTCCTTCCGCAAAACCGCTTCCGCCATTTCTTCTCCCCTGCCCTTTATCTGCATACAATCCAAATATATTTGCAGAGGGGATACTACTGCGGACTCGTCAATCACCCTGTAATCCTTGATATAAGAATCATTTTCTAATGGAAAAATAACCACATTTGAACCGCTGTTTACTTCTTTCAAGTCCAAATATCGGATTGCTTCCTGAATATCCTCCGGTGCGATATAAACATGTATCTTATTGTAACGCACCACCGGCGTATAACGCACTCCACCGGACAATCCGGTAAGATAAGAATCAATTCCCATATCTATCTTTAGTTTTTTCAATCGTTCCTCAATAACAGAGATATTATCTAAACTATAACAAGCATAGGATGTTATTTCTTTTTTTCCATAATCCCTGCTCCATTCCAACAAGAGCGATTCCGGATCGATAACCTTATAACCATCCGGAAGTTTTTCTACCCATGCATTTTCCACCAGAACTTTCATCAGTTTGGATACCTGTCCAATACTGCAATTTACCTTTTCCGACAGATATTTAAGCTTCCATATCTTCGTTACATCCGCAAACAACTCACGCAAAATGCAGGAAGACACCACGGAAGTCCTTTCGAATATGGACACGGACCTTTGCTCTTTAGGCTGTGGATTCTTATTTCCTTTTTCAGACAAATAAATAGAATGACCTACAAACCAACAGTTTCCGGCATAGTCAAAATAACCCATTCCGTTATCTTCGCATATTTGTGCGGTTCTCTCTGAAATATATGGAGCAACCAAAATGCTCACTCCCCGGCTTTTATCCTGCTTCTCAATCAACTTTATAATTGTGGACGGAAATACCCTATTCATGAAGCAGGCATTTATATGAAACTCATACCCATCATCCATCTCCACAGATGCAATAAAACCATCTTCTGTACTGTGGACAACTTCATACTTCTGAATATTTGGCAGTTTTAAAAACTTATTCTCTACACATTCTAATCCAATTCTGTCTAGTTTCACTTATATCACCACTTTCATTCCTGTAGTGAAACTTATTATATCAGTGAAATTCAATCAAGTCAACTAAGTCTTTCTCCAGCAGATAATTTGTTTTAGAGCTCACGCCCAATGCAATTGCCATTTTGTCTGTATTAATTTTACTGGCTTTTCGAATCAAGTCCAAAATCTACGTATCCAGTTTGTCTTAGGTGACATATTGGGTGACATATTGAGGGACATATTGAGGGACATCACAGCAGTAGACTGATACCTATCTGAACGAAATTACGACCTTTTTTCCTCACTATAATTGATTTGAAACTCATATCCGCTAATAATTTTTCCAAATCCACTACCTTTACGTTCCATATATCCAAGTCTGTTGAACGCATCCGCAAGAACCGGATTTCTTTTGGTAGAAGGTACTGTAAGCGGATCTCTGTCCTGAATCATGGAACCATCCGGCATTCCTCCTGGAGAATAGATTTCCATTCTGTCATCGTATATGTCAATATGGACTTCACTGCCATTTACCAGACTTCACTGCCATTTACCAGATAATCACGATGTGTTAAAGCATTTACGAGGGCTTCATCTTACGTGTTTTTCTGTAAAATTATCTAAACTGATAATAAGATGGATACTCTCAATGTTGACTGCTGGAACCCGTGACCGTGCTTTAAAGGGCAAAACTAAAAGACTTTAACCACTAGCAATATAGCCTGAAAATCAAAACCTTCCGCTGTAAAAATAGCTTAACACAGCACCCCTGCAGTACACATGTGTAACCTTAGGGAATCTCAAATACCTACTTTCAATTGTAGCGGCAAAAATTGTCGTTTAATTTTTATTGTAATATAATTTAGGAGGTTTTTTATGAAACGAAACTCAATTGAATTACGTACTGAAAAGTCAAAAATCAACTTTGCCATTACAGCTATTGAAAACATCGCCAATAATATTCCTGCAGTTCAAAAACACACTTATAATTTTAAGGGTCGAAAATCATCTGATATAGCAAGCAAAATGATTAGCCAAATTACACCAGCTAACGGTATTGTCGGAGATCCCTTCGTTGGTTCCAATGCATTTGGTATTGCCGCAGTAATGTCCGGCTATAAATTTAAGGGAAGTGAGCTTGATAATTATACTTATTCTGTCAATAAAGTTCTTTTTACCAAATGTGATATTACAAAGCTCCGCGAGTTATTCCTTACAGTTCAGAATCAGTGCATGTCAACTATTATGGATTTATATGCAACAGAATGTTGTGGTCAAAAAAACTATATTAGTAAATTACATTTTGATCCTGAAGGAGAAAATGGTTTTGAAGAACCAGAATACTATCATCCTACACCTCATCGTGACATTTCAAATAATCAAAATGTCCATCTTTTCTATTATCTGTTCCGTTTGCTCTTGGAGAAGCTCTTCTGCCTTCTGTTTCTCATAATAGTCTGTCAAAAGTTTTGTTTCCTCATAGACAGAATCAAAATCTGCACTCAGTCCCACGGAATTGAAATAAGCCTTTACCATCTCAAATGCAGAATCTATTCCCTTGGTATCAAACGGATAACAACGAACCTTTTCATCCACGCTCATCCTCATATAATCTTCTTTATTGGATGGAAGCTTCACAGCTTCTTCCTCTCGGACATCAACCTTTGCAAAGTCAGATTTCGCATTTACAACCATTGGGATTCGTTCATCCGACACCATATCAAACATCTCAACATCCGAAACAATAGTTTCATCCTTGAACACCATCTCCTCCTCAACATCCCTTGCTTCAGGCACCAGCTTATTTGCCGTTTCTGTAACCGCTTCATTCTCCGGTGCCATAGTTATATCCACTTCCATTGTCTCATCCGCAACAGTCTCCTCAACTTCTGCAATCTCCTGCACCCGATATGGATTTTCCGGCACTGCATCTTGCTCAACCTCTGCCAAATCCACCATATCATCCACAGGTATCTTATACTCCAATTCAGCTTCTTCCAGACTTCCATCCCTTTCCAGACACCGCTCCACTGCTTTCAGCTTCTTACGATTCTCCTTCTTCTGAAACTTGATCTGTTCCAGCTTTTCATGGTATTCCGGTTCAGATGCCTCAAAGGAAGCTACATCTTCTTCCGTCTTACATGCCCGTTTCTGCTTTCCATGTTCCTTATACAAATCCTGCTGTGCCTTACAAAGTTCCTCATCCACCCGCTGCAGCCGCTGCTTCAATCGGAACAATTCCACATACGACTTCACATCATACTTGACCACCACCAGATACTCTTCCTGCAGCTCATGCATTTTCCGTATCTGCTCATACAGATAAGCGGATTTATAAGTAAATCTCTTCTTCTCTGCCAGCCGCAGGCGATACATTCTTGCATAGCACTTTCTCTGGTATGGCGTAAGCACGGCTTTTCTTACCGGAAGCAACGATGCAGTTCGATTGACCGGAGCTGTAAGACTTGCATCTCCGTATTTGAACATAGCTTCCAAGCTCTCTCCGCTCAAATCTTCTGATATGGTATCCAGTCTCTTAAACCGCTTCATTCCCGGAACCTTTACTGCGATATGCCTGCCCTGCTTTACCTCGAACCCCAGCTTCTCCAGAAGGAAAATGAAATGCTCCATGCTTTCTGCGCTGATGGCACAAAACATGATGTCCTGCCTGATCCATTCCGAAAATGTCTGTTCCCGTTCCCACTGTGGTCTCGACATATTCTTGGGTTCCTTGCTGTATTCCGCCGGTGTGATATGAAGCCCGTATTCTTCACAGAGTTTATTGGTAATGGGCTGGAATTTGTATTTCCAGTCACCATCCCGGCACTGAAACTTATATCCGGTCACCATATTCACGCTGTTGATTACGATGTGGGCATGCAGATGTTCCCTGTCCGTATGGACAGCTACCACCGCCTCATATTCTCCACCAAATGCCTCCTCAGTAAACCGCATTGCTATGTCATACATCATCTCCGGTGTACCTTCACCCGGTTTTAAGGATATGACAAAATGATATCCCTGCCTTCCGCCGGTCTTACCGAACATCTGCTTGGTTGCCTTCATCTGTTGATAAGCCATATCCGGCAGGCAGTTAATACTGCCCGCCAGATTGGCTGTGCCAAGTTTTTTCGGCTGTAAAATATAGTTGATGGAATGTTCCAGATGAATGTCTATGCGAGCCTTACTGCTTGCTTTCATATGCATCATCTTGGTTATTGCCACCTGTTCACCACCTCCTGCAATAAATCTTTTATCTGTTCAAGCAGGTGATTTCCCGTCCGCATAGTGCTGTCGAACACATATCCGCACCCGTTGGCGGTTCTCGTCATCTGATTGTAGTTGTTGCAAAGACCGGAAATCTGACTGATCAGATTCCGTCTGTCATAGGCAAGCCTCGTATCCAACCTGCCACCATGAACAATCAGATATCTCACATAATCCGATATTTTCATGTTGTTGGCTTTTGCATCATACTCCGCCTGCTCCCGTTCCTCATCCGACAACCGGATGGTGAAATTCTTCCTTGGTTCTATCAATTGTCCTCTTCGTCCTATAAGCAATCCCTTCTTTCGTTTTTTTCTTATCCGTCATCAGAAGTTTCCTTTTCCTGCCCGGTTTCTGAAACTTGTGCAGATAGAATTTGCCAGATACGTAAAACGCCCTGCGTTTTACAAAATCTGGTTAGGGAGACCAAAATCTCCCTAAAACCCTCTGCATATATGCCCTCTTCGGGGCTATAACTGTAATGCACGTTGTAATACCGGCTGACACTTGTATTACTTCCGGTATTACCATAAAATAATCCGTATTACACCCGGTATTACTTTTCCGTTCTTTGTATTACCGGGTGTATTAACATCTCACATCCTGCCTTCTACAAATCTGACATAAAAGACATCGCATATACCGATATGGTCTCGTCGAGATCTTCCGAATCTTCTTCAAAACATCCGACCGTTTCATCGTTCCGCTCCGGCATTCTCGCTGTCATTCCATGCGGTATCGGTTTGTCTCTTTCAGACTGTATTCCGGCTATCTGTTCCACTTCTTCCTTAACAATAAGCTTCACTGCATTGATAATCCGATCCGCTTCCCCAGTCATTGCATTTTGGATTACATCCATCCGGGTATTCATCTCAACAACAAGATGCTTCTCTCTCTCATCCTGCTTTATGCCATGAATCATTCTTATCATCGCACTTTTTATGCACTTGCTCTTATCTCCAAAACAGGCTTCTAAGGCATCTCCGGTCAAGAAATTCCAGATTTCCGTATCCTCTTCCCTGTTCAGATTCAGACGAAAGCTGATTGTCACACTGTCACCACGTACCATACTGCCTCCTTTCCGGTAGATGCTGATGCAGCATCTACTGATTATAAGTTTCTAATCCTTTCCTAATCGGATTGGACTTTTTCTTTTGCCTGATAGTTGCTCTCCTCGGCTACTTTACAGGCTTTTTGTGTCAGGTCATCTCCCGAATTGTAGTAATCTGCATATCCGTAAATCTTCTGCTCGAAGTATTTACGGGGACATTTCCCACGCATGGTGTAATACCCCATCGCATCCAGCTCGGCATTGTATGCCTTAATAACTGCATATGCTTTTGTCATACCTACTCCGAGAATCTGACTGACTTCCTTTGCATCGATAAATGCTTCCTTTGTAGTTATCATACGACTCCTCCTTTCTGTTAAATTTGCATTCCCGATACGGATTAAAACCTTTTTCTAAATCATCCAAGTTTTAATCCGCACTTTTAGTTCGTGTTTAATCATAATACATCTTTCAAAATGTGTCAATAGATTTTTATAAAAATACGCACTTGCAATTCGTTTTTGCTTATGGTATAGTATTTTTAACATAATAATTCAGTTGTTTTTCGATACGGATTTCGCATTTTTATGCAAAACACGAATCAGAACAGCCGAGTAATATCAATTATAGAAGGAAGGTGAAGATATGGCGATGTCAGATGACCAGCGTTTTGCCATGTATACCGCAGAAGAAATCGGTAATGCAATTAAGAAACGCCGCAGACAGTTGAAGATAACGCAGAAGGAATTTGCCCAAAGACTTGATAAGTCGGAACGTACCATTCAAAAGTACGAGTCCGGAGAAATCACCATGAAGATTGATTTAATCAAGCAGATAGCTGATGAACTGGATATTCCATGGCAGGAACTGTTAGAAGCCAAAGCAGATAAGATAGGCATTATGGCTGTAGAGGATAATACCCCGGCTTATCGCTTCCATACATTATCCGATGTGATTAAAGCATTATTTACCATAACAGAAATTAAAGATATTTCCTTCCGGCTCTCCTGTGCCAAACCGCCTGAAAGTCCGGAATGGACTTCCGCACTTATGGTTGATGGCAAAGGAAACGGAACCTATAACGCAGACTTCTGTCTCTTTATGGAAAACTGGATGAATAAGCTTGCCGCTCTGCAAAGCGGCTCCATCAGTCAGGAACAATTTGATACATGGAAGAGAGAAACTTTGGAATACTACTCCGACAGCTTTTTCTCCGATTTCACTTCACAGATAGCCAAGGACAGAAAAGCCAAAGGGTCGAAAAAGAAATCTGGTATATCAAGCATTCAGATTGTTTCAACTCTTGAAGAAGAGACCAATGAATAGCGAATAAAAAAATCGGCACCAGACCTTCTGCAAAAGGAATGATACCGAAATTTTATAAGTGATTCAACCAAAAGG
>SAMEA3663297__coassemble_654_pt1 | contig 16900 bp, 15 predicted proteins | sample SAMEA3663297__metabat2_low_PE_020 | metagenome-assembled genome bin SAMEA3663297 (sample SAMEA3663297) | pig gut metagenome | biome: pig gut; feature: pig-associated habitat; material: faeces | place: China | collected 2013 | reverse complement strand
ATGAAGATCTCCCACCGGAAAATGGGAGAACATGATATCCAGGAGGTGTCGGGCGGAGCCAGAAATGATATTTTCTTCCGGGAAAATGGAAAGAAGGGAACGCAGGAAAAGCCTTATGTACAGCTCAGCAGTGAGGTTGGCGACCATATTTTTCTTGATAAAAAAATATATACTACCGCGTACTTACGCATTAATTCCTGTTGCATTTCAAGACCAAAGTATGCAGAAAAGGCAATCGGGCGTATCAAACAGGCTTTGCAGATTACATCTGAAATCCGCAGTAGCTTTGGCAGTACTCAGAACCGCCTGGAGCATGCAATCAATAATAATGAAAACAAGGCGGAAAATACCCAGGCAGCAGAATCTGTGATCCGTGATGCAGATATGGCTTCTGAGATGGTCCAGTTTGCAGGACGAAATATCCTGATTCAGGCAGGACAGGCGATGCTGGCACAGGCCAACCAGACACCGCAGGGTGTGCTGGCGTTGCTGAGGTAAAAGGATTGAAAGTAAATGGCAGAAATACGGAAAAGAGGATAGGAGCAAATAAATTATGAAAGAGACCCCGCAGATTGATATTATTATCCCAACCTATAATCGGGAAAAAACAATAGAACGCGCAGTGAGAAGCGTGTTAGGACAGACCTATGATAATATCAAGGTGATTATTGTGGATGATGGGTCTACAGATGGCACCGAGCAAATAATTAATAGTATAGAAGATTCCAGAATCAGATATTACAAATTGAAAAAAAACGGGGGCGCAGGATATGCCAGAAATGAAGGGGTAAATCTTGCTTCAGCAGAGTTTATTGCATTTCATGACAGTGATGATGCGTGGAGGCCGGATAAACTAGAAAAACAGATGGCTTATTGGAATAACCATCCAGAGTTTTCAATGATTTATTGTGCTTATCTGTCTCATCATACGGATGGAGGGCTGGCACAGGTGCCTTACCCGGGCATGCCGGGAGAACTGGAGGGTGATGTTTTTTACTCTCTCTTGGCTCGCAATAGTATTGGAACGCCGACAATGGTTTTACGAAGAGAATGTTTTCTGGAGTGCGGGGGATTTGATACCTCATTAAAGTGTCTGGAGGATTGGGAATTTGCATTGAGATTTGCACATGATTATCTGATAGGATATGTGGATGAAGTGCTTCTGGATGTGTATAGGACAGTGGGCAGTGTTTCTACGGAAAAAGGAGGATATTTTGAGGCACGTTGCAGGATCGTTGCAACTTACCGGGAGGAACTTTTAAAGGCAGATCTGTTCGATGCGGTTGTTTCAGAACTTCTTTTAAAGGCAGAAATTGGAGGCGTTTTGGATAAAGTAAAAAGAATGTTGTTTCTGATGCTGCAAAACTATTAAAATTATTTTTTCTCTATAAATTTTTCTTTAAATCTTCCGATATATAGTAATGAAGACAGGAAAACTCTAAGTCCTGATGCCGGGGAAAAGCGGCGCAGGGGGAACTCTTTTTTATCACACGGAGGTGATTACAATGGCTATAGAACCATTAAGCAGTGCAATGACATATCAGGCACAGACAACACAGCAGGCAAAACCTGCACAGAAGACGGTTGTAGAGGACACGGAGGTTGCTACACAGGAACAGACAAAGGTATATGATGCTACTACCGCCAAGGTGGCAGAGACAGAAAAGCAGGATAGCAAAAATGAGCAGGACAATAGTAACAGCGCTTTTGCCAATCAGCAGGCAACCAATGAGCAGATTAAGAAAGCAGTGGAACAGCTGAATAAGAATCTGCCTAACTCAGAGGCTATCTTTGGAATCCATGAAGCAACAAACAGAGTAACCATTAAGATTGTAGACAAGGATACCCAGGAAGTAATTAAAGAACTTCCTCCGGAGAAGACTCTTGATATGATCGCAAAAGCGTGGGAATTAGCTGGGCTTCTTGTTGATGAAAGACGATAGGAGGTTAGAATTATATGGCAATGCGTGTAACCGGAATGAATTCCGGTCTTGATACAGAAAGCATTATACAGGAATTAGTTGCGGTAAAGCGGACTAAGGTAGATACCCTGAAAAAGGAACAGACCAAGCTTGAATGGCAGCAGGACGCGTGGAAGGAACTGAATAGTAAAATTTATAAGCTGTTTAACGGAACCTTGAATAATCTCAAGTATCAGGGCTCTTTTACTAAGAAGACTACATCGGTTTCCAACAGCAATCTGGTAAGCGTGATTACCGATGACAGCGCCATGGACAGTGTACAGAGCCTTAAGATCAATAATCTTGCGAAAGCAGGCTATTTAACCGGTGCTGTGATGAAGGGCACAAATGGGAAGAATCTCAGTTCGGGAAGTAAGCTTGTGGACAGCCTGGGCATTGAGGCAGGCAGCAAGTTTGAAATCAGCACCAATGGTAAAAAGACAGAGATTACGATTGATGAGAATACAACAATGAATTCACTGGTAAGCCAGTTGAAATCGGCCGGAGTAAACGCGAACTTTGATGCAGGCCAGCAAAGGCTGTTTATTGGTTCCACACAGACCGGTGAAAAGTACGATTTCAATCTGGTGGCATCCAATGATGCGGGGAAGACAGCTTTGGATAAATTGGGAATTCTGCTGTATGATGAAAAAACAAAGGCAGAATATGAAGCATATGCCAATATGAGCACTACAGACAGGCAGGCAGCGATTGATTCCAAGGTGTCTGAACTGCTGAAAAGTTATACCTCTCAGAAGGAAACACTGACGAAGACCCTTGAGGATCTTGCGGAAAAGCAGACAAAGCTGAAAGAGGAGTATAAAACTTCTTATGGTGAGCTTGACTGGGAGGACAGTGACGCAGTACAGGCGCGCAAAGATGCTGTTGATGCCAGAATTGCAGAATTGGAGCAAAAAAGCGGTGAAGAAGATGGGCTTACAGAAGAAGAGCAGACAGAACTGAATAAGCTTAAGGGTGAACGCTCTTATTTTGAAGGTTACGATAAAAATATTGCTTCTGTTCAGGAAAATACAGATAAACTGAATGCCCTTGTAACAGATGGCTATCTGACGGAGGACGGACAGGCCGGCACACAGCTTTTGGCAGATGCGGAAAGCATTATCCAGGCTAAAATTGATACTGCAGCAGATATTGTTAATAATTATAGCTCTCTGACCGGAAGTGATGGCGCGTACAAGCAGAAAGGGGAAAACTCTGAGATAATCCTGAATGATGCGCCCTACAGTTCTGACAGCAATACCTTTAAAGTAAATGGGCTGACCATAACCTGCAACGGGGAAACCGCACCCGGTGAAGAGATTACGTTAACAACTAAGAATGATACCAGCGGCATTTATGACATGATAAAGAGCTTTATCAAGGAGTACAGTGAACTCATCAATGAGATGGATAAGCTGTATAATGCCGACTCCGCAAAGGGGTATGAGCCATTGACGGATGAAGAAAAGGAGGCAATGTCTGAGTCAGAGATAGAGAAGTGGGAGACTAAGATCAAGGACAGTCTGCTGCGAAGAGATTCGACACTCAGCACGGTATCCAGTGCAATGAAGGAAATCATGGCTTCCGGTTTTACAGTTAACGGCAAAAAGATGTATCTGTATGACTTCGGTATTGAAACACTCGGATACTTTAATGCAGCTGATAATGAAAAGAACGCATACCACATTAACGGTGACGAGGATGATGAATATGTCAAGAATGAGACCAATGATCTTCTGGCAAAGATCAATTCCGATCCGGATTCAGTTGTAAGCTTTTTCACACAGCTGTCACAGTCTCTGTACGAGAAACTCAATAAACTTATGGGAACAACGGAGTTCAGCAGTGTTTACAAGGTTTATGATGACAAAAAAATGAAGGAAGATTATGATGAGTATACCACAAAGATAGCTCAGGCAGAGGAAAAACTCACAGATTATGAGGATAAGTGGTATAAAAAATTCTCAACCATGGAGACCGCGCTTGCAAAAATGCAGTCGAATGCCAGTGCGATTACAGGATTATTAGGAGGCTCATGATATGGCACTGCCAAATGCATATGCACAATACAATAACAGCAAGATCCTGACAGCATCTCCGGCAGAACTGACCTTAATGCTGTATGAGGGAGCAATAAAGTTTTGTAATATTGCGATTACCGCAGTAGAACAGAAGGATATTCAGAAGGCTCATGACAATATAGTAAAGACGCAGAAAATTATTGAACATTTCAGAGTGACACTGGATATGAAGTATCCGGTAGCCCAGGACTTTGAGAGAGTGTATGTGTATCTGGAACAGCGTCTGGTGCAGGCGAATATGAAGAAGGACCCGGAAATTCTACAGGAGGTGTTAGAGCATCTGCATACTATGAGGGATACATGGAAAGAAGTCATGCGTATTAACCGTGAGAAAGGGGCCTTATGACAGAAAGTTATCTAAACATATTAAAGGATAGCCTTGAAAAGAAGCTTGATGTTTTAAGGAAGATCCAGGAAGTAAGCTGTGCACAGAAGGAACTGCTGAAAGCAGAGGTTCTGGATATTGAAGGCTTTGACCGGACGGTGGATGAGAAGGATAGCTACATTAAGGAACTTACAATCCTGGATGAAGGCTTTGACACACTTTATGAAAAGATCAGGCAGGAACTGATGGAAAACAGGCAGAAATATGCGGCTGAAATAAAACAGTTGCAGCAGTTGATCAGCGAGATCACGGACAAAAGTACTGCAATTCAAGCACAGGAAAGTCGGAACAAGGCAATGCTGGAGACTTATTTCAAAAAGGAGCGTCAGAGTATCGGGTCAGTGCGCAGGAGTTCAAAGGCAGCTTACGGATATTATCAGAGCATGAGCGGAAAGCATGTTGAACAGCCACATTTTATGGATCAAAAAAAATAAAAAAATTTTATTTTAGGTATTAAGTATTGGAGAAACTCTCCGATATACTATACAAGTAAAGCAAAACAAATTGCTTACAACAAGAAACCAAGTGGCAGAACTTTTGGATGCGTACGAATTCAAAAGGACAACCACACAAAAGTATCAAACGTACGCAGGGAAGCGACGTTAATTTCAAGGAGGAAAAATTATGGTAGTACAGCACAATCTTACAGCAATGAACTCTAACAGAATGTTAGGCATTACAACAGCAACTCAGGCTAAGTCCACAGAGAAGTTATCATCCGGTTACAAGATTAACCGTGCAGCTGATGATGCAGCAGGCTTATCTATCAGTGAGAAGATGAGAAGACAGATCAGAGGTCTTACACAGGCTGTTTCCAACGCACAGGATGGTATTTCCGCAGTTCAGACAGCAGAAGGTGCACTCGGTGAAGTACACGATATGCTGCAGAGAATGAACGAACTGGCTATCAAGGCTGGTAATGAAACATTACAGTCTGTAGATAGAAAGTACATCCAGCAGGAACTTGATCAGTTAAAGTCCGAAATCGACAGAGTTCAGACCACTACTACATTCAACGAGCAGAAACTGCTGAATGGTGAATTCTCAGACGGTAAGGAAATTCAGGTTGGTGCAGAAGTTGATGCTAACAACAGAATTAAGATTACTATTACCAAGATGGATTGGGATACAATTGCTTGCAAGGATAGCAATGAAATTGCAGGCGGCGGTGCAATCGGTAACGGTGATGGTACTTTACAGGTTTGGGCTGACGGAGAAGATGCAAGTAAGGTTACTGAAAACATCACAAAGACTGTTTCCAGTATCAAGTCCGCTATCCAGTGTGTATCTGAGCAGCGTTCAAGACTTGGTGCTACACAGAACAGACTTGAGCACACTGTTAACAACCTGAACAACGTTGTAGAGAATACTACATCTGCTGAATCTGCTATCCGTGATACAGATATGGCATCTGAGATGGTTAAGTACTCTAACAACAATATCCTTGCTCAGGCAGGACAGGCTATGTTGGCACAGGCTAACCAGTCAAATCAGGGTGTATTGTCCTTACTTGGCTAATTGCTGAAGCAGTTAAGAGCATTACAGTGAACTACCAAAGGGAATGGAGCAATCCATTCCCTTTTTACATGTGTTTTCCAACTAAGCGTGATATGATAATTAATAATAAATTGAGCTATAAGCTAAGACCTTCAAGGCGTTTTCGGGCAGGGGCAAAGTCACCGCACTTCAGATAAAAGGTTTTAGCATTTTTAACATCTCCGAGTTTTTCGTTGATCAATCCAATGTAATACCAACACAGATAGGAATTGGTACCTTCTGCACGGGGATTATTCATAGAGGTTGCCTTGATGAATTCTCCCAAAGCCTTGATAGGTTGTCCGCTCAGATAATATATGCGTCCCATCAGGAATACAAAGTCAGGAGTATCACTGAAATTTTCATAAATATGTTCAAACTGTAGTGCTTCATCAATTCTGTTTAGGTGAAGAAGACAGTTACCATATGCTTGCACGGTCATACGAAGATATTCTAATGTGGGAGGAAGATCGTAGGTGAGGACCTTTGCATAATAATCGGCTGCTGTTTTGTAATCATCCAAGCAGAAATATTCCTGTCCTAGCTGGAAATACAAATAAGGATCGTCAGGATTTTTTTCCAGTGCCTGCTTGAGCAGGGTGGTATTTCTGATCCGCTTGTCCTCCAGTTCCTCTTTCGTTCCTACATAGCCTGAGTGAAGCACTGTCAGGGGAAGATCAAATACAATCAGTTCGCAGGACTTAAGAGGAGTAACCTGTTCATGAATGGTACCTTCATAATGATAATATCGCCTGTTGAAGAAACGTTCAACCATGTCGACATACATTTGTTTTTCAGAATCCAAGTAGGTTAGGTTTTTTCTTTTTAAACGCCCAATATATGTCGGGTATTTGTGAGCTAATTCCATGAATTCTTCCGAAGCACTTTCCTGTACCCATTCGTCACAATCCAATACAAGAATCCAATCGTAGGAGGCTTTTGAAATAGAAAAATTTCTTGCAGCACTGAAGTCATTGATCCATTGAAAATCATACACTTTAGATGTATATTCGTAAGCAATCTCTTTCGTGCGATCTGAGGAACCTGTATCAACTATTATAATTTCGCAATCAAAATTTTTTATACTGTCAAGACAGCGTTTAATATTCTTTTCTTCATCTTTAGCAATTATACATATGGAAAAGGGCTTCATAGTTTTCCTTTCTTTACGGTAAATAGGATTCCATTTCGAGGATACGGTGTACAAAGGTATGATGCTGTTGGATTTTTTTATGTGCAGAAGCTGCAACTTCAGCTCGTTCCTTATCGTTACGCAGATAATAGTCAATTTTTTCGACTAAATCTTTCTGACTGTCATAAAAAGCAAAATCTTCTCCGGGAACAAAGTAATCAAGAAAGTCAGCTTGAAAATTGCTGAGTAGAAATCCACCTGCTCCCATGATGTCAAAGGCACGAAGGGGCATTCCGCTTTTAATACTGCGCAAGGATATGTTCAGATTGATTTTTGTGTTTTTATAAACATAGGGCGCAATATTATAATAATCAATGGGTTCATGCAGAAATACATTGGGACAGGAAAACCCTTTTGCCGAAGTATATAGATCCATCGGAAAATAATTTGAAATAAATCGGACAATTTCGGTACGTTCCAGAGCTGTGATCTGGCGGTTGATAAAGTACTGCGCGTAAATGTATTCTTTTGATTCAACACCATCATAATTGGTTTCTATCGGGCAGGAGTTTTCAAAATCCTTGATGATATCCGGGGTAAGTAATTCTTGAATAAAATTGTAACCAAATACATTTTTTTGTGCAGCCATAATACCATCCAGGTATCCACGGGTATAGGGGGTAACATTTTTTAATCGATCAAAAAAACCGCTCCTGACCTCCTCTGTATACAGAGAACCGACAAAGGCAATATCTGTTTGATTTAAATAAGGTGATTGTCGAAAACCGATATAATTATTCATTGCATCCAACCGGTTGGTGTTAGCAGCCATTGGAAGATAATGTACGGTTTCTATACCATTTTTCTGAAATTCATAACAAAATTCCTTGTCAAAAATGAAGATATAATTACAAGGGAAAATAGTGGTGTAGGAGTAAAGGGATACATATGGACTGTCGTAAATCCATGATACATAAGGCAACCCTTCTCTGTTACATACTTGGGCAACTAAAGGATAGTGGTTAAAAGAAAAGACATAATCAGGAGAATTTAGACGAATTTGCTGCGTCAACTGATCTTCGTATTCCGGATTGGACCGGCAATCCTGACTTTTATACGGAAAGATGACAACTTCATGCTGCAATTGTCTGTAAGAATCAATAATATCCTTATTTCCATATCCGTTCCACTCTAGGAAAAGTACCTTCATAAATTTTCTCCTCATTCCTCAATTTTTTCTGTTAACGTCCGGTTTCATCAAATAAAAAATAGTCCAGTCTGTCGTTCAGCAGCATGGCAAGATAGCCGAAAGCGCTTCTGTTAATAATCATAATCCGGCACATGCTCATAAGCTGCAGATCAATATAGTTTTTGCCTAAATGATTCCCTTCAACAAATATTGTCTTAGAAGGAAGAGAAAGTCCCAGGCGCTCACGATTTTCTTTGCACCAGGGGATATCATCCGAAAACACAAAGAAAACAGCATCCGGATCGTTTGCAAGAACTTCCTTTGTCTTTTCGAGGTAATAGTTACAATCGGATGCCCAACCTAATCCAACATAATCTCCACGTCGAATATGCATGGCGACAGATTTGGAATTCAATATACTGCCGGCATAAGAGAGGTTCTTTTCATCCGTAATGGGGGGAAAAGAGAGTTCTTTCTGTAAAATTGATTGGTAGCTTTGAAACCATTTTGGATGAAGCCAATATCCATGATAGTAAACAAATTCATGAGATACATGAATGATTTCAGGAGTAAAGGAATTACCGGGGACGTGGTAGATTTGTCCGTCAAAGGGGTTGTGTTCCCGATAATTTTCAAATTCCGTAAGCATTATTATATCAAATCCGAGATTTTTGAAAGATTGCGGTATGCTGCAGCCATTTTTTTTGTTTTTTATCAGTTCTTCCCAAATATCTGCATCAAAGGACTGACTTAACAGCCTTGGCTTTAAACCAAATACTTTTTCAAGCTCATAGCCATTGTGTGCCTGCGTGGTAAAAAAGAAAGAATCGTCGAGAATCCAGTCTTCAGCTTGCGGGCTTGACAGCTGTGCGTATCTGACAAAAATATATTGAAAGACTTGATTGGCTAGACCGCCATTTAGATATTGGATCTTCATAGTAATTCCTTTCAAATCGATTTGTGGCTACAGTGAAATAGCTTTCAGGCGGTTTAGGGCAGGAAGGTAATCCCCGCATTTCCTATAATATTTCACCGCTTCTCCTATCTGTCCGGTACATTCATAAATTACGCCGATATTATAGTTAGCGGCATAGCTGTTGATCCCTTCAACATTACTGCTATTCATGGAGACTGCTTTCTTAAATTCAATAATTGCCTGGTCAAAAAGAGCATTGTTCATATAAATCAGCCCCATCAGAAAAACAAAATCTGCATGAGAACCAAAAATGTCATAGATATTTGCAAGATTCAGAGCGGTACTATATTCCTTAAGCTCGAGGAGACAATAACCGTAAGCAACAACCATATCCTGCACATAGGTGAGAGCAGGATCCAGATCATAAGAGAGTCCGGCATCAAAATAATGGCAGGCAGCCTGATAATCCTTTAAGACCTGATAACATTTCCCGGTCTGATACAGCAGATAAGGATCTTGCGGATTGCTCTTTAATGCATCAAGCAAAAGAGTGAGGTTACGTTTTGATTTCTGAATAAGCATTTCCTCCTTCTCATATCCCTGATGATAAAAGGAGACATTCAGGGGATGGTAGGAAGGCTCCGATCCATCCTTTGGAAGCACCTGTTCATGGATGGTTCCCACATAATGATGGTAATTTCGATTAAAAAAACGGGCAACCTGTTCTGTCATGACAGATTCCTGGCCGGATAATAATCGGCAGGAATTATGGCGTATGACTGTGCCGATTCCGGTGGGACACCGTTTACCAAAATCAAGAAGCTCGCAGGTATTTATGTGCTCTAAATATTCGTCAAAATCGACTACCAGAATCCAGTCATGAGAAGCCTTGGAAACAGAAAAGTTACGAGCAGCGCTGAAATCGTTGCACCACTGAAAATGATAGATCCGCTCCGTATATTGAGAAGCAAGAGCAACTGTCTGATCAGTAGATCCGGTATCCACAATTACTAACTCAACTCCCAGATCTCGAAACGGTGCTAATGCTTTTTCAATGTTTTGTTCTTCATTTTTTGCAATCATGCAAACAGATATTGGCAACACAGGGGTTCTCTTTCCTCCGAATATTTTGAAAATCATTATGTGACAATCAGCAATCTTTTGAAGAATTATCAGATATATTATAGCAAATTGTCAAAAAAGTGTACAGAAAAAGTATGGTATGTTAAAATGAAATAGGTTCACAGTTTATTACAAGGGGATAAAAGCATGGGAAAGAAAATTCTGTTTTACCATTGGGGAGCATTGGGGGATCAGGCATTTGAGGAGAGCATGCGTAGAAATGGAGTAACGTGCATTGATTTTACACGTAAAATGAAGGATTATCACGGGGATGGTGAATTTGCCAGAGAAATGCTGGAAATCATTCACAGTAATCAGATCGATGCTGTTTTCAGTTACGATTATTTTCCTCTGATTTCCATGCTCTGCGAAATGAATCAACTTCCCTATCTGTCATGGATCTATGACTGTCCCATGAACACCTTAATGTCGGTGACGTTAAGCAATAAGTGCAACTATATTTTTTGCTTTGATGCAAGCTATGCGGAAAGACTCAGTGAAGCAGGCGCAGTCAATATTTATCATATGCCCCTTGGAGTAGAGAAGAATACACTGGATTCTATTGCCGGACGGGAAAAGGAAGAACCTGAAATCATTTCCAAATATCAATGTGAGATAGCTTTTGTCGGAAACCTTTACAATGGAGAAAGAAATCGAATCCGAACAGCAGAATTGTCTGAATACACCAGGGGATATGTGGAAGGACTTATCAAATCGCAGCAGCTGGTTTATGGATATAATTTACTTGCAGATTCCATCAGGCCGGAGATTGTACAGGAGATTGTGGAAAAATGCAATTTAAAGCTTAGTGATAAGTACAGAGAGGACTCTGTGCAGATGGCAGCAGACGCAATTGGTATGGAAGTGACAGCGAGAGACCGGGAAGACATCATAAGAGTGCTCAGTAACAGATATCCGTTTGCTTTGTATAGCAGCCGACCTGTGGCGGAAGAAATAAAAGGGAAATTCTTGATGGAAAAAGGCTTCGCAGATTATGAGAAGGAGATGCCGTTTATCTTCCACAACAGTAAGATCAATCTAAATATTACTTCAAGAACTATTCAAACGGGAATCCCGAAGAGAGTGCTGGATATCCTGGCATGCGGTGGTTTCTGTCTTACAAACTACCAGACGGAAATCGCGGAATATTTTGAAGACGGAACAGACCTGGTTATGTATTCGGGGATGGGGGATTTAGTGGCAAAGGTTGAATATTACCTGAACCACGAGGAGGAACGGAGGATAATCGCTGAGAATGGGAACCGAAGGGTGAGGGAAGTTTTTGATCTGGATGATAAGGTAGGGGAACTCTTGAGCGCGGGGCAAATGACTACGAATAGCTAACTAATATTTTTTTGAAACATGCCGATATATATATCAGTTAATAAAGGTTGTGATAGTATTTCATGTTAACCTATACTACTGAAAATATCTCCTTTAGGTGGATTGTTAAAAAGATTTTTAGTCAACTCTATTTACCATAAACCGAAAGGAGATATATTTTATTTTAGCAGAAGGACATGCCGTATTTATGCGGTTTGTGGCGTTTCGCAAATGCCAAAATAAGAGAAGAAAAAGAGAGGGACGATATGATTACAGCATTAATATTCGCGGGCGGAACCGGGCAGAGGATGAATACTCGTTCAAAACCAAAACAGTTTTTGGAGATGCATGGTAAGCCAATTATCATTTATACGCTTGAGCACTTTGAGTATCATGAAGAGATAAACAATATTGTAGTTGTATGTATTGAAGCATGGATAGAGGAACTTAAAGGATTGCTTAAAAGATATGGGATTACAAAAGTAAAAAAAATTGTTCCGGGTGGTGCTACTGGACATGACAGTATATATTTGGGGCTGGAGTCCATGAAGGGGGATACAAAGCCTGATGACATTGTGTTAATTCATGATGGAGTAAGGCCGCTAATCAATGAAGAATTGATATCTCTTAATATTCGAGCTGTAAAAGAGTATGGTAATGCTATTACATCAGAAGCTGCAAGAGAAAGTGTAGTAAGAACTCTGGACGGAGAATCCATAGCAGAAGTACCTCCGAGAAGCCAGATGTATACAGCTAAAGCGCCACAGTCATTCTATTATGGTGATATTCTAAGGCTATATGAGAGATCGCACGAAGAAGGCATACGTTCTATTGATTCGGCGCATCTATGCAGCTTATATAATGAACCCATGCATCTGGTAAAAAGCACAAAGAACAATATGAAGATAACAGAGCCAGCAGACTTCTATATTTATAGAGCGTTGTATGAAGCTATTGAAAGCCAACAGATATTTGGAATTTAAAAAGAGATTTTGGGGTGACTATGAGGAAAACACAGTACGGAAAGGCATTAGAAGCTATTAGGTTTTTGGCAAATTCTGCTGAAGAAATAAAAAAGGATCTAAGTCAGAGCGATATTACGAATGTAATGGATAGACTAATTAAGTGTCAGGAAAAGGCGATTGAACTTGGAATGATGATTGAGGCTTCAGAGGGGGAAGGATTTGTCACGGTGTCTTATCTTGAAGAATACTGTGAAATGATATATCAAGTTTATGAAGGGATTCATCAAAATAACGCATTAAGCCCTAACAATATATACAAGAAATTAAATAAAGGTATTATCAAGATAGAGAACAGTATCAAGAATGATGTGAAGATTAGAAAAGAAGCTGTATTTTTGCCGTATAAAGCATCTATGTGGGATAGTCTGGAGAGTATATGGATGGCAGCAAATGATGATCCGGATTGTGATGCATATGTTATTCCGATTCCGTATTTTGATAAAAATCCGGATGGTAGCTTTAAAGAGATGCATTACGAAGGAGATCAGTATCCTAAGTATGTACCAATTACAAAGTATAATGAGTTTGATTTCGAAACACATCATCCAGATATGATATTTATACATAATTGCTATGATGAATACAATTTGGTGACTTCTGTTCATCCTTTTTTCTTTACGATGAATTTAAGGAAATTTACAGATCAACTTATTTATGTGCCGTATTTCCTTTTGGGGGAGATAAAACCGGACGAAAAAGAGAAAATTGAAGGAATGAAGCACTTCTGTACTACTCCGGGAGTGGTTAATTCAGATTACGTGGTTGTACAGTCCCCTGATATGCGGCAGATATATATAGATGTATTATGTGAACAGTTTGGAGTAAGCACCAGACTATTATGGGAAAAGAAAATCTTGGGATTAGGGTCTCCGAAAGTAGATAAAGTATTGAATACAAAAAAGGAAGATTTGATAATTCCGGAGGAATGGCTAAAGATTATACAGAAGCCGGATGGAAGTTGGAAAAAAATAATTTTTTATAATACTAGTATAACGGCACTTTTAAAATATGGTAATAAAATACTTGATAAGATGAGGGGGGTATTTAAAACTTTTAAAGAGAATAAGGATGAGGTAGCGTTATTATGGAGACCACATCCATTAATCAGGGCGACGGTAGCAAGCATGAGGCCACAGTTATGGGATGAATACAATAAAATGGTTGCTCAATATAAGGAAGAAGGTTGGGGAATTTACGATGATACGGCTGATATGGATAGAGCTGTAGTGTTGAGTGATGCCTATTATGGGGACGGAAGTAGTGTTGTTCAGTTATGCTTGAAAGCAGGAAAACAAGTCGTTCTGCAGAATATTTGTTATCGAAATGAATCAGGAAAAACCGTGTGTATTGAAGATGGTGTAATGGTTGAAGAGGTTTTTTGGTTTGTTGTAAGTGAAGTTGGAGCATTATTTTCTTATAATTTTACTAACAATCAAGTAGATTGCTTCGTATTAAGGGGCATGGAGGATTTTTTGAAAATTTATGGTGCTTTCAGAACAGTGGAGTATGTAAATGGAACTCTATATTTAATACCTTTTAATGCAGAAGATATTGTAATCGTCAATTTAAAGAATATGGACATGGAATTAGTAAAAATTGATGGAAGGTTTAAATGCAAGGAAGGAAAAAATTTCATGGCATCTTTTGTGAAAGATGATTATATTTATCTCTTTGGAGTTAGTCAACCTGTTATCCTAAAATTAAATACGTGTGATAATTCTATTGAATATATTACTCTTACAAAAGAGCAAATTATACAAGAGAATAAGAATAAAGATGATTATTTTGGAAAGCAGGTTGTTTATAAGGATGGATATATTTTTGTCCCATTCTGTAATATTCAGGCGGTTCTAAAACTAGAGTGCGATACTATGGAATATCAAATTATTAAGTTGGGAAACAATGATTCGGGATACTCTGGTATTTGCTATTCAGATGGTGAATTCTGGTTGTCACCAAGAAGAAATGAAAATCTTGCTATATGGAATGAAGATAATGATTTCATAAGATATATTGCCAGTCAATGTAAGAATGATGAGTTGTCATATATTGGAATAGAAAACATTTCAAATAAGATTATGCTATTTCCAATAAAAAATAGAGAGAAAAGTTTTTTAGAGACTAATGAGATAGAAGAAGCAAATGGAGAATATTCTTTTGTCAGAAATGATGGAGAGAAAATTTTCTATTATGAATTCGAAGAAGGAAAACTGACAATAATTGCTGATAATAAAAAGGATGAGAGAAAGATTAGGGTTTCAAGGGACATATTTTGTCATTACAAACTTGATACTAAGCAAATATCTTTTGAAAACGCATTGTTTGATTTGATAGATTTGTTTTCTGGACATAATGTAGCAGAAAAAACAGCGTTAAGCAGGCAAGTTGGGAAAGAAATATATATACAATTGAAGTGCTAGAATATATTACAAGTTTGAGGAAAGGTGGGCTATGGTGTTTTGCTTCTGAAGACATCACACAAGGAATTATGGAAGTATTTCAAGATTATGCATATTACTACAATACTTTTTATCAGGATAAGGATTACCAAGCAGAGGGAGCGCAAATAGACCTTTTGCTGAAAAAATATGGAAATCATGTCAATACTTTAATTAATTATGGTTGTGGAACAGGAAAACATGATATTGAATTGAGCAGGTTAGGATATCATTGCACAGGTGTTGATATGAGTTCTGTTATGATAGACATTGCTAGGGAGAATGCCCATAATGAGCAAATGGATATATCATTTGCAGTTGCCGATATCAGAAGTTATGAACCACAACTAAAATATGATGCTGTAATTTCATTATTTCATGTTATGAGTTATCAGAATGATAATAATGATATATTAGCAGCTTTTCAATCAGCAAGGAAGGCTTTAAATAAAGATGGACTATTTCTTTTTGATGTATGGTATGGGAGTGGTGTATTGAGTGATAAACCAGCTGTTAGAGTTAAGAAAATAGAAGATGATAAATATAAATTGATAAGAATAGCCAGACCAATTATGCATGAAAAGAAGAATGTGGTTGATGTATGTTATGAGGTATTGGTTATCGATAAAGAAACAGCAGTAACAAAAGTAATTAACGAAGTACATAATATGCGTTACTTTTTTAGGCCGGAATTGCAGTTCCTTTTGAAGCAGAGTGGTTTCGAGTTAGTTGATAATCTAGATTGTCAGACATTAGGAGAGACTGATTATAGAAGTTGGACTAGCTATTTTGTTGCGAGAGCAATATAAGAGTATTCTAAAAAGGTTTTTGAGCGTGATGTAATGGAATATAAAAAGGATTGCGTTACAAATAATAGGAAGGAGACAGGGTGTTATTTTCTTTTAAAACACTATTCAAGGTTAAAATGGGAAAATACGAAGAAGTAAAGAAAAAGGATAAACTACTGGCAATGATTATTCGAGATAATTATGAATGTGAAGGTGTTGATTTTATAACCCCTGGAGATTATTCACAACAAGTTGCATATATGCATCATCCAACAGGAAAAGTTATTGATGCACATGTTCATAATGTTGTACATAGAAATGTTTTAATGACCCAGGAAGTTCTTTTTATTAAGAAAGGGAAGCTTAGAGTAGATTTTTATGATGATTATGAAGATTATTTGGAAAGTAAAATCTTGAGTGCAGGAGACCTAGTCCTTCTTGTTTCGGGAGGGCATGGATTTACGATACTTGAAGAAATTGAAATGATTGAGGTAAAACAAGGACCATATTCGGGTGATATGGATAAGAAGAGATTTGCAGGTGTTGAGGGTTCAGCATTAATATTCAAATAATAGATTGTGAGGCATAGTATGAGTTTTATACCAGTAAATGAGCCATTATTAAACGGAAACGAAAAAAAATATTTGTGCGAATGTATTGACACAGGGTGGATTTCTTCAGAAGGACCGTTTGTCAAAGAATTTGAACAGAAAATGAGTGCAACTGTGAATAGAAAATATGGCATTGCTGTTTCGAATGGTACAGCTGCGCTAGAAGTTGCTGTTCAGGCATTGGGCATAGGTCAAGGTGATGAAGTCATTATGCCTACGTTTACAATTATCTCATGTGCTATGGCTGTGACCAAGGTGGGAGGAATACCGGTATTAGTAGATTCGAACCCAGATACTTGGAATATGAACGTGGATGAAATTGAGGCAAAAATAACCCAAAGGACAAAAGCCATTATGGTTGTTCATATATATGGGTTGCCGGTTGATATGGAC
>SAMEA3663297__coassemble_647_pt1 | contig 17064 bp, 15 predicted proteins | sample SAMEA3663297__metabat2_low_PE_020 | metagenome-assembled genome bin SAMEA3663297 (sample SAMEA3663297) | pig gut metagenome | biome: pig gut; feature: pig-associated habitat; material: faeces | place: China | collected 2013 | reverse complement strand
TTTCATGACTCATATTAGCCAAAAAGTCTGACTTTGCACGATTCGCCTGCTGCGCAATCTCTTTAGCCTTTTCTGCTTCTTCTTTCGCCTTTTCTACATCTCTGGCTTTTTCCAGTTCACTAATCACAATCGTATTCTGTATAATATAATGAAATCCTATACATACAACTGATATAACAAAAACAGATGAGATTCCTGTTACTGCCACAAGAATATCATTATCTGCATACAATAAATTTATTATTGCTATAATATCAGTATAAACTAATGAAAAAGCTGGTAAAATAATAAATGCTCTTCTTCCAATTTTATTATCAACATGTGTAATCTTAGAAACCGGGACAATCAAAAAATGATAGAACATATATCCCAGAGCCAGGATCAATATACTTTCTCCCAGAATTTGAATAGTATCACCGATTGTTGCATTTTTTGCATTCATTGGTGGTAATGATGAAGGAATGTATGTAATTATACTAACCATAAAATACACAAATATAGCAATTGCTTTATTGACAGGTTTAAAATACAAAACATACAGATATGCTGCTAATAGAATGAATGCAATCTCGCAAAATGTTGATAAAATGATTCCCTCAACAGATAATTCATTAATATGGAAACTATCCACCAAAAACATAGAAAGAGCAGCGGAATATTCATACACTAACATGGGCATCAATAATACACATACTACTACATTACAAATATTTTTCTTAAGGCTTGTTTTTTTCCAAAAACATCTTTTCGTTACAATCGGAAATAATGCACAGTAAAATATAATTCCTGTAATCCAAAGCAACATGGCAAATTGAAAAAGCAAATTATCCATACTACCACCTTCCATATCTTTTTATCTTGTATAACAGCACCAAATTTTTTCTATTATAATATACCTTCAGAATATTGTAAATTAACCGGATACAAAAGACCACCTTCCCCACGCAAAAGAACACCGGGTTTCTCCGATGCTCTGTTTCTAAACCTATTATATTCCTTTATGCTTTATGCATGATTTCAAGCATTTCCTCTGTTATATAAACTTATCCCTAAAAGACAGCACTCTGATGAGCTTTAAGCCTACCCCAGAGCATAAAAATTCCCAAGCAATCATATAGAATGCCTGTGAACGCTTTTAATTTATTTCTTCAATGGTGGAACCTGTTATCTTAGCAAAATAGAAATACCCGTAGAAGTAATCGTCGTCTGAAAGGATGGCTGCATAGTCTACCCCAGCAGGTATCGTCATTTTGTATGCTGTCTTGTTATACTCAAAGGTTACCACGGTTGTAACATCGCTTCGTTCTACCAGTTTCTTAATAAGATAGTCGGACATGGTGTACAGTCTTCCGGTGTCATATGTTACGGTTCCATTTAAAGGTGCATTCTTGATTTCCCCATAAAGACCCTTTACAAACACCTGGCTTGCGGGAATTACGCTTTTTAAATAATATCAAAACTTATCAAAAACTACTCGGTGTATACCTGACAGTAACAATCACAACCATCTTCTTCAATTCATCAATACGATAAACAATTGTAAAATTCTTTACAAAAATTTGACGGTATCCCCGATTAGCAAAAGCCCCTGTTCTTCTGATAGACCCACGATAAGGCATTTCATCTAGACTTAAAATCGCATCTTCTAAAGCATCTGCCATCTTCTCAGCAGTACCTATTTCTTTGAAATCATCTGCTATATGATTATAAATATTATCAAGGTCATCTGATGCACGCTGCAACATTTTTATTGTATATTTAACCAAAGTGTTTCCTCCTAAGTGATGCTAATGTTTCTTTCGCATCAAGTAATATACCTGTTGCTTCATATTCCTCTTCGGCCTCTGAAATCGCATTATCAATAGCCTGTGTTTCCACTATTTGTTCATAGGTTTCTATACTCATAACAACTAAATCACCATATCCATTCTTGGTAATGAAAATAGGCTCGTTAACTGCATGGCATGCATCTGATATATCATTTGTATTTCTTAAATCCGTAATTGGTCTAATCTGTGGCATAAAGTACACCTCGCTTTCTTTGTACATTATTCTAACATAATTATATGCATTTTGCAATTTTTATATGTAAAAAAAGAGCGTAAAGTGAATTTTTTAATTCCAGTTTTTTATCCCCCAGGGGGTGCGGACGTTTTCTTGGACTAAGTTGCTATTCCTAGACTGCGTCTATACTCAAGTGGACTCATCCCACCTAATGACATTTTAATTCGTTTTGTACAGTTATAAAAAGTATGATTACCTAAACTCTCAACTGTATTTGGCATTGTCACGGATGTAATATCTGTGTTTTCTTTGAAAGCATTATCTCCGATTGCTGTTACTGCATATTCTTTATCTTTAATAACTCTTGTCTCTGGAATTGGTAAAGCACCACCATTAGCAACTACCCAAGCTTTTCCTGTATCTGTTAAACCAGTTATCGTACAGGTTGTACCATCTGCATTCGCTGTCATCGTAAAGTAGCTCATTGCATGAACAAATCTTTTTGTATATAAGCAAATCTTATTATACATAAGCGTACCAGAGGGGCTGACTTATATAAACTATTCTAAACTTTTATCATAAAAACGTACCAGAGGGGCTGAAGCCCTCTGGACGTAGCTGTTCCTTTTTGCTCATTAAATCTGTTAAAGCATATGATTCATCTTATATTTATACTTAAAAATAAAAATTACTCAAAATAATAAATAATTCTCTTAAATAAGTAACTCTATAATGAATTATTAATAATTACAAAATCGCAGAGAGTTTTGCAGAGCAGACAACCCGCTCAGAAAAGTTTTCAAAAATAAAATAGCTGACAGAATCAAAAACCATATTATTATAACTTCACCCGTATGCAACAGAGCTTTGGTGACAGACAGAGCATCCATTTCGCCTAAATCGAGCAGACTGGCGTTTCCAAGTTCAAGCACCACGCTTTATAAGAATTACGATTACTCCAAAGAATTGTTAAAATAATATATGTTATACATGCTCTTCTCCTTTGCAGGACTTCTGCCGTGAAAGGGCAAAATCACAGGCTTTTTAAGCCCCAATTCCGAACAAGGCTATACATACATCTAAGTGCCCGATTTGGGGCAAAAATTGAAGCGATAAAGCAGTCAAGGCATCTCTTTGATGCTATCCAATGTGTCAACAAAAGGAAAAACAGAACATCGGTTCGTTTTTTCGTCTGATTCCGAACCGATGTTGACTTTTGATATCACTATATAAAATTTTAGGAAGCCCAAGAAATCCCGTATTTTCGGGCTTTCTAGCCCTCATTTTGCATGCGGCTTAACTTGGCGGCTTGGTCGGCTGCTATACACCCGTCAATAATCTCCTGGATATCCCCGTTCATGACTTTATCCAGCTTATACAGGGTAAGACCGATACGATGGTCGGTGACACGACCCTGCGGGAAGTTGTAGGTACGGATCTTCTCGGAGCGGTCTCCGGTACCGATCTGGCTCCTTCGCATCTCCGCTTCCGCATCATGCCGCTGCTGCTGTTCCAAATCATAGAGCTTTGCCTTCAACAGGGCAAAAGCCTTTGCCTTGTTCTGGAGCTGAGACTTTTCGGTCTGGCTGTATACCACGATTCCGGTAGGATAGTGGGTCAGACGCACTGCAGAGTCAGTGGTGTTGACACACTGTCCGCCGTTGCCGGAAGCACGCATAACATCTATTCTGATATCCTTTTCATCAATGACGATGTCGATGTCCTCATCTACCTCAGGCATGACAGCCACACTGATCGTCGAGGTATGGATACGACCGCCGGACTCAGTTTCCGGCACACGCTGTACACGATGCACGCCGCTTTCATATTTCATTTTGGAGTAAGCGCCCTGACCGATGATCATAAACTGTACTTCCTTCATGCCGCCGATACCGATCTCGTCCATGTTCAGGGTTTCCACCTTCCAGCGCTGACTCTCCGCATAATGAACATAAAGGCGATACATTTCCGCCGCAAAGAGGGCTGCCTCGTCCCCGCCTGCACCTGCACGGATTTCCACGATTACATTCTTGTCATCATTCGGGTCCTTGGGAAGCAGGAGAATCTTCAGCTTCTGCTCCAGCTCCTCCACACGCTTCTTGGCGCCGCTCAGTTCCTCCTTGAGCATTTCGCGCATGTCATCATCGGACTCCTCCTCCAGCATGGCAAGGGAATCCTCAATATCCTGCTTGGATTTCTTGTACTCCTTGTAGGCCTCCACGATGGGAGTTAAGTCACTTTGCTCCTTCATGAGCTTACGAAATCTGTCCTGATTATTGGTAACGGTGGGCTCATTCAGCTCACCCATAATTTCCTCGAATCGAATCAATAAATCGTCCAGCTTATCAAACACTCTTTTAACCTCCATATCTACCTGACACGACACGATCAAGTCCTGCCAGATCCTTACAAACGGTCACATCCCTGTAACCGGCATTTTTCATAAGTTCTGTGACGGCTCCTGCCTGTTCACAGCCGATCTCCAGAAAAAGCATCCCCCCCGGGTAAAGGTACTCTGACGCTTTACCGGTGATTTCCCTGTAGAAATAAAGACCATCCTCTTTTCCGTCAAGAGCCATCAGCGGGTCATGCTCCCGGACCTCCTCCATCAGCGTAGGGATCACATTGCTTGGAATATAGGGAGGATTGGAAACAATGATCTCAAACTTCCCCGTCACAGGTTCAAACAGATCGCCCTGTACAAATTCTGCCGTTAGCCCCAGCGAACCGGCGTTTTCTTCTGCCACTTTAAGCGCTTTCTTTGACAGATCTGCCCCTATTCCCACACAGTCATTGGAATACCGGAGCAGACTAAGTAGAATACAGCCCGATCCGGTGCACAGATCCAGAATGCGCATGCCGTCATGAAGATTCTTCAGAACCTCCTCCACCAGCGTCTCTGTATCCTGTCTGGGAATAAGCACATCAGGGGTCACCTTGAAGCGAAGCCCCATAAATTCCTGATAGCCCGTAATATGCTGAAGGGGAATATGTCTGCTGCGCAGCTCTATATAGTTTACATAACTATTTTCCTGTTGTTCCGTCACAGGTCTGTCACCGTGCACCAGCAGATCATTTCTGTCGGTTCCGCAAAGCTCCTCCAAAAGCAGTCTCGCATCCAGCTTTGCTTCCTCAATACCTGCTGCCGCAAGCCTTTCCACACCCATGCGGTACAATGCTGCATATTCCATCTTTACGCTTCATCCTCTGGCGTTTCATCTTCTGATGCTTCGTCCTTAGAGACTCCATCCTCCGAAGCCGGTTCATCCTCCATCCAGGAGTCATCGATCTCATACCCGAATTCGTCCTGCAGATATGCCTTCCAGTCAAACACCGCCTCAACCGCTTTGATCGCCACCTCGATCATGCTCTCATCCGGTTCCTTGGTGGTAAGTCTCTGTAACAGCATTCCAGGAGACGAGATAATCTTAACCAGGAAATTGTCAGAACGTCCCGCAAGTCGAATGATCTCATAGGAAATACCGGCAATCACCGGAATGAGCGCAACGCGGATCAGCACCCTCAGCCACGGGTTCGCCACCCGGATAAAGAAGAACAGGATAATGCTGACAAACATTACCAGAAACATGAAGCTGGTTCCGCAGCGCTTATGAATACGGGAGCTTCGCTTAACGTTGTATACGGTAAGCGGTCTTCCCTTTTCAATACAGTTGATGCACTTGTGCTCTGCACCGTGATACTGGTAAAGCCGGTGAATATCCTTCATCAGACTGATCCCCACAACATAAATGAAAAAGATCAGAATTCTGATCACACCCTCGATAATTGCCAGAAGGGAAGCATTCCTCACATACTCTGTGAGAAGGGAAGACAGAAAATACGGCAGAAGAATGAAAATACCGACTGCAAGAGCCACAGAGATCACCGTGGTAATTCCCATCAGAATGCTCTCACCCTTTCCGCCGGATACCTTATCCAGTGCCTTGTCAAGCTTCGTCTCTCCGGCTTCCTCATCCTCATAAAAGGATGCCGAATAGTTGAGTGCCTTCATACCAAGTCGAAGGGAATCAACAAAATTAAACACACCTCTAATAAAAGGAATCTTCGTGATCTTTTTCCCCTGGAGACATCCCTTAAATACACTGACGTCCACTTCGATCTCTCCATCCGGTTTACGGATTGCCACTGCGTAGTCATCCTTGTTCTTCATCATGATACCTTCCAGAACAGCCTGACCACCGATTCCACTGTAATGAGTTTTCTTTTTCTTCATACGCTCTACCTAATATCCTTCTGATGATAAAAAAGAAGCAAAGTCCTATAATGCAAAATAAGGTTGAGATGTAACACCTCAACCTTTTCGTGCATAACTATTTGCTTTCTACGCCATACTTCTTATTGAACTTATCAATACGTCCGTCAGTTCTTGCAGCCTTCTGCTGACCTGTGTAGAATGAATGGCACTTAGAACAAACTTCAACGTGAATATCCTTTTTGGTTGAACCTGTTACAAATGTATTGCCACAGTTGCAAGTTACAGTCGCCTGATAGTACTCAGGATGGATTCCTTCTTTCATGCTTTCACCTCTCTATAAAAACTTACTATTTCATTCGTTCTCATCCACTGCATATGCTCGTACATATGCGACCATTTCTCTCGAAACAGCTTTTTAATTGTATCATAGCGTGCTTAAGGTTGCAAGCACTTTTTTAAATCCACTTGATTTTTTTAACCAGATTGACAAATTCCTGATTGTTCCTGGTCTTAGCAAACATATCCAGAATCTTATCCACTGCCTCCTCCGGTTTCAGTCCGTTCAGTGCCTTACGCATAATGTTGATTGCTTCCAGCTCCTCTGCTGAGAGCAGAAGATCCTCTCTTCTGGTGCCGGACTTGGGAATATCAATGGCAGGGAATACTCTCTTTTCGGAAAGCTTTCTGTCAAGAACAAGTTCCATATTACCGGTTCCCTTGAATTCCTCATATACCACATCATCCATCTTACTTCCGGTATCCACCAGTGCTGTTGCAAGAATGGTAAGGGAACCTCCCTCACGCATATTTCTCGCTGCACCGAAAAACCGCTTGGGCATATGCAGAGCCGCAGGATCAAGACCACCTGACAGGGTACGTCCGCTGGGGGGTACCGTCTGGTTGTAGGCTCTTGTCAGTCTGGTAATGCTGTCGATCAGGATCATGACATCCTTCTTATGCTCTACCAGACGCTTTCCTCTCTCGATCACCATTTCCGCAACACGCTTGTGATGCTCCGGCAGCTCATCGAAGGTGGAATAGATGACCTCAACATTGGGTCCCTCAATTGCTTCCTTGATATCCGTTACTTCCTCGGGACGTTCATCGATCAGAAGAATGATCAGATGAACTTCGGGAGCGTTGCGCTTCACAGATTTGGCCACATCCTTCAGCAGGGTAGTCTTTCCGGCCTTCGGAGGAGACACGATCATTCCACGCTGTCCCTTTCCTACCGGGCTGATCAGATCCATGATCCTCATGGCAACACTGGCTCCCGGCATTTCCAGGTGAAGTCTTTCATTGGGAAAAATGGGTGTCATGTCTTCAAAGTTGGATCTTTTCGCCGCTTCCTCAGGGGTATAGCCATTGATACTCTTCACATAAAGAAGAGCCGCAAACTTTTCGCCCTGGGTTCTGACTCTGGTATTTCCCTCCAGAATATCACCGGTCTTCAATCCAAATCGTCTGATCTGGCTGGGGGCCACATAAACATCATGATCGCCGGGTAAATAATTTTCACAGCGGATAAAGCCATATCCGTCAGGCATGACCTCAAGGATGCCGCTGGCAGCAATACCGCTGTCAAGCTCTGCGGGATACTTCTCCTCATCGGTCTTTGCCTCATCCACTCTGATCTCGCCGCGGTCAATCCGTTCGCTTCTTCCCTCCGTGCGCTCCGGTCTGTTCTCTGTCCGTTCGCCCTTGGGTGCTGTTTTATATTCTGCCTTTTCCATGACACCCCTTGGCTGTATGGACTTGCCCTCTGCCTTGTCCTTCTCGTCCTCTGCAAGCATCAGCTCCACAAGGTCAGCCTTTTTCATGGTGGAAGTACCCTTCAGACCTCTGGCTTTCGCAATTGCCTTCAGATCAGCAAGTCCCAGAGACTCATACTTTTCTCTCATAAAATACCTATACCTTTCTATCTTTACTGCAAAAACATTACCAATATCAAATATCCAAAAAAGTCATTTTTCTTTTGGGAAATAATAGTGATTTGTCGTCCGAAATGTTTATAAACGGATTATACAACATTTCCCATAAAATAAAAAGCACTTTTTTATTCGCTCAGGGATTGCTTTACGGGGACCTCGATCTTTCTGTTGTAGCATGCAAAGGTGTCCTCCACCCATTTTCCCTCCGGCTTTGGTGTAAACAGGCTTACCACAGGCACAATCACAAGGCCTGCCAGCATTGCAAAGGCCCCGGCATTGATGGGAGACCTAAGCAGCTCAGGGAAGCTGCTTCTGAAGAGCATATTCAGCAGCATGAAGCCTGCGCCAAAGGTAAAGCTGACATAGCATGCAGACTTTGTAGTACGTTTCCAGTAAAGTCCGTACAGGAACGGTGCCAGAAAGGCCCCGGCAAGTGCCCCCCAGGAGACACCCATCAGCTGTGCGATAAAGGTAACATTACTTTTATACTGGACGGCTGCAATGATAACCGATATTGCAATGAATACAACGATCAGGAGTCTCATGATCAGAACCTGCTTCTTTTCATCCATATCCTTGATCACATGGCCCTTCAGTACATCCAGCGTCAATGTGGAGCTGGATGCCATGACAAGAGAAGAAAGCGTTGACATGGAAGCAGACAGCACCAGAATTACCACAAGACCGATCAGGATCGGGGAAAGGCCTGACAGCATGGTCGGAATCACAGAGTCATAGCCATTCGCTGCAATATCGATCTGATCGGAGAAAAGTCTTCCGAAGCCGCCGAGAAAATAGCAGCCGCCGGATACTACAATTGCAAAAAGAGTAGAAATGATCGTTCCCTTTTTGATGGAATCCTCACTCTTGATCGCATAGAATTTCTGGACCATCTGGGGAAGTCCCCAGGTTCCTAAGGAGGTAAGAATGATAACGCCCAAAAGATTTAACGGATCCGGTCCGAAAAAGGACGCAAACACACCGGGCTGCGTGGAAACCGTCTCATCTCTCACATTGGCAAGACCATTCAAGGCTTCCATAAAGCCGCCGTTGGTCTTGAGTACCGCCCCGATAACGACTATGATGCCGGCCAGCATAACAATCCCCTGCAGGAAATCGTTAATCGCAGTTGCCATATAGCCACCCGCAATCACATAGATCCCCGTCAGAACTGCCATCACTACAATACACACCGTATAATCAATATCAAATGCCATACCAAACAGTCGGGAAAGTCCGTTATACAAGGATGCCGTATAGGGAATCAGAAAGAGAAACACGATAACGGATGCAAAGATCTTCAGTCCCTTGGACTGGAAACGCTTTCCGAAAAATTCTGGCATGGTTGCACTGTCCAAATGCTGTGTCATAATTCTGGTTCTTCTTCCCAGGATCACCCATGCAAGCATGGAACCGATCAGTGCATTTCCGATCCCGATCCAGGTTGACGCAATCCCATACTTCCATCCAAACTGCCCTGCATAACCCACAAAAATAACTGCCGAAAAGTAGGATGTCCCGTATGCAAAGGCAGTAAGCCACGGTCCCACGCTTCTTCCACCAAGCACAAATCCGTTGACATCCGTGGCATGTCTCCTACAGTAAAAGCCAATGCCGATCATCACCCCGAAAAATACGATCAGCATCATTATCTTAATAAGCATTGTTGTACCCCCCTATCCTCTGTTCTGTGCCTCTACCAGTCTCATCCCACAGTACTTCTCACGCAGCTTGGGCTTTTCAATCTTGCCGGTAGGGTTTCTTGGAATCTCCGCAAAAATCACCTTATGCGGTCTCTTATATCTGGGCAGCTTCCTGCAGAATTCCATGATCTCTTCCTCTGTGCATTCCACATCGGGCTTCCGCTCGATCACGGCAAGGGTAGTCTCCCCAAGACGCTTATCGGGAATACCGATCACCGCCACATCATGAACAGCGTTATGGTTTCTGATAAAATCCTCGATCTGGACCGGATAAATGTTCTCTCCACCGCTGATAATCACGTCCTTCTTGCGGTCTACCAGAAAGATGAAGCCATCCTCATCCATCATCGCCATATCTCCCGTAAACAGCCAGCCGTCATCGGAAAGAACCTCTGCGGTTGCCTTCTCATCGTTATAATAACAGGTCATGACGCCGGGTCCCTTTACAGCAAGCTCTCCTACCTCTCCCTGCTTCACATCCTTCCTTGCTTCATCCACGATCCTGACCTCCCAGCCAAAGCCGGGCTTTCCGATCGCACCTACCTTATGGATGTTTTCAACCCCAAGATGTACGCAGCCGGGACCGATGGATTCACTTAATCCATAGTTGGTATCATACTGGTGTGCAGGGAAATAGCGTTTCCAATGCTTGATCAGACTGGGGGGAACCGGCTGTGCGCCGATATGCATCAGTCTCCACTGGGATAGCTCATAATCCGCAAGCTTCAGTTTCCCACTGTCAAGCGCCTCCAGAATATCCTGTGCCCAGGGCACCAAAAGCCATACGATCGTGCACTTTTCTTTCGACACCGCATCCAGTATATACTCCGGCTTGGTTCCCTTCAGAAGAACCGCCTTGCTTCCCGAAAGGAGCGAGCCGAACCAGTGCATCTTTGCCCCGGTGTGATACAGCGGGGGAATGCACAAGAACACATCCTTCCTGGTCTGACCGTGATGATTCTGCTCCACCCTGCAGGAATGGATCAGACTTTCATGATTATGTAAGATTGCCTTCGGGAAGCCTGTGGTTCCCGAGGAGAAATAAATAGCCGCATCGTCCTTTTCGTCCAGTTCGATCTTTGGTGCCACACTGGAGCAGTTGGAGGTCAGTGCATTGTAATCCTCCGCAAAGGAGGGGCAGTGATCTCCCACAAAAAACAACAGCCTGTTTTTACTGACGGAGTCTGCGATCTCCTCCACACGTCCGATAAATTCCGGCCCGAATACCAGAATATCCACCTGGGCCAGATTCACACAGTATTCGATCTCATCCGGCGCATACCGGAAATTCAGCGGCACTGCCAGTGCCCCTGTCTTTAAAATACCAAAATAAATGGGGAGCCATTCCAGACAGTTCATAAGCAGAATTGCCACCTTGTCTCCCTTTTTGATTCCCCTCTCCAGCAAAAGATTGGCAAACCGGTTTGCCTTCTCGTCAAACACTCTCCACGTGATTTCCCTGCGGTAATGAGTCAGCGGATTGGGCTCCATCAGTTCATATTCTTTCCATGTTACCCTTCTGACCTCCTTCACCTCAGGATTGATCTCCACCAGACAGATTTCATCCCCGTAGCTTCTGCTGTTCTGTTCCAATACATCTACAATTGTCATCTTTGCTGCAATTCCCCTTCCCCAATTTTATTCCTTACCATCCCAGCAATAGGTGCATAGCCTGCTTCTGTCAATCCCCACCGAGGCGATCATATCATCCAGCCTGTGATAACGAAGCGTTGTAAAATTCAGCTGAACGCCGATCCGCCTTACCATTTCCTGATACTCCGGTGTCTCCGGATTTGAGTAGGCACTTAAGTTCACATTTTTTCCGTCTCCCTCCATCTCCTTGATGATCCTTCTGGTGATCAGATCCATCTCCGAGGAGGAACGGGAGAAGTTCAGATATTTACATCCGTACAAAAGCGGCGGGCACGCAGGTCTGATGTGAACCTCCTTAGCTCCGCTCTGATAAAGGAATTCCGTGGTCTCCCGAAGCTGGGTTCCCCTTACAATAGAGTCATCGATCAGAAGCAGACTCTTATCCTGGATCAGATCATGTACCGGGATCAGCTTCATCTTGGCGATCAGATTCCGCTGACTCTGAATGGTCGGCATGAAGGATCTTGGCCAGGTAGGCGTGTACTTGATAAACGGTCTGGAAAATGGAATTCCCGACTCATTGGAGTATCCGATGGCATGGGCAATACCGGAATCCGGCACACCTGCCACATTGTCCGGCTCCACATCATCTCTCTTGGCAAGCAGTGCGCCGCAGTTATAGCGCATTTTCTCAACACTGATCCCCTCATAGGATGAGGACGGATAGCCGTAATATACCCAGAGGAAGGTGCAGATCTTCATATCCGTTCCCGGCTTAACCAGGGTACGGACCTCCTCCGGGGTTACGATCGCGATTTCTCCCGGCCCAAGCTCCCGCTCCTCAACATAGCCCAGATTCAGGTAGGCAAAGCTCTCAAACGCAATGCAGTAGCCCTCCTCCTTCTTTCCGATTGCAACCGGGGTTCTTCCAAGCCTATCTCTTGCCACATAAATGCCCATAGGCGTAAGAAGGGCGATGGTCATGGACCCGTCTATCATTTCCTGGGCAAACTGAATCCCCTCGATCAGGTTATCCTTCTGATTGATGATGGCAGCAACCAGCTCCGTGGCATTGATATCGCCACCGCTCATCTCCAGAAAATGAGAGTGTCCCATAGAAAAGATTTTTTTGAGGATCTCCTCCGTATTATTGATTTTTCCCACCGTCATAATGGCGTAGGTTCCGTGATGGGATCTGACAAGCAGCGGCTGCGGCTCGTAGTCTGAAATACAGCCGATTCCCAAGTTTCCCTGCATCTCATTGACATCTTTATCAAATTTGGTACGGAAGGGAGCATTCTCAATATTGTGAATGGCTCTGTCAAAGCCCTTCTCCTCACTGTACACTGCCATTCCTGCTCTTCTGGTTCCCAGATGGGAATGGTAGTCCGTCCCAAAGAACAAATCAAATACACAATCTTTTTTTAGTGCTGCGCCAAAAAAGCCACCCAAAGCTCTTTCCTCCTGGTTTTATACATTAATCTCTGCTTTTACGCCAAGCAGCTCCTCGTTTTCCTCTAGTACCGGCTGTATCACTTTCGCAAGGAAGCTTTCCACCTGCTCCTTGGAGCGTCCCACATATCTTGAGGGCTCCATGGTCTTTTGCAGATCCTCAAGGGACATGTTGAACGCAGGATCTGCCGCGATCAGCTCCAGCAGATTGTTTTCCTTTCCCTCAACCTTCACATTCCTTCCTGCCTCCATGGATAACTCCCTGATCCTCTCATGGAGCTCCTGTCTGTTTCCGCCAAGCTTAACGGCATCCATCATGATATTTTCGGTTGCCATGAAGGGAAGCTCACTCATCATATGCTTCTCGATGACCTTCGGATAGACCACAAGACCGTCCACCACATTCAGGCAAAGATCCAGGATTCCGTCGATGGCAAGAAAGCCCTCCGGAATGGAAAGCCGCTTGTTTGCGGAGTCATCCAGGGTTCTCTCAAACCACTGGGTAGCCGAGGTGATGGCAGGATTCAGGGCATCAACCATAACATACCTTGACAGGGATGCAATCCTCTCACTTCTCATGGGATTTCTCTTGTAGGCCATCGCCGAGGAACCGATCTGGCTCTTCTCAAAGGGCTCCTCCACCTCCTTCAGATGCTGAAGGAGTCTGATATCATTTGACATTTTGTGAGCACTTGCCGCTATCCCTGCAAGCACATTTACCACTCTGGTATCCACCTTGCGGGAGTAGGTCTGCCCGGATACCGGATAGCATTCCTTGAAGCCCATTTTCTGTGCAATCATGGGATCAATCTTGTCAATGGTCTCCTGGTCCCCGTTAAACAGCTCCAGGAAGGAGGCCTGCGTTCCGGTGGTTCCCTTGGAGCCTAAAAGCTTCATACCGGAAAGAACATAATCAAGATCCTGCAGATCCATATAAAATTCCTGCATCCAAAGGGTTGCCCTTTTCCCTACCGTAGTAGGCTGGGCAGGCTGAAAATGAGTAAAAGCAAGGGTAGGCTGCTCCTTATACTTATCTGCGAAAGCGGCAAGCTCATTCAGCACATTCACCAGCTTTTTCTTTACCAGCTGCAGGGCCTTGGTCATCACAATGATATCCGTATTATCCCCCACATAGCAGCTTGTAGCGCCCAGATGAATGATGCCTGCTGCCTTGGGACACTGCTGCCCGTAGGCATAGACGTGACTCATCACATCATGCCGCACTTCTTTTTCTCTTGCCTTTGCCACATCATAATTGATGTCCTCTGCATGGGCCTTCAGTTCATCGATCTGTTCCTTCGTGATAACCGGTTTTCCGTTCTGTGACAGGCCAAGCTCCATCTCCGTCTCTGCCAGCGCGATCCAGAGCTTTCTCCAGGTTCTGAATTTCATGTCGGGAGAGAAAATATACTGCATTTCCTTGCTGGCATATCTCTCAGATAAAGGACTCACATATCTGTCTGTACTCATTTTCCACAGTTCCTCCTGTAACCTTTCCTTCTTTATTGATCAAATTCTCCTCGGATATCCTCCGTAGGCGGTTCAAGCGGGTATTTCCCGGTAAAGCATCCCTTGCAGATACTTCTGCCTTCCACAATCTGCTCAAGACGCTCTTCCCTCAGATAGCCAAGGGAATCTGCACCGATGATCTTACAGATCTCTTCCACGGTGCGATTATGGGCAATCAGCTGTTCCCTTGCCGGTACATCTGTGCCAAAGTAACACGGCCATAAAAACGGCGGTGAGCTGACTCTCATATGTACTTCCTTTGCTCCAGCATCCCGCAGCATTCGCACAATTCTGTCCGAGGTAGTACCGCGCACAATGGAATCATCGATCATAATGATCCGTTTTCCCGCAACGACCTCGCGCAGGGCATTCAGTTTTACCTGCACACTGCTTTCCCTGCTCTTCTGCTTGGGCTTAATGAAGGTTCTGCCCACATAGCTGTTTTTCACAAAAGCCTGTCCGTAAGGAATTCCCGACTGCAGGGAATAGCCCAATGCCGCACAGTTTCCCGATTCCGGCACACCCACCACAAGATCTGCCTCCACCGGAGAATCAATGGCAAGATACTTTCCGGCCAGGATCCTGGAATTGTATACACTCATTCCGTCAATATAGCTGTCCGGCCTTGCAAAATAGATGTATTCAAACACACACCTTGCATGCTGCTCCTTGGGAAGGCACATGCTTCTGTCCGATTCAATTCCCTTTTCCGGGGAAATGGTAACGATCTCTCCGGGCTCCACATCCCTGATAAACTGCGCTCCAATGGTGTCTAAAGCACAGGTCTCCGAGGCAAGCACATAGGTGTTTTCCCTCTTTCCGATGCAGAGAGGTCTGAAACCAAAAGGATCCCGGGCTCCGATCAGCTTCCGGGGGGACATCACGATCAGGGAATAGGCTCCCTTGATCTTCTTCATGGCTCTCCCCACTGCTTCCTCAACCGTTTTGGAATTCAGCCTTTCCCGGGCAATCAGATAGGCAATGACCTCCGAGTCGATGGTTGTCTGGAAAATCGCTCCGGTATAGGCAAGCTCCTGCCTGAGCTCCGGGGTATTGATCAGGTTTCCGTTGTGTGCCATGCCCAGAGTCCCCTTCACATAGTTCAGCACAAGCGGCTGGGCATTTTCCCTTGTGGAGCTTCCCGCTGTGGAATACCTCACATGTCCTACACCGATATCCCCTTTCAGTTTTTCCAGAATCTCAGGTGTAAACACTTCATTTAAAAGTCCCATATCCTTGGAGCTTAATACCTTTCCCTTCGGACCTGCCGTATCACTCACCGCAATACCGCAGCTTTCCTGTCCTCGGTGCTGCAGGGCAAACAATCCGTAATAAATCGTAGATGCCACATCAGCACCGTCAAAATCATATGCGCCAAAAACGCCGCACTCTTCTCCAAGCTTATCCCCCATGAACCTGTCGCTGTCTTCTCTCATATGTCTCCTCTGTCGGTATCAACCTTAAACTGTCAGCTCTCCGGAACCTATGCAAGTCCCAGACGCTTGAACACCTCGTTGTAAGCTTCCTCTACGTTTCCAAGATCCCTGCGGAAACGATCCTTATCCAGTTTTTCATTGGTATTGACATCCCACAGACGGCAGGTATCAGGTGATGTCTCGTCTGCCAGAAGAATCTGTCCGTGGAAACGGCCGAATTCAATTTTAAAGTCGATCAGCTTAATGCCTGCCTGGAGGAAGTATGCCTTCAGAACCTCATTCACCTTAAACGCATATTTCTTGATGGTATCGATCTCCTCCCAGGTTGCAAGTCCCAGTGCCACTGCAAAGTAGCTGTTGATCAGCGGATCGCCCAGCGCATCATTCTTGTAGCTGAACTCGATGGTAGGTTCTGCAAAGGGAGTTCCCTCCGGTACACCAAGACGCTTGGAAAAGCTTCCTGCTGCCACGTTGCGGATAATCACCTCAAGCGGTACGATCTCTACCTTCTTTACTGCGGTCTCCCGATCGCTCAGTTCCTCAATCAGATGGGTAGGAACACCTTCCTTCTCAAGAAGCTTGAAAACATGGTTGGTCATGCGGTTGTTGATCACACCCTTGCCCACGATGGTTCCTTTCTTCTCTCCGTTGAAGGCCGTTGCATCATCCTTATAATCAACGATCACCACATCCGGGTCATCTGTTGCAAATACCTTCTTTGCCTTTCCTTCGTAAAGCTGCTCCATCTTTTTCATGGTTTCCTCCATTCCGCCTCTAAGAGGCAATACAATTGATTATTTATTTATGATTGGAACTTTCCAATGAATTCCCTTACTCTTTCATTGTCAGAAGCAAAAATCTCCTCCGGTGACCCTTCTGCCTGTATGAGCCCCTGCTCCATAAATATAATGCGGTCTGACAATTCCCTTGCAAACTGCATTTCATGGGTGACAATGATCATGGTCATTTGTTCACTTGCCAGCTGCTTGATCACCTTAAGCACCTCTCCCGTAAGCTCCGGATCAAGTGCCGAAGTCGGCTCATCAAAAAACAGGATCTTGGGCTGCAGGGCCAGCGCTCTTGCTATGGAAACTCTCTGCTGTTGTCCCCCGGAAAGCTGATAGGGATAGGCATCCGCCTTATCGGATAAGCCAAGCTGCAAAAGTAGCTTTTCGGCACGCTCTATTGCTTCCTTTTTGGGGATTCTGTCCACACTGACA
>SAMEA3663297__coassemble_642_pt1 | contig 17099 bp, 11 predicted proteins | sample SAMEA3663297__metabat2_low_PE_020 | metagenome-assembled genome bin SAMEA3663297 (sample SAMEA3663297) | pig gut metagenome | biome: pig gut; feature: pig-associated habitat; material: faeces | place: China | collected 2013 | reverse complement strand
TGAGTGGAATACCTTTGTGGAGGAAACGATCGCTTCAGGTGTTTCCGGGAAGAATATGAAAATACATACCGGAGAGCGAAAAAAGCCGTCCGTTCTTTCGGAAATATCCCTGGAAGAGGAGGACAGGCTGTCCACGCATATGAAAGAACTTGACAGAGTGCTCGGCGGTGGACTTGTGAGAGGCTCTTTGACATTGGTAGGAGGAGATCCGGGCATTGGTAAATCAACACTGCTTTTGCAGGTGTGCAGATTACTTGCCCTAGATGGCAGGGAAGTGTTGTATGTCTCAGGAGAGGAATCTCTCAAGCAGATTAAGTTAAGGGCTAACCGGATCGGAGAATTTAATGAGCACTTAAAGCTTTTCTGCGAGACCAGCCTGAACGCTATAGAGGATAGTATCAGAAATGAAAAGCCGGATGTGGTTGTGATCGATTCTATTCAAACGATGTACAGCGAGGCAGTATCTTCCGCACCGGGAAGCGTTTCCCAGGTACGTGAGGCTACGGGCGTGCTGTTGCAGCTTGCAAAGGGGTTGAATATTTCGATCTTTATCGTGGGACATGTGACAAAGGAAGGGACAGTGGCAGGCCCCAGAGTGTTGGAGCATATGGTGGACACGGTTCTTTACTTTGAGGGGGATAGGCATGCTTCTTACCGAATTTTGAGGGGTGTGAAGAACCGCTTTGGTTCCACCAATGAGATCGGTGTTTTTGAGATGGTATCAGACGGACTGAAGGAAGTAGAGAATCCTTCTGAATTCATGCTTAGCGGAAAGCCCAAGGAGGCCAGCGGATCGATCGTGGTATGTTCCATGGAGGGAACCAGACCGATGCTGATAGAAATTCAGGCGCTTGTCTGTCACAGTAATTTCGGCATTCCCAGGAGACAGACGACGGGAACAGATTTTAACAGAGTCAATCTGCTGATGGCAGTTTTGGAAAAGCGCCTGGGACTTCAGCTTGGAAGCTGTGATGCTTATGTGAATATTGCCGGAGGGATCAGAATTCAGGAGCCTGCCATTGATCTGGGGATTGTTATGGCTCTCGTATCAAGCTTTAAGAATCGCCCCATTGATGACGGACTGATCGCCGTAGGAGAGGTAGGCTTGAGTGGCGAGGTGCGAGGTGTCAGTATGATACAGGCGCGGGTTCAGGAGGCGAAAAAGCTTGGCTTTACTACCTGCGTGATACCGAGCGTGAGCATGGAAGCCGTGAAGGAGATTTCCGGAATCAGGATCGTAGGTGTGGAGAGTCTTGGGGATGCTATTGGTCTGCTGTAGTGAAAACAGAAGATTTCAAGATGAATTATTTCTAATAATTATGACAAAATTATGACAAATTTGACAAAAATTTAAATTAAAGTATTCAAACCGGATGGTTTATGGTAAGATAAAAAAGGTTCTGCAGATTGCAGGACAACCATGGTCATATTGAAGGAGTCGGAAATGGATAAAAAGAAATGGGTAAAGCATCTCCCATTATATATTTTAGAAGTTGTATTGTTGGCCGTCTGTGTCTGTGTATTGTATTTCACCTTGCATGTTACGGACGAAAATGGCGGGGTCAAGAAGGCAGAAATAAAGGAAGAAAATATTGTTGTAAATGAAGAAGTAAAGGAAAAGTTTGATAAACAGGAAGAACAGATAAATGATACAGATGAGGCAGTTTACACGGGAGTGTTTAATATTGCTTTTTTTGGTGTGGATGCCAGGGATGGCAGTCTGGGAAAGGGTAACAGGAGCGATTCGATTATGATATGCTCCATCGATATGGATGTCCATGAGGTACGTCTGATTTCGATTTACAGAGATACCTATTTAAATCTTGGCAATGATACCTATAATAAGTGCAATACTGCTTATGCCCAGGGGGGACCGGAGCAGGCCATCAGTATGATCAATATGAATACGGACATGTATATCACAGATTATATTACGGTGGGATTTGAAGGCCTGATGAAAGCAGTAGATGCGTTAGGCGGCGTGGAAATTGACGTGAAGGAAGAGGAGATCAGCCATCTGAATAATTATCAGATCAGCATGGTTGGAGAAAGCTCTGATGGCAAGACCTTTACAGCTACGGCGGGTGATGATTACATTCCCGTGACGGAGCCCGGTCTGCAGACTCTGAATGGCCTTCAGGCCACAGCGTACTGCAGGATCCGTTATATCGGTGATGATTTTGCCCGTACGGAAAGACAGAGAAATGTTCTGATTGCCATGATGGAAAAGGGAAAGACCGCTTCCATTGGAACACTGACAGGTGCATTAAATGCGGTGATGCCTCATGTTCAGACTTCACTGGATGTGGAAGATATTATTCCGGTATTAGGCATGATCGGAGATTTCAAGGTAACCGTCAGCGATGGTTTTCCTTTTGCGGGTATGCGTAATGGTGGTACTATTGGGAGCAAAGGCTCATGTATCGTGGCCACATCTTTGGAGGATAATGTGAAGAAGCTTCACGAGCTTTTGTTTAACGAGGAGGACTATGAACCCTCCAAGGAACTGAAAAGCTTCAGTACAATCATTGAGCAGGATACCAAGGATTATCTCCTGTATTGACAGAAAAAGCAGTTGACAGGAGACTGTTTCATAAGATATAATAGCATTCGGTGGTTAAAGCTGGTAGCTTGAAGCCACCTCATAAAGGGGCATAGTTCAAAGGTAGAACAGCGGTCTCCAAAACCGTCGATGTGGGTTCGATTCCTACTGCCCCTGCTATAAATAAAGTACGGATGATTCCGTACTTTTTCTTTTTATATATCCCAAGCACACATTTTATTGTGCTCTATCATTGCTCTCTCATTTCTTTGGAAATGCTGTGGAATTTCGAACTATAAAATGCGGTCGCAAAAGAGTCCTGCTTACGGGGACCTGGTTCATCAGGCTATGAAGAGCCATATATCCGCACTTCCCGAGCTCGATTCGATCCTGTTTAATGGTAGTGAGAGGTGGGTTCATATGTGCTGACAGAGGAAGATCATCGAAGCCGATGACACTCAGGTCATCGGGAACGCGAACACTCAGCTTTTCACATTCTCTGATCACACCATAGGCAATCAGATCGCTTCCGCAGATGACGGCGGTAGCGCCATGCTGAAGGAAGGCGGGAAGAAAATCTTTGGCGGAGTCGGCAGCATAGCATCCATTGGCAATCAGCGCATCGTCAACTGTGAGTTGATGGGCATTCATACTGCTGTAAAAGGCCTGCTGTCTCCGTTCGGTGATCATGGAATGGAGCGAACCGTTCAGAAAAGCAATTCTGGTGTGTTTGAGGTTGACCAGATGATCAATGGCATCATCGATCCCCTCAAAGCTGTCTGTCCCGATGTAGGCAACACTTGGATTCTTACTGATAAAATTGTCGAGCAGGACCGTGGGAATATTGGTATTTGTAAGCTGTGACATCCAGGCATCCGAAAGGGTAAAGCCCAGGAGAAATGCGCCGGAGTACCCCTTTTTCAGCATAAAGGTATCGTATTTTTCCTGCTGTTGAAAGGCGGGTGTGATCGGGAGCACTGTGACATCCCAATTGTCACGGAAGGCTGCCTGTCGAAAGCCAAGAACCAGATCATAGCCAAATTGATTGGAGGAATCAAAATCCATGTTCTCAATAAAGACACAGAGTTTTTTATTCTCTTCTTTTTTCATTTTTTTCGTAATATAGCCCATCTCCACGGCAGTGTCAAGAACAGTCTGACGCAGCTGTGGACTGATATCGCTTGCACCGTTTAATCCCTTGGATACAGTGCTGATTGAAACACCAAGCTTATTGGCAATGTCTTTTATAGTGGCCAAGCGTTATCCCTCTCTTCTTCGGTAAAAAATTCGTATAACTGATAAATTAAGTATAACTTATTTGAAATCGATTTTGCAAGTGTACGTTAACATCTGACAGAAAATTCTTATGATAAAAAACAGAAACCCCCAAGAGTAACCTCTTGGGGGTTTCCGTTTGTGTAAAAGGGGAATTCTTCCGGAATTGCTAATTAGCTCTGAGTTGATTCCGTTCTCAACTCTGTTGTTATTATATTGCTGTAAATTACGAAAATCTATAAGCATTTTGCTAAAAAATAACAATATATTGACCAAAACGACAAATAGATCTTTTTTATTCCACAGGCTTGTCTGATTTCTTTCCAATCATTGTAAAACAGATAATGGCAGCAATGATGTAAAGTACGAGAGTTACGTACAAAACAGTTTGATATCCGCTGGGATTGACAACGATCGTTTCAATGGTTCCGTCTGCCAGTTCATGAGCCATTTCCACTTCCTTGCCAAAATGCTTTACGATAAAAGCTGCCATCTGGTTGCCGGTAAGTCCTGCAAATGCCCATGCGGAAAGGGTGATTCCGTGGATGGCACTGATATTTTTCATACCGTAATGATCGGAGAGCAGTGTGGGAACATTACTGTATCCACCGCCGTATCCGGCATTCACAACGAACAGAAGAATCAGAACAAGCACCATCAGAAGCTTGTTTTGTCCCATGTTGGTAATGCCCTGTGTGAGAATTACCAGTCCTGTAGCAATGATGGACAAAATGAAAATAATCTTGTAGATGCTGTTACGATCCTTAAAGGTATCAGCCCAGGCAGAGAAGCCAAGACGTCCGCCTGCATTAAAGACTGCTGTTACGGAGGAAAGAACACCTACAACACCGACAAGACCGATACATTTGATGATCATCTTTTCCTGGGAAATCAGGGCAAGACCGCAGGTGATATTAATATAGAACATCAGCCAGATGCCGATGAAGGTAACAGGTTTTTCTTTGATGACATCGATTGCGCGGGCACCCTTTTCACTGGAGGCCGGTTCGTGCCATCCCTCAGGCTTTGCAAGAAGAATATGACCTGCAAACATCATGACGAAATAAACCAGGGCAAGGATCAGGAACATCTTGTAAATGCCACCTTCGCCCAGAGAGTCAAGGAGTGACTGCATGATCGGGCTGGCGATTGCCTTTGCGGCGCCAAAGCCTGCTACGGCAAGACCGGTTGCAAGACCTTTACGATCCTGGAACCAGAGCATCAACGTCTTGACAGGGGACAAATAACCGGTTCCGAGGCCGATTCCCATGATCAGACCGTAACATATGTAAATGCCAAGCAGGGAAACAAGGCTTCCGGGATGAGCGCCGCCATACCAGATGAAAAGACCTGTGCCGGCCATTCCGGCAGCAAAGCAGATGGTTGCAATCAGAGAAGATTTGTGAATATCTTTTTCTACGACGTTACCGAGAAATGCGGCGGACATGCCGAGGAAAAAGATGGCAAAACTGAAGGCCCATTCCGTAGCACCCTTGGAAAAGCCGATATAGTCAGCAATTTCCTGGCTGAAGATGGACCAGCAATAAACAGTACCGATGCTGCAGTGAAGTAATAAGGCGGGTATTGCAGCTCTTACCCATTTGTTTTGTGGTAAATTTTTCATGATACAACTCACTTTCTTATGGTAATATGTTATTGAATAAAATCCTAAACCTATTATACATGAGCAATTGTATTTTTCCAAGTGCAATTTGGGGATAATTCTGTTATTTTGTGAGTGTACTTTTTTGTATTTTATGGTAAGATGATAATAATATTACAGAGAAATCTTTTATGGGGTACGAAAGATGGAAAGTGAAAACATTTACAGACAGGAATTGGTTAAGAAATATCGTGCGGCGATGGGGAATCTGTTCCGCTATATTCCCTGGCTTGAAGAAAAGTCCGGTGTAAAAATGGTTCATAACTACAGCGGAGATAATATGCCGGATCATTCAGTCCCCATTCCGGTTTACGACGGCACGCTTCTTGGCTTTGTGAAGGAAATGCAGGGAACCGGACTGATGAACCGCAACTATGTCTATACTTTTTCCAAATATAGTATCAGAACCGAGAAGGATGAGCTTGCCATGATTGACAGGGTCGAGCTGAAGGAGATCGAGATCGTTTTTGATATTATGGCGAAATATGTGCTTGGTGGCATGACAAAGGGAATTCTTTGGTCAAGGGCAGTAGAAAACGGTGTTTTCCTTTTGGGACTCAAGAAGATCAAGGAGCTGTTGGATATTTGGGATGAGCCATTGGCATAAGCGCCGGGCAGTATAGGAGTTATGAGGGTATGAGCGATAAATCAGCGCAAAAGAAAAAATATATCGTGGAGACCGCCAGAAAGGTCTTTATGGAAAAGGGCTATAAAACGGTTACCATGAAGGATATTGTGGAAGCATGCGATATCAGCCGCGGAGGTCTGTACCTGTATTTTGGAAGTACCGCTGAGTTGTTTGAGGAGGTACTTGCTCTGGAACAGGAAGATGCGGATGATGTTTTTGAAGGAAAGATTGCCGGAGAAGCAACACCGTCTGCCATTCTTGCTCTGTTTTTGAAGGAACAGAAAAAGGAACTTTTGAATAAGAAGCCTTCTCTCGGGAAAGCCGTATATGAGTATTTCTTTTCAAAAGAGATACCGGCGAAAGAAAACCTGTTAAAGAAACAGTTTGATGCAGCGGTATATGTCATTGAAAAACTGATCATGGCAGGCGTTGAGGAAGGAGAATTTTATTGCGAGGATCCGAGAGGCGCAGCCAGAAATATCATGTATGTACTGGAAGGCTTAAAGATCGCTTCGCACACCAGAGGGGTATCGGAGGCGGCAGTTGACCGCGAGATCCTGTATGTAATGCAAGGGCTGATAGGAGAAGAATAAGAATATTTTTCGATGAGGAAGAATGTGCCGGCGCACATTCTTTTTTCAAGACAGTATGTGATAAATAAAGAGAGGTACCAAAAATGACAGAAGAGATATTTTCAATTGAAATGCCGGTGGGAGAGAGACTTATCATCAGAAAAAACAGGATCAAGGGAGAAGGAACCGGAGAAAAAAGACTTGCTGTTGTTACGGGAATCCACGGAGACGAATTTGAAGGACAGTATATCTGCTACGAGATCGCCCGCAGACTGCATGAGAATCCGGAGCTGCTTGACGGGACTGTAGATATTTACCCTGCACTGAATCCGCTGGGGATGGATATTGCCGACAGAAATATTCCAAAGCTGAATATGGATTTAAACCGGATGTTCCCGGGAAAGGAAAACGGGACCACCATGGAACGCGCGGCGGCAGCAATCATAGGAGACCTAGCAGGGGCGGATCTTTGTCTTGACGTACATGCAAGTGACATTTTTGTAAAGGAGATCCCTCAGGTGAGAGTCAGTGAGGAATTTGCAGAAAAACTGCTTCCGTATGCCAGGCTGCTAAACACAGATATAGTGTGGATGAATGCAACAGCTACCGTACATGAGTCTACGCTGGCCCATTCCATGAATATGCTGGGGGTACCGACACTTGTGGTGGAGATGGGGGTCGGAACCAGAATAGACAGAGGCTACGGGAAACAGGTCATTGACGGAATTTTTAACCTGATGAAGGAATTGGGAATGTGGAGGGGGGAGGTACCTAAAACACAATTTCCCGTTATTTCGACGGATGGAGAGGTTGAGTTCATACGATCTCATACGACCGGTGTGTTCCTGCCGGCAATTGAGCATAATCATTATGTGAAAAAGGGAAGTAGGCTGGGTAGTGTGGTAAGTCCGCTGGAAGGAAAGGTATTAGAGGAAATCATCGCAGAAAAAAGCGGGTTGGTATTTACGCTCAGGGAATATCCCTTTGTATATGAAGGTGCATTGCTTGCACGGATTCTTATGGAAGTGGATAAAAACTAAAATTTGCAATTAACTTGAGAGAGAAACAGGAAGGAAGCAGTCGGGATATGTTTATAGATGAGATATATAAAGTAGAAGCTCCCTATCGGGAGCCGATGGTTGTCAAAGGATATCGATTCGGCAAAGGGGATAAGGCAGCCTGTATTTTAGGTCCCATGAGGGGAAATGAGATCCAGCAGCTGTATATTTGTTCACAGATGGTGCGCGTTTTAAAGGAACTGGAGGGAAACGGCTGTATCAGTGCGGGAAAGGAAGTGCTGGTGGTGCCGGTTGTCAACAGTTATGCCATGAACGTGGGGAAACGGTTCTGGGGTGTGGAGGGCGTGGATATCAACCGCAGATTTCCGGGAAATTCCTATGGGGAAACTGCTGCCAGGATTGCAGGGGGTGTTTTTGAGAAGATCAAAGATTACAGTTATGGAATCCAGCTGGCAAGCTTTTATATGACAGGGGAGTTTGTACCGCATATAAGGATGATGGAAACAGGATATCAGAATGCTTCTCTGGCGAACCTGTTCGGTCTGCCGTATGTGGTGATCAGAAAGCCCAAGCCCATCGACACGAAGACCTTGAATTATAACTGGCAGGATGAAATGACGGCAGCTTTTTCTCTTTACACGAATAAGAATTCAGAAGTGGATGAGGCAAGTGCCAATCAGGCAGTGGCAGCAGTGCTCAGGTTCCTGACCCGTATGGGTATCATTCGTTATGAGAGTCACAGCGGCTATATCAGTCATGTTATTATGGAGGATGATCTGACAAACATTCATGTGACCAGCGGCGGTATCTTCAGAGGACTGGTCAGGGCAGGAGAGGATGTGCGTTACGGTCATAAGATGGCGGAAATCATAGATCCTTATGAGGGTGGAGTTAAGGAAACCATAGTGGCGCCTACGGACGGCATCGTATTCTTTACCCACACGGAAGATCTGATCACAGAGAATGATATGGCGTATCGGCTGATACATCGTTTGCATGCGTAGCAAAAAAACGGATTCATTGCGCAGCCAGAAATATTCTGTAGAAGATATACTTTTACCAATCGGGTATATAACAGGACGGAACCGGAAAATGACGTAAGCAGCTGGATATGCGATTGCGGGGATATGAGCAAGAGAGTGTTTTGCAGATCCCTCTCTTGTGCCTGACTAAACATGTAAAACCTGAAAACACTGATTGAAATATGACCGATAATTTGGCATAATGTACTTGTCGGGCAAAAACAGCCGGAAAGCAGCAGTTGTTTTCCTGACAGACAGCAGCTTATATGAAGGAGAAAATTCACCATGGGAAACGTAAAACGTATCTATGTAGAAAAGAAAGCCCCTTTTGCCGTGAAGGCGAAGGAACTGAAGGAGGAAATCGGCAGTTATCTTGGAATTGCCGGCGTTACTGCTGTAAGGGTATTGATCCGGTATGATGTGGAAAATATTTCGGATGAGACCTTTGAACGTGCAGTAAACACTGTTTTTTCTGAGCCGCCGGTAGACATTCTCTACAGGGAGAACATTGAGATCCCGGCTGATGGAAAGGTGTTCAGCGTAGAATTCCTGCCCGGACAGTTTGACCAGCGTGCGGATTCCGCGATGCAGTGCGTGAAGTTTTTGAAGGAGGATGAGGAGCCGATCATCAGGACGGCGATTACCTATCTGATCCAGGGGGATATTTCTTCCGAGGAATTTGAAAAGATAAAGGCATATTGTATTAATCCGGTAGATTCCAGAGAGACAGGCATGGACAAGCCGGATACATTGATCACCGATTATGATGATCCTGCGGATGTTATTGTATTTGACGGCTTTCAGGATATGCCACAGGAGGAACTCCGAAATCTCTATGACAGCTTAGGTCTGGCAATGACCTTTAAGGATTTCCTTCACATTCAGAATTATTATAAGAATGAAGAACACCGAAATCCGACAATGACGGAAATCCGTGTCCTTGATACCTATTGGTCTGATCATTGCCGTCATACCACCTTTTCAACAGAACTTAAGAATATCGAATTTAAGGACGGTTATTACAGGACACCGCTGGAGACCACTTATCAGAGCTATCTGGATACCAGAAGTGAGATCTTTGCGGGAAGAAACGATAAATTTATCTGTCTGATGGATCTTGCGCTGATGGCAATGCGCAAGCTGAAAAAGGACGGCAAGCTTCAGGATATGGAGGAATCCGACGAGATCAATGCCTGCTCTGTCGTGGTTCCGGTAGAAATGGACTACGGTGATGGACCGGTCACGGAAGAATGGCTGGTATTCTTTAAAAACGAGACACACAATCATCCTACGGAAATCGAGCCTTTTGGTGGGGCAGCCACCTGTCTTGGCGGGGCAATCAGAGATCCCCTTTCCGGCAGAGGCTATGTTTATCAGGCAATGCGTGTGACGGGGGCAGCAGATCCTACTGTTCCTGTGGCAGAAACCTTAAAGGGGAAGCTTTCCCAGAAAAAACTGGTAAGAGGTGCTGCAAGCGGATATTCCTCCTACGGCAACCAGATCGGACTTGCAACCGGCTATGTAAAGGAGATTTATCATCCTGATTATGTCGCAAAGCGTATGGAGATCGGTGCTGTTATGGGTGCTGCGCCCAGAGCAAATGTGATCAGGGAAAATTCCGATCCCGATGATATCATTATCCTGTTGGGCGGAAGGACCGGTCGTGACGGTTGCGGCGGTGCGACGGGCTCCTCCAAGGTACATACGGAAAGCTCCATTGAGACCTGCGGGGCGGAGGTACAAAAAGGAAATGCGCCTACGGAACGTAAGATCCAGAGATTGTTCCGCAGAGGAGAAGTGAGTAAAATCATTAAGAAATGTAATGACTTTGGTGCCGGCGGTGTTTCCGTTGCAATCGGTGAGCTGGCAGACGGTCTTATAGTAGATCTTGACAAGGTACCTAAGAAGTATGCAGGCCTTGACGGAACCGAACTTGCGATTTCCGAATCCCAGGAGAGAATGGCAGTGGTAGTTGCACCCGGGGATGTGGATAAGTTCCTTGGCTTTGCTGCTGAGGAGAATCTGGAGGCGGTTCCGGTTGCAGTCGTAACGAAGGAACCCAGACTGGTTCTGAAGTGGAGAGGAAAGGAAATCGTCAATATTTCCCGTGCATTCCTTGACACGAACGGCGCTCATCAGGAGACCAACGTAGTAGTTGATGTGCCTGAGCAGGAGGACAATTACTTAAAGAAGGTTTCCATTCCTGAGGCCCAGAAGCTCCTTGATGAGGGAGATGTTAAGGGTGCATGGCTTCGCGAGTTAAGTGACCTGAATGTCTGCTCACAGAAGGGACTGGTGGAAATGTTTGACTCTTCTATTGGCGCAGGCAGCGTGCTGATGCCTTATGGCGGTAAATATCAGCTGACGGAAACACAGACCATGGTGGCTAAGCTTCCGGTACTGAAGGGAAAGACAGATACCGTGACAATGATGAGTTATGGCTTTGATCCTTATCTTTCCTCCTGGAGTCCTTATCACGGCGCAGTTTATGCTGTGACGGAATCTATGGCAAAGATTGTGGCAGGCGGCGGTGACTTCAGTAAGATCCGCTTCACCTTCCAGGAATATTTCAGACGTATGACCTCTGATCCCGAAAGATGGAGTCAGCCCTTTGCAGCACTTCTCGGTGCTTACGATGCACAGATCGGATATGGACTTCCCTCCATCGGCGGAAAGGACAGTATGTCCGGAACCTTTAATGATATTGATGTTCCTCCCACCCTGGTTTCCTTTGCGGTGGATGTGGCGAAGAAGCAGGACATTATTACACCGGAGCTTAAGGAAGCAGGCAATGTGCTCGTGCAGTTCTGGTTTGATAAGGATGAATATGATATTCCCGTCTATGAGCATGTGATGCAGACATACCGCTTTATCAGTGGTTTGATGAAGGAGGGAAAGGTAAAGTCCGCATATGCGCTGGATTCCAATGGACTTCTTGCCGGTATCTCCAAGATGGCGTTCGGTAATCAGCTTGGAGTTTTGTTTGACGACGAACTGAAGGTAAGTGATCTGTTTGAAAACTGCCTGGGCGACATTGTGCTTGAAATGGAAAGTGATGAGGCAGAAGCGCTTCTTACCCGGAAGAATGAAGAGGGTGAGGAGGCAGAGCTGAATTTCAGAAGGGTTGCCACAGTAAAGGCGGACGCAAACTTCTGCTTTAAGGATATTACGGTTACCATGAAGGAAGCACTGGATGCATGGAAATCCAAGCTGGAGAAGGTATTCCCCACCATAGCGGAAAAGGATATCTCTCCGGTAGAGACACCGTTGTATCAGGCACCGGACGTTCATATCTGTAAAAATAAAGTGGCAAGACCTACCGTATTTATCCCGGTATTCCCGGGAACCAACTGTGAATATGACAGCGCAAAGGCATTTGAACGGGCAGGTGCGGATGTCATTACCAGAGTATTCAGGAATCAGACGGCAGAGGATATCAGAGAGTCTGTGGAGATCTTTACAAGGGATATTGAAAAGGCACAGATTATCATGTTTCCCGGCGGCTTTTCAGCCGGTGATGAGCCGGATGGAAGTGCCAAGTTCTTTGCAACTGCATTCCGTAACGAACACATTAAGGAAGCGGTCATGATGCTGCTGAAGGAGAGAGACGGTCTGGCACTCGGAATCTGTAACGGATTCCAGGCATTGATCAAGCTGGGACTGGTGCCTTACGGGGATATCGTTGGGCAGAAGGAGGATTCTCCGACGCTGACCTTCAATACCATTAACAGACATATCTCCAAGATGGTATATACCAAGGTGGTTTCCGATAAATCTCCCTGGATGAAGGGCGCGAAACTGGGAGCTACCTATGTAACGCCTGCTTCTCATGGGGAAGGAAGATTTGTTGCACCGAAGGAGTGGATTGACAAGCTGTTTGCAAACGGCCAGGTGGCAACCCAGTATGCGGATCTTCATGGAAATGTTTCTATGGATGAGGAATGGAACATCAATGGTTCCTACTGCGCAATAGAGGGTATTACATCTCCTGACGGAAGATGCCTTGGTAAGATGGCGCATGTGGAGCGACGCGGCGACGGCGTAGCTGTCAATATCTATGGAGAGCAGGATCTGAAGATCTTTGAGTCCGGTGTGGAATATTTCCGCTAAATGTGATAAGGATATACTGAAATCTGTAATAAAAATAAGCCTAGACATCTCAGGAGAGAGGTTTAGGCTTATTTTTTAGTAAATTGGCAGTGTAACACTGAAGGTCGTCATCTCATTTTCGCTGGAGGCCTCAATAGTTCCGCCGTGTAAAAGAACGATCTCTTTGGCGATGGCAAGGCCGAGTCCGGCACCGCCGGTATTGGTATTTCGTGCTTCATCCATACGGAAGAACTTTTCGAAGATGGCATTTAGCTTTTCGGCCGGAATGGTTTTTCCCTGGTTGATAAAGCAGATGAAAATATCCTTTTCCCGTTTGCCTGCATGCACCTTGATGGGAGTGTTTGGATAGCTGTAGGAGATAGCATTCTTCAGGATATTGTTAAAAACTCTTCCAAGCTTCATGGCATCCCCGAAGACACTCAGGTCATCCTCTGCTTTCAGCTCAACGGTGTTTCCATGGCTTTCAAGGAGCGGATAAAATTCATCAGTCAGCTGCATCAGCATGAAGGAAATATCAAGGGGCTCCTTCTCCAGAACGATCTGCTGGAGGTTATAGCGGGTGATCTCAAAGAATTCATTGATCAGCTTTTCCAAACGGAGAGCCTTATCAAGCGTGATCCGGATATACTTTTCTCTTTGCACTGCCGGCATGTCAGAGGCTTCTCTCAGAAGATCCAGATAACCGATAACGGAGGTTAACGGTGTTTTTAGGTCATGGGCAAGATAGGTGATCAGATCGTTTTTGCGGTCTGTTTCATTTTTCATTGCCTGTTCGTGACGCTGCATGGTAGATTTGATCTGTGCCATCTGGGCAGCAACCTCCGCATAGGCAGGGGGGAATACATCGTTTGAATCGATATCATGGTGCATATAGGAATAGATCATATTGCCGGTTGCCGAAATGCTCTGCCGTACCCGCCTCTTTGCATGAAAATGAGCTATCAGGTAAACGGAAAGGGCAAATACGAGCAGCAGAATGAAAAAACAGGTCAGTAAAAATCCTTTTAGCTTTGACCAGTCAGGGCGGTAGAGATAGCTGATATCTCCGGTTCGATAATTGTATTGCATCTCAGTATGAAAAAAGTGATTTGCAAACCAGTCCAGAAAGGAACCGTTAAAAACCACATCAGTGAGATAATATATGCCATAACCGGCAGCTCCGACAACCGCCAGAAGGAGCGCGAGCAGCAGAAAAAATTTTGTTCTTTCTTTAAGCTTCAATTTTGTATCCACACCCCCAGACCGTTTTGATATACCTGGGATCCTCAAAGGAATCGTTCATTTTTTCGCGAATATGACGGATGTGTACAGTAATGGTATTGTTACTCTTACTGAAGTATTCCTCCCCCCAGACAGCATGAAAAAGCTCTTCCGCACTGATGACCTGTCCCTTCTTCTGACACAGGACATAGAGAATTGTAAATTCTGTAGGAGTCAGAGGAAGAGGTCTTTCATCCAGTGTGCACTCATGGGTGAGACTGTTAAGCATAAGTCCGCCGTGAGTGATGATCTGAGAATCATCGCCGGTGCCGGAGGTATTATATTTCTTGTATCTGCGAAGCTGTGCCTTGATCCGGGCCAGAAGCTCCAAGGGGCGGAAGGGCTTGGTCATATAGTCATCTGCTCCCAAGGTGAGACCTGTGATCTTATCAATTTCCTCTTCCTTGGCAGTAAGCATGATGATAGGGTAGTTATGTTCCTTACGAATTTCCTGACAAAGCTTAAAGCCGTCCATTTTCGGCATCATCACATCTAAGATGGCAAGGTCAAACTCCTCCTTCTTTGTCGCTTCCCAGGCTTCCAGCGAATCATAGAAGGGAGTAACGGTAAAATTTTCATTTCGCAGATAAAGGGAAATTAAGTCAGTGATTTCCTTTTCGTCATCAACAACCAGTATTTTTTCACTCATAATCAATCCTCCTCATTAGCTTAGTATAACAGAAAATTCAACATTTTTTGCGGTTTATTGACCGCAAATTCTTAAGATTTTCCTAAGATTGCAACCTTTTGCCTCGGCGGGAGGTATTATTGATAGGAAATGAAAGGAATACAGAGGATGAAAAATAAATTGCACAAGCTACTTTCCAATTACAAAATGACTATGATATTGCTGATTTTATGGACCCTGACGGGAATTGCAGATGAAATTGCCAGGGATTTTCTGTACGCAGAAGAGGAAACCAATCTCTTCTGGAGCGGGGTAGAGATGCTTCAGGACTATAAGCTGTTTTCCGGGTTGTTGTGGTTCTTTTTTCTTGCGGCTTTAGGCTGCTGGCTGTCAGAAACCTTGTTTGATAACAACCGCAAGAGAAAGTTTCTGGTGATACTGTCCTGTGCCTGCTTGAGCGGTGTGTTTGCCTTCCTTAGGTGCAGTGACATAATGGGGGAAGACAGTGTCCGGATTACAGAATGGATTGCAGGATATGTGATTGTGATGCTTGCACTGATCGTACTTTTCAGTTACCGCAAAACAAAACTCAGCTTCTCGGAATTTGCCGGTGGGGTTTTTACCAATGAGATGGTGGTAGCCTTTCTTTCCGTATTGATTTTCATTGGAGGTCTTTTGTTTTTTGCTACATTGGAAGCACTTTTTGAAGGTGACTTTGACTATGGTTATCTTTCCACGGTTTATCTGTTTTGTTTCAGTGTGCTGGCAGGCTGTGTCTGGGCACTGAATGATGCGGAAAAGGAAATGCATCCGGCAATTCTCTTTTCCTTATGGTATATCCTGCCTGTTATTGCAATGGGAATCATGGCAGCAGGATACCTCTATGTGTTTAAGATGCTGTTTCTGCGGGAAGTTCCGTCCAATGAAGTATTTACTACCATGACAGCTTTGTTTGCTGTATGCTTCCCTGTTTGGATTATGAGCAGTACCTTTCAAAAAGAAGGGACTTACCACAGATTTCTCTCACTCTTTCCCTGGTTGTTTTTACCGCTCCTTGTATTGCAGGTCTATTCCCTGGGGATCAGGATCGGAGAATATGGGCTTACGGAACAGAGGTACCTGGGAGTGATGCTGATCCTGTTTGAGGCTGTGGCAATATTTATGTGTAAATTTATGAGTAGTCATACAGAAAGACTGCTTTATGTAGTTATTGCCCTTACAGTAATCGCTGTCTATGCTCCGTTTATCAATATGACAAGTCTGTCACGGTTGAATCCAAACTATGGGGACACAGCAGTGGCTATGGAAACAACTGAAAGTGATATGACCGAAAAAAAGTGGGAGACGATTCATGGCTGTCAGATGGTGGGAGAGCTTGATACCGCAGGCTTTGGTTCCATGAATATGCTGAATGAGGCAGGAGATTACGAGACATATAAATATGACAATACCACCTGTCTGGAAGTCGATTTTTCTCATTTCCGGTTTGCGAAAAGACAGACAGGGGAAACTATAGAGGTTGATCTTAGCGGATTATACGAGGATGCCGTTAAATATAAAAAAGAGAATCCCAATCCCGATAAGGATAAGGAGACCGCTTATCTGAAGAAGGAAAACCGGTATGCGTTTGCTGATGGGAGTGAACTGTATATCAATCACTTTGAGATAAGCTGGATCATTGTGACGGAAGATGGCAGGGAGGAGTGGAAGATCAGAGACACAAATATCGGCGGCATCCTTCTGGAAAAATAATATTTTCCATGTTGAACCGGCACCCTTCTTGTGCTATAATTAGTCGATTATGCAAGGAAATACATCAGGAAGGGAGCAGGGACCACATGAAGGCATTTTTAATTCTTGAGGACGGTACTGTATTTACGGGAACCCACATCGGTGCCGACAAGGAAATAATCAGTGAAATTGTTTTTAATACTTCCATGGCGGGATATCTGGAAGTGCTGACAGACCCCTCTTATGCAGGACAGGCTGTCTGTATGACATATCCGCTTATTGGCAACTATGGTGTGTGCAGAGAGGATATGGAATCAAGGCAGGCGTGGCCCGATGGTTTCATCGTCAGAGAATTGTCGAGGCTAGCAAGTAACTTCCGGAAGGATATCACCATACAGGAATTCCTGAAAGAACAGGATATACCCGGCATTGCCGGAATTGATACCCGTGCACTGACGAAGATTCTTCGTGAAAAAGGCACCATGAACGGTATGATCACTACCGATGAAAATTATAATCTGAATGCAATTCTTCCTAAATTAAAAGAATATACCACCGGTAAGGTGGTAGAAAAAGTCACCTGTTCCCAGAAATATGAAATTAGAGGCGCCAGGGCGCTTGATGAAAACGGTCCGATATCCGGCAGTGC
>SAMEA3663297__coassemble_630_pt1 | contig 17215 bp, 15 predicted proteins | sample SAMEA3663297__metabat2_low_PE_020 | metagenome-assembled genome bin SAMEA3663297 (sample SAMEA3663297) | pig gut metagenome | biome: pig gut; feature: pig-associated habitat; material: faeces | place: China | collected 2013 | reverse complement strand
AACGGACGGCTTTTTTCGCTCTCCGGTATGTATTTTCATATTCTTCCCGGAAACCCCTGAAGCGATCGTTTCCTCCACAAAGGTATTCCACTCATGGCATCCCGGACACTGTCCCATCCACTTGCTTGATTCATATCCACAATTTTGACAGAAAAAAACAGTTGCATTCTTTCCTTTTGCCATACCTATTATGCTTATCCTTTCCGAAACAAAGGCTGCCGCAAATTTGATCTCTCACCTTGCAGCAGCCTCTCTCAAATCTCTTTCACCAACCTACTAACTGTTATTTAACGATCTTAACGCTTACTTCTCCGGCACCTGCAAGCTCCACACTGATATTCAGCTTGCCGCCCAGATTTGTCTTCATCTTGCCGATACTCTGACCGGTAATGAAAACCTCATACTCAGTATCTTCCTCCAGTTCCAATGTGATCTGCGCATCCTCATCACCTTCCACTTCAAAACTGATTCCATCTGCTGTCTCCGTGAAATGAAGGACGCTGGTTCCCGGAACGGATTCATACACAAACATTCCGTTTCTCTCAAGCTTTGTCATGGTCTTATAGGTTTTTACCTTATAAAGATCCCCACAATGCTCAAAATCCTCGAGCTTAGCCTTATTCTCCAGCACATGATTACCGAAGCTGATCGTGCCGTCTTCCTCTGAACGAAGTAATTCTTCTACAACAGCCATTTCCTATGTCCTCCTGCCCAAATCTTTGGTCTTATCTGATAAAAACAGTATACTCATTCTTTCCCTTTTACGTCAAGCACAACCTGCTGCCCGCGATAGCCTGCGCTCACCGAATCTCCCGGTTTTACGTGTCCTGCCAGGATTTCCTCTGCCAGACGGTCTTCGATCACACTCTGGATCGCTCTCTTCAAAGGTCTGGCACCCATCTTTTCATCGGCATATTTCTTGATTATATGCTCCTTTAAGGCGGCACTCACCGAAAGCTTGATCTGCATTTGCTTCTCACACCTCCCGGCAAGTACATTGCAAAGCAGATTGGTGATTTCATGCATTTCTTTTCCGCCCAAAGGCTGAAATACCATAATCTCATCAATCCGGTTGATAAACTCCGGCTTAAAGAGCTTCTTCACCTCTTCCATCACACCGGCCTTCATCTTCTCGTAATCCTGCTCCTTTGTTGTCTCCGTAAAGAAGCCCAGATTCTTAGGTGCAACAATCCTCTGTGCTCCGGCGTTGGAGGTCATAATCAGAATCGTATTTTTAAAGCTGACCTTACGCCCTTTCGAGTCTGTAATATGACCGTCATCCAATACCTGAAGAAGCACATTAAACACATCCGGATGCGCCTTTTCAATTTCATCAAACAAGACAACAGAATAGGGATTCTTTCTGATTTTTTCGCTGAGCTGTCCACCCTCTTCAAAACCAACATATCCCGGAGGAGAACCAATCATCTTTGAAACGGAATGTCCCTCCATATACTCGGACATGTCCACACGAATCAATGCATTTTCCGAACCGAACATTGCCTGTGCAAGTGCTTTGCTCAATTCCGTCTTACCCACACCGGTAGGTCCCAGGAATAAAAAGGAACCAATCGGTCTGTTCGGATCCTGCAATCCGACTCTCCCTCTTCTGATTGCCCTTGCTACCGCTGAGACCGCGTCATTCTGACCGATCACTCTCTTATGAAGTGTTGCTTCCAATTTTAGCAGGCGCTCACTTTCCTTCTCCGTAAGCTTCTTGACCGGAATCTTTGTCCATGAGGCAACCACCTCTGCAATCTCATTTTCCCCTACAATAAACTGATTTTCCGATTGCTTCCTGCGATTCTTCTCCCTGGCCTTTTCGTACTTCTTAATAAGAAGATCCTGCTGCTTGCGGACGGCGGCAGCCTGCTCAAGCTGCTGTTCCTTAACCAAAGCTTCCATCTGCCCATCCATCTGTCTGATCTCATCCAGCATTTCTTTCAGATTTTCAGGGACATGCATATTTTTGAGTCTGACTGCTGAGGCCGCCTCATCAATCAGATCAATTGCCTTATCAGGCAGATTCCTGTCATTGATGTATCTTTCCGAAAGCTGCACAGCTGCTACAATTGCCTCCTCAGTAATTTTCACCTTATGGTGTTCCTCATACTTTGGTGCTATTCCTCGCAGGATCTCGATTGCCTGCTCAATCGCAGGCTCCTCCACATGGACAGACTGGAAGCGTCTCTCAAGCGCTGCATCTTTTTCCACATATTTATGATATTCCGCCACCGTCGTGGCACCAATCAGCTGAAGCTCCCCTCTTGCCAGTGAGGGCTTCAGAATATTGGAGGCATCAATAGCCCCCTCTGCTCCTCCTGCTCCGATGATCGTATGCATCTCATCCAGAAACAGGATGACATTTCCATCCTCCTGCACCTCACGGATCACTTTCTTAATCCGTTCCTCAAACTCACCGCGATATTTTGAACCTGCAACCATTCCGGAAAGATCCAGTGTGAGAAGTCTTTTATTCTGCACGGTAAAGGGCACTTCTCCGGCTACAATACGTGCTGCAAGTCCTTCCACTACAGCTGTTTTTCCAACTCCCGGTTCACCGATCAGACAGGGATTATTCTTTGTTCTTCGGCTTAAGATCTCAATCACTCTCTTGATCTCATCGTCTCGTCCGATGACAGGATCAAGCTTTCCTGCCGCTGCAAGTGCCGTAAGATCACGGCTGTACTGCTCCAGCGTGGATGTCGATTTACTCTTTTTGCTCTGTTTCTTGCCCAGATCCTCCTTGTAAAGACTGCTGTCCTCACCCATTGCAATGAGCGTATCAACATACAGCTTCTGAATGGAAATCCCCAGCGTATTGAGAAGCCGTGCTGCAACATTCTCTCCTTCCTTTAGCAGTGCAAGCAAAATATGCTCGGTTCCCGCATCCTCTGCGCCAAACCGGTCTGCCTGTCTGTGCGCTTCCTCCAGTACTGCCTGTGCGCGGGGGGAATATCCTTCTTTTTCCTTCAGTATGACTGCATCCCCCGGAACGATCAATTCCCGGATCATTTCGATGATCTTTTCTTCCTGTGCACCATTTTCAAGCAGAACTCTTGCTGCAACTCCCGTGCCCTCCTTTATCAGGCCAACCAGAATATGTTCTGTTCCCACATATCCGGCATTCATTCTCGTTGCCGTTCTTTCTGCAAGCCGTAAAGCTGTCTTTGCCTTCTCCGTAAAACCACCTGACTGCATCATGATTAGGCTCCTCCAAATTCTTCATATATTTCTTCGATCATACAATGCGCTTCTTCCTTGGAAATCCCTTTACATATCCCTTTTGCCAGAATAACGCGCAGTTCTTCGTTCATCTCTTCCATTGCCTGAAGCTTATCCGCATTCAGCGCAATGACCGCACCCCTTCTTCTGTCTACCTTGACAAAACCTTCCTGCTTAAGCACTGTATAGGCTTTATTCACAGTATGCATGTTTATACCGATTTCATCAGCCAGCTGGCGCACGGAGGGAAGTGCATCGCCCTCCTGAAACCTGGCAGTTGCAATACCAAGAATGATCTGGTTTCGTAGCTGCAGATACAGAGCCTCCTCGCTGTTAAAATCTATCTCAATAATCATTCCGTTTCCTTTCTGGCACAAGAGGAATAGCATCTGCTATTCCTCTTTCGTATCTTATAAATCCTTATCATCCATATTTAAAAATTCGAATTCAAACTCATCATCATCAATTAGGAAGTTTTGGGACTTTCTTGTTGCCGACTTCTTTGCTGCTGTCTGACTTGCCGACGATTCCTTCCTCTCAGCAGCATACAGTTCTGATTCTTCCTTAACTACCTGCTTTTTCTTCTTGACCGGAGCAAACTCTTCCTCCTCCTGGACAACATGTTTTTTCACCTTTTTCTTTACCGGAGCAGGCTCTTCTTCCTCTTCCTCTTCCTCTTCTTCCTCGTCATAATCCTCATCATAATCTTCATAGTAGAGACTTCTGATTTTGAGTGCGAGAACCGTAATAATGATAAACAGGACAACGATCACAACTGCAAGCACGATAATAACGATCTTTTCCTTGTCCACCTGATCCTGCAATTTCTGAATATTTTCATTGGCAGCTCCCGCTACACCGAGAAGCTCGCTTAACCGTTGTCTTTCCTTATTCACATTGTCATGCAGCCAATAAACGGATTCACCGGTATTGGGATCCTCAGCATAAGCAACCTCGTAGTCGTTATGCTCCTCTTCAGGTTCCGGCTCAGGCTCCTGCTGTACTTCTTCACCTGCATTTTCTCCCTCACCGCCTGTTTCGCCTTCCGCATTTTCTCCCTCTGCGTTTTCACCTTCCGCATTTCCGTCCTCTGAGCTTTCCCCCTGCTGGGGTGCTCCAATGGCTATCAGATCAGAGCGAATATATCCTTCCACTGTTCTGCCATTATAATCACAGGTCATCTGATACCACTTATTCCCGGCACTGTCATTCGCTTCCCCAATCAGCGTGATCACGGTCCCATTGGGCAGAGAAGTCACTGCATCATGAGCTGTGGATGCACCGGAACGAATTCTGACACTTCCGGTAGACTTGATGGTTGCCTGTTGCTCTCCTATGGAGGTGGGAACCGTTTCTTCCGGCTTCTGTGTCTGTTCGCTGGAAGTCTCCTGGCTCTGTGCGGCCTCAGATGAACTGCTTGAGGAAACCTCAATGCTATCGCTTGTTTCTACCAGATCACTTCTGATATATCCATAACCACCACCGGTAACGGAAACCTTGTACCATACCGTTCCCGAACTGTCTTTGACAGCATCCAGGATATCAATTGTTTTCCCTTTGACCGTGCTGCCCACCACTTCGCTGTCTGTGCTTGCCTCGGCTCTTATTTTAGCAGTATCTGCAGTTACCTTCCCGGAAGCCGCAAAGCTTGCAAAAGCTGCCGTATAAAACACTGATGCCATCAGTGCAAGCGTCATTATTCCTTTTACCAGACCGGATTTTCCAATCAAAGTTTTCACCTTTTTCACCTTTATTTCTCCTTATTTTTCCCTTGTAAAACGTTTACTTCCCTTATCTGTCTTCGCGCCTTCTGAAAAGCCTGAAATATTCTTACTCCTTAGCCGCTCATTTCTGGCCTCGGCCTCCAGCCTGCGATGATACAGCATTTCGCAATCTGGACATAATCGTCCGCTTTTAATATTGGCTCCGCACATTTCACATCTTAAATAGCCTCCCCGGTTTTCAATCACTTCAAACCGGTTTTCCTTGATCATATCTCTGATGGATTTGTGAGTAACACCTGTGGCATCTGAAATTTCCGCAACATTTGCCCCTCTGTGATGCTCCAGGTAATTGCGAACCTTTCCATAATCATCATAATCCATCTGTCCGCATTCCTCACACTGATATTCGCCAAGCCCCTTGTAAACCATAACACCTCCGCATGATTTACATATCGTTGGTCTGAAAATATCACTTTTCAGTAGTAATTTTTGCTCTTCACCTGACATGCCGCTATCTGTCCCCTCACGCTCTATGCCTCATCAATCGCCTTTCCGATGTCATGACGCATGTATTTATTTTCAAATGAAATCCATTCTGTAGCTGCATAAGCATTTGCTCTTGCCTGTTTTAGATCTGCACCCTTGGCCGTAATTCCGAGAACTCTTCCACCGTTTGTCACGATTCCCTGCTCCGTTCTCTTTGTTCCGGCATGAAAGCAGAAATAAGAATCCTGTCCTTCAAATTTTTCAAGTCCGGAGATCAGAAATCCCTTTTCATAGCTGACCGGATATCCCTCTGAAGCAAGCACCACACAAACTGCTGCATTATCCTCAAACTTAAGGTCGATCTCGTCCAGTCTGCCATCAATGCAGGCTTCCATCACTTCTATGATATCATTTTCCATTCTGGGAAGAACAACCTGCGCTTCAGGATCGCCAAACCTTGCATTGTATTCCAGAACACGAGGTCCCTTTTCGGTTAACATAAGTCCAAAGAAGATAACACCCTTAAACTCCCTGCCTTCCTTTGCCATGGCATCCACAGTTGCCTGGTAGATATACTTTTTGCAAAAATCATCCACCTCATCCGTGTAAAAAGGACTGGGGGAAAAGGTTCCCATTCCACCGGTATTCAGTCCTGTATCCCCGTCTCCGGCCCTTTTGTGATCCTGCGCAGAAGTCATGGTCTTTATGGTCTTTCCATCCACGAAGGAGAGAACGGAAACCTCTCTTCCCGTCATAAACTCCTCGATCACCATGCGGTTTCCCGCGTTACCGAACTGTTTATCCAGCATAATGGACTTAACGCCATCCTTTGCCTCGTCCAGATTCTGACAAATCAAGACGCCCTTTCCCAGGGCAAGTCCATCTGCCTTAAGGACGATCGGAAAGTCTGCCGTTTCCAGATAGTTTAACGCATCCTGTGCAGAATCAAAGGTCTCATAGGCAGCTGTTGGAATATGATATTTTTTCATCAGATCCTTGGAAAATGCTTTGCTGCCTTCCAGTATGGCTGCGTTCTTTCTGGGACCAAAGGCACGAAGCCCTGCTTTTTCCAGTTCGTCCACAAGACCACCCACAAGAGGATCATCCATCCCCACGATCGTCAGATCAATTTCCTTTTCCTTGGCAAAGGAGACCAGCTTGTCAAATTCCATTGCACCGATGGGAACACATTCCGCAATCAGTCCGATTCCCGCATTTCCCGGTGCACAATATATTTTATCTACCTTTTTGCTTTTGGCTACACTGGTGGCGATCGCATGCTCTCTGCCGCCACTGCCCACGATCAATACTTTCACTTTTGCGATTCCTTTCCTTATATGTCTTTTACTGATTTTCATCCATGTGCTGCAGCAATCCGGTCAATGGCTTCGGGCAGGAGCTTCCACTCTGCCTGCTCCATCACCCGCCTCTGGAGGATTTCCGGTGTATCTCCCTCCAAAACCTCCACTGCCTTCTGCGCGATAATTCTTCCCGTATCCGTTCCTTCATCTACATAGTGCACAGTCGCACCTGTCACTTTGACACCGCGGGCAAGAACCGCCTCGTGTACCTTCAGGCCATAGTACCCCGTTCCACAAAAAGACGGAATCAAAGAAGGGTGAATATTAATGATCCTGTCCCGATATTTTCCAATCATCTCCTCAGGTAAGATAACAAGGAACCCGGCCAGCACAATTAAATCAGGATTTAATTCATCTAATTTTTCTAAAAATGCAGCATTAAACTCTGTTCTGTCTCTATACGCCTTCGGCGAGATGCAAAACGCCGGTATCCCGCTGTTTTCAGCTCTTTTCAATGCATATGCCCCGGCATTATTGCAGATAACACCTGCTATCTCTGTATTTCTGATCGTTCCCTCTGCTATGCCATCAATAATTGCCTGCAGATTCGTGCCGCCGCCAGACACACAAACTACAATTCTCAGCATAAGGTTACTCCCTTTTCACCGGCCTTTATTTCTCCAACACGGTAAGCTTCCTCCCCTGCCGCCTTGATCGCGGCAATTGCCTTATCCGCATCCTCAGGTTGAAGGGCCAGCACCATACCAAGTCCCATATTATAGGTATTGTACATCAGCTTTTCCTCCAGCTGTCCCTTCCTTTTCATCAATTCAAAAATCGGCGGAACCGGATAGCTGTCCTTCTTCACATGCGCATTCACACCCTCAGGAAGCATTCTGGGGATATTTTCATAAAAACCACCGCCGGTGATATGACTGCAGCCCTTTATTGTAATACCCGTTTCCCTTACACTTCTAAGTGCCTTTACATAAATCTTAGTGGGTTCGATCAATGCTTCTCCCAGTGTTCTGCCCAGTTCCTCATAGTAAGTATTCAGGCTCTCCGCCGTCATATCAAAAATCTTCCTAACCAGAGAGAATCCATTGCTATGTACCCCTGAAGATGCGATACCAACCAACACATCTCCCGGCCGGATATTCTCACCGGTGATCAGATCCTTTTCATCCACAACACCCACTGCAAAGCCTGCAAGATCATACTCGTCTTCCGGATAAAAACCGGGCATTTCCGCAGTTTCACCACCGATCAAAGCTGCGTTTGACATCTTGCAGCCCTCTGACACGCCCTTTACGATCGTTGCAATCTTTTCCGGATAATTCTTTCCGCATGCAATGTAATCAAGGAAGAACAACGGTTCTCCACCTGCACATGCAATGTCATTGACACACATAGCAACACAATCGATTCCCACAGTGTCATGCTTATCCAGTAAAAAAGCCAATTTCAGCTTGGTTCCCACACCATCTGTTCCGGATACCAACGTAGGCTTTTCCATATTTTTGATTGCGGCAAGGGAAAACGCACCTGAAAATCCGCCAAGACCACCAAGAACCTCAGGCCGCATCGTTTCCTTTACATATTTCTTCATCAATTCAACACTGCGGTAGCCCGCCTCAATGTCTACTCCTGCTTTCTTGTAATCCATTTTTTCCTCCTCAAAAAGTGTATTTATCCTCTGATCAGACCTGCGCCACGCTATTTATAGTTCTTATAGCCTGTCTGTGCAAGCTTTTCATCCTTTTTCTGTACGCTTTCCTTCAGTTTCCGACTGTAATCCTTCAGCTTCTGTAAAAGTACTTCATCTGACGTAGCCAGAATTTTGGCTGCTAAGAGTCCGGCATTGGTTCCCCCGTTAATTGCCACGGTAGCAACCGGAATCCCGGACGGCATCTGAACGATAGAATAAAGAGAATCTCTGCCTCCAAGGGATGTTGTGTGCATGGGAATGCCAATTACCGGCATAGGAAAAATTGCTGCACACATGCCCGGCAAATGCGCTGCCATACCTGCTCCTGCAATAATTACCTTAAATCCCTTTTCCTCTGCACTCTTCGCATACTCAAAAAAAACGTCCGGCTCACGATGAGCGGAAATAATTTTCATCTCAAAAGAAATTCCAAGTTCCTCCAACACTTCTGCTGCCTTGGACATTACCGGCATATCCGAATCGCTGCCCATTACAATTCCAACCTGTGCCATTGCTCTCCTCACTTTCTCTGTCAAACTTCTGTGCCTTACATTCTATAACATCATACTATAAAATGCCTGCCATAGCAAGCGGAAGGTTCAGCTCCTCACACCCCGGAAGCACAAATCTTCCCTCAACAATAATTGGTATCACTTTCTCCTCTTTTGTCACAATGCTGACCTCACCAAGCTCATCATAGGGAATGGTAATGTCGGTGTGGCAATTAAAGTAAGCGCCCATTGCATCCTCTTTTCTTTTTAAAGAACACTCGTTATCTCTCGCAATAATTTCCTTTCCGTCCGGATTAAATACCGCAACCTCCTCCGCATGGGAATAACAGGTATCCCCGACTGCAAAATGGGGTCCGGTCTTCTCTGCTATCAGAATAGGAAGCTTATCCTCAATCCCATATTTTCGCGCGGTCACAAACGCTGTCGTATTGGTACCGATTGCGAATTCTCCCAGAGGAAGGCTTTCATGATGAAACAGCACATTATCCCGGATATATTTCCTGTTTGCTTCCTCCGTATCGAAATTCCTGCAGCTGTAATCCACCACCATACCATCCGAAAAGGTTAACATAATATTTTTATATTCCAGTTCATTCAGATACACTCTGCTTACATGAAGCGTACCCTCTGTCCCGGCAAGCACCGGCGAGGTAAACACCTCCCCCACGGGAATATTGACATCTGCAACGCAGTTTTCAAAGTTCGTCTGTTTTTGGCTGTCCGTCAGCGTATGAAGCATCACCTTGAGGTTCGTCCTGTTTCCGTTCATTCCCTTTACAAGGACATATTTTCCCTGATCCAGCGTATCAATAATGACCTGCTGCATCCGCTGATATAGCTGATAATCCAGGGTATTGATCTTTACCACCTCGTCAAAGATCTGAGGAAAAGCTTCCCCGATTTCAGGTACAGGGAATGCAATAATGGTAAAGCTTCTCTCCTCCCCTTTAATATACTGATTCTGAAGCTGTCCAGCCGCTGCCATATATTCTACCGTAAGCTTTTGCTGACTCTCTGACAGATGGATCGCCTGTGGCTTTTCCTTCAGTTCAAAAGGCTTTTCACCAAACACCTCCACCACAGCAGGGCCGCCAAAGACAGCAGCCTGCTCCTTGTACTTCTCATAGGCCTCTTTCCATGCCTCCATGCGTACCTGTACCAGCTTTTTGTCGAGGATCAATGCCTGATCATCCTTATGATCAAAATCATACTGCTTATTCGGGATTGCACCGTAATAGCCGATACGGTTCATCCCCTTTCCCTGAAGCAGGCTGGAGACAGCCCGATAAACGGTAGGTTTAAGCCCCATTTTGCGGAAGTTGTCAACCGCAAGCCGGATCATAGGTTCAAATCCCAGACAATACCGGATATTAACCGTCTTTTTCCTGGATATATCCTTATTTCCAACCTCAAATCCGATCCGATATCCCTCCGTGTAGGTATCTGCCATCTTCTGCAACGTTTCTTTCGGGAGCGAGATCAGATGCTCCCAGGTTTTCCGTTCATTTTCTGTCACATATTCTCCGTATTTATAAAGATACCGGGGATCGGAAAGATCGCCTTCTATGATCTTCAATGCAAAATCTGACCGGGGATCCAGCATATCCCTCAGCTTTTCCTCAAAGGCCTCCCGGGTATAATCGCTGACATAATAATATAGTGCTTCACGGATTGCAGCTGTGGTAGGTAATTCCCCTCTTTCCTCCTGCGCACAGACAAAGGAACCGTAAATCTCCAAAAAGAGTTCCAGGCGCACGGTCAATTCTTCTAGCTTTTGTTCAAAAATCAAGGGGATCACACTTCTCAGTTCTGCGTAAAGCGCACAGAGAATTCTGCCGTATTCTTCCCCAAAGCATTCTACCGCATATTCCGGGTTTCCGTAACACATGTTATAGTTATCTGGCAGAATATCCCGATAAAGTTTGTCATTGATTTCCTGCAGTTTTTCCATCGGGCAATCCTGCAAGCCTCCATCCGCAACAAATCGGTAAAGTTCACAAGTCGCACTGAGAAATTCTGCCTCCTTTTGAAAGAAGCTTCCATATTCCGCAGCAACAATCTTTTCGCCCTTCAGCTCTGCTATTCTGTCTTTTGCAAGTAAAAATCTTTCTTCCACCATCACTCCACATACGCTCCTGCAAACAAAATAAGGCTGAGCATTCCAAATGCAATCACATTGATCACAATTCCCAGCACTGTAAATAACTTAAATTTTTCTTTCTCTGTGGTGGACCACAGGGAAAGCCCGATTCCCACGATCATGAAGATCACCGCAAGCAGTGCCGCTGCACCGTACCTTGCGGAAGACTCCCCGTCATTCAAGTAGGATAGATAGACGGCAATTCCCAGTGTTGCGCAGGAAAGCACCCCGAGAATCGTTGCCATAATACCATAGAGGGAATGCTCCTTATTGGTAAAAATATATCCCTTCATTCTGTTCATTTTGCCATTCCTCCATCCAAAAGAGTTCTGTAAGCAAATAAGGCATCCCTGATCTCAGAAATGCCTTTTCATTCTAAAATAATATTTTAGACTTACCCGCCAGCAGCTTAGCCCCGCTGATTATCATCAATATTCCGCAGACAATCCCGGTCACCAAAGTCACAACGCCTACTGCAATACTCACTGCCCCGGCTCCATTCATTGTCTTATATACTTTTTCCTCCATGCTGCTGCTCCTTTCTGAAATCATAAATTTATTTTGCACCATACTGTTCATAATATGCGTCAATTGCCGTCTTAATGGTGTCATCAATATAAATCTGTCCCTGATAGGGCTTGTTATATAAATATTCCACGACCTCCTGCATATTCACAATGGCGTTAGCATCAAATCCATACTTTTCCTTAATCTCTGCAAGGGCACTCTTATCAGTCTGTCCCTTCTCCATCCGGTTTAAGGAAACCATCAGGCCCTTCACCTCTACATCAGCCTGCGCTTTGATGATCGGATAGGTCTCCTCTATGGATTTCCCGGAGGTAGTCACATCCTCTATAATCACCACCCTGTCACCGTCCTTCAGCTTACTGCCAAGCAGGATTCCCGTATCTCCGTGATCCTTTACCTCCTTGCGATTTGAGCAGTACCGAATCTCCTTTCCGTACAGCTCGCTGATTGCCATAGTCGTTGCAACCGTAAGCGGAATTCCTTTGTAAGCAGGTCCGAAAAGCACATCAAAATCAAGTCCGTAATTGTCATGGATCGCCCTTGCATAGTACTCACCAAGCTTGCGAAGCTGGGTACCTGTCACATAACCTCCCGCATTCATGAAAAAAGGAGATTTTCTTCCGCTTTTCAATGTAAATTCACCAAATTTAAGTACCTGGCTATCCACCATAAACTCAATAAATTCCTGCTTGTAGCTTTCCATTTACCAATTCCTCCCTCTATCAGGCCGTTAGATTCTTTAAAAGTATATCATCAATCATCTTATCTTTCAACCGTCCATGCGGGCAATCCCATACTCTATCTGCACCTTTCCATTCGTATAGAGCCTGTTAAAGCTTTCCAGAATACGTCCTGCCACCATATCACCGTTTTCACCGTTTGCATCCATCAGAATGACTATCAGCTGTTTGCTGGAATATCTTGTAGATACATCGGATCTTCGCAGTGAAGTATAGATAGCCTTTTCAAGAAGCTCCAATGCCAGCTCCGTTTCCGCAACATCCGGCTCCTGACTGTCGTTCTCAACTACAGTAAAGAGCAATGTCTGGACATCCCTCCGGCTGCGCTCAACAAACCTGCGAATAAAATTGTAAACATGGTGAAAGCTTTCAAAATCAAGAGAATAGGCTCCCCCGCCATTGTCTGTGCGGTTCATAAGGTCTTGAAGATAACCCAGATCAACATTTTTTTCTCCGCGGCTGTTTTCCGTCTGAAGCTTATCACTAAAGAAATGATAGGAATTTTTTCCGTTCTGTTTTACATAATAAAGTGCTTTGTCTGCAGAATTATAAAGCTTGAGGAACTCCGTTCCATTCTCCGGAGCCTTGGCAATGCCGATCGACACAGAAGTATTGGTTTTAAAATCACACTTTTCAAGCTTATTGGTCAACTCGGAAATGATACGGGAAGCCCGATTACTGATTTCACTTCTTTCAGTAATATCTCTGGCAAAAACCATGAATTCATCTCCGCCGATACGGCACAGAATGTCACCCTCATTGAAAACACTCCGCAAGATATCAGCAAGCATTCTCAAGGTACGGTCTCCTGCAATATGTCCGTAGCTGTCATTGATCACCTTAAAGTTATCCATATCGATCATCAGCAGTACACCCGGAGCTCCCTGGGAAAGCAGTCCATTAACCGCTTCTTCTGTATATGTCCTGTTCCATAATCCGGTCAGTGCATCCTGACATGATTTACTTTTCATGTCTGAGGCCTCACGGGTCTTTTGCTCCAGCCGGTCCGCCAGCCCTCGCCGAAGTTCCTCAAGTTCCAGCACTCTGCCTATCCGTGATCGCATTACCTCAGAGACAAAGGGTTTTACAATAAAATCAATTGCTCCTTCCTTAAAGCAGCGTGTCTCTGTTTCCGCGTCATTGTCTGCCGTAAGAAAGATCACAGGAATATGTTGACAATGTTGCATTTCACGAATTTTTCTCAGCGTCTCAAATCCGTTCATTTCCGGCATGTTAATATCAAGAAGAATGATATCGCAATCGTTCTTCTCAAGAAAAATCAGCGCCTGTGCGCCACTTGTGACAGGGATCACCTTGTATTCGTCTCGTAAAACCATTCTCGCAGTAGCAAGATTCACCTTGTCATCATCGATCACTAAAATGCTTTTCATCTTTTATCACCCGTTTATATAAAACCAATTTACAGAACCGCGTTCTCAATTCCATATTTTTCTGCCAGGGAGCGCATCATTCCGTTTTCATTAGCATCCTTAAGGAATGCATTCACTTTCTCTGTCAGATCAGAATCCCTGCGGAGTCCGACACAGATCTTTTCATCATTCAAAAAAATGTTAAACTTTAAATCTTCAAATTCCTGCCCGTCACCTGTATAATACGCCGCCATGATCAGATCCACCACAGCCGCATCAGCCTTTTTTACCTGAACAGCCCGAATTGCTTCCATCTGGGTCGAGTAATTTGAATAACGATATTTTCTTTTTCCCAGAAGGGATTCCCCCATAGAACCTGCCTCAACAGCAAACAACATATGTTGGCAGGATTCTATCGTAGAATATTGTTCTTTTTCATTACCTCTTTGCACCACAACCTGTGCATTGGAGAGATATGGTTCTGAGCAGGAAATACTCTCCTGAAGCTCCTGTGACATGGTCATCCCATTCCAGATGCAATCAATGCTTCCTTCTTCAAGAAGCTCTGTCTTCTTATCCCAGTCAATTTCCTTCAATTGCAGAGTGACATCGATGCTTTCCGCAAATGCATTGGCCAATTCCGCATCAAAGCCTGTCCAGACCTCTCCGCTACGGTAATCCATAGGTGCATAATCCGTGACGCCAACAATAAGGGTTCCCTTTTCCTGCACATATTCCAAATCCGACTGACCCGGATTTATCCCGGGAGCCGTGTCTTTCTTACCGTGCGCACAACCTGTCAACATCAACATCGCTGTCATCAACAGCATGCTGTACTTCGTAGACCATTTTTTCATATCAGTTCCTCGCATTTTGCATATTCAGTTCAGTATTTACGCATAAACAACAAGCCAAAGCTGCCCTGTCCGCAGTTTACTGAGATGGCAGGAGACGCCTTTTGATAAAAGACATACTCAAAATGCACTTTACTTTTGACCTGTTCCTCGATTTCCCTCAACTCTTCCACCGTCAGGCCTGCATAGGTAATAAACAGGATCCTTTTATCAATATCGTTATCATTGCCCAGTGTCGCTGCGATATATCTCTTCCAAGTGTGGCTCCGTGTTCCAATACGGAGCGTTTTCACCTTCAGGCTGCTGTTTTTCAGGGTGATTACCGGATGAAGCATCAATGCCCGACAGATTCTATCCATTTTGGACGGGATTCTGCCGACCCGTGCCAGATGCTCTGTGCTGTCCACAATAAAGCTGGTGCTGACATTTTTCTTCAAATGCTCCAGCTCCTTTACAATGGCATCTGCTGTCATGCCATCATTCACAAGCCTTGTTGCATACATAGCCAGAAGTCCCATTCCACTGGATAAATGTCCGGAATCAACCACCCTTACATTATCAAATATTTTAGAAGCCTCCATTGCATGCTCATAGCCTTTGCTGACATTCTGGGCCATTGAAATATGAACAATATATTGTGCCCTGGTCAGTTGCTCCGCAAAAAAGTCTTCATATTCCTTCACCTCAGGTTCTTCCGACCATGCCTGTTTGCCTCTTTCTTCTATGTAGGAAAGAACGCCGTCCGTCTGTGTCTCTATTCCATCCAGGAATTCTCCGCCTTCCGTTTTGACCCGATAGGGAATGACTGCAATTTGATACTTCTGCAGAAGATTTTTCGGAAGATCGCACACACTTTCCGTAGTGATCAGAATGGGAAGCTTCTTCTTGTGTGCAAGAACCGGCGCTTCGACCATACCGGCAGTCCCTGTAGCATTCAAACGATTGACAAGCTGATAGGGCAGATGTCTCAAAAGCTCTTCTTCCAGTTGTGTGCCACTGACCGGTTTCAGTAAATACCCGTCAAATCCTTCTCTTCTGTAAAGAGCCTGGTTTTCTGCGCCTGCATTCGCTGTGAGAATTACCACCGGTGTGCTCTGATTCAAACCGCCGGTCTGTGAACGTACCGCATGCAGACATTCAATTCCGTCCATACCCGGCATAAAATGATCCATAAAAATAACATCATAGCGATTTTGGAGTGTTTTCATCAAACATTCCATGCCGCTCGTAACGGCATCTATTTTCACCTTTGTATCCCGTAGAAGCTTTTGTGCGACCATAAGATTCGTGTCATTATCATCAACAATCAATACCGAGGCTTTGGGTGCTTCGAAGCTTTGTCTGTAATGCTCACGTTCATTAATATTGTGACGCATTTCCAGATTAAGCTCGCCAATCTTTTCTTCTCCCACGATCTTCTGAGGCAGAGTAATTACGAATGTCGAGCCTTTCGTATAAACGCTGTTGACCGCAATGTCACCGCCCATTAGCTCCACCAGATTCTTTACAATGGAAAGTCCCAGACCGGTTCCCTCGATATAGCGGTTCCTCTCTTCGTCAACTCTTTTGAATGCACTGAAAAGAAGCGGAATACTCTCCTTCTTAATTCCGATTCCGGTATCGATTACGGAATAGGAAGTCAAAACCTGATTGTTTTCCATCCTTTTGCACTGGATCGATAAGGTAACGGAGCCTTCTGTTGTGTACTTCACAGCATTGTTCAGAACATTGATCAAAATCTGCTTGATCCGCACCTCATCGCCAATCAGCTGTGAGGGCATGGATTGATCCACATCAATATGAAATTCCAGCCCCTTTTCCTTGGCACGAACCCAAATCATATTGACAATATCCGATAACATGGCTCCCACATCATAGGTTACAGGTACGATATCCATTTTCCCGGATTCCAGTTTTGACATATCGAGAATATCATTAATCAGTGTAAGAAGCATCTTGCTTGCACCCTGAATACTTCTGGCATCCGCCGCCACTTCGTCCGATACATCCTCCCGAAGAATCATTTCGTTCAAACCGATAATCGTATTGATAGGGGTTCGAATCTCATGGCTCATGCTGGAAAAGAAACGATTCTGAGCTTCGCTCAATTCCTCAATTTCTTTCTTCTGCTTCCGAACAGTTGCGTTTTCCGTACGGTATAATGCATTCTGAAACACGATCATGCCACAGGTCAGCATTGACACAACGACCAGCGTCATAATAGAATCCACATATGCTGCCTGTGTGGTGTGTTGAATGATGATTTCCGGGTATGAATACGCAACATAATAGCATATTGAAAACAAAAGATAACTGCTGATCAGCAGTATATATTTCATCTTTTTTTCCACAACAAGACACACATAAACGATTCCAAATAAAAACCAGATCGGTCCACCACCGTAAATTCCTCCGGTTGTCAAAAAATTGATTGGCAGCACCAGATATATCAAAATAACAGCCGTAATGACTGCTCCAATCTGTGTTCGGTGATAACGGATGGAAAAATAAGTAATACTGGCGAAACCCGCAAAGGCTATCAACAAAATGACTGTATTGATGATATCCTCCTTGGCAATAATTCCGACGATGATTCCGACCGCAAGCCCCATTAATCCGATCATCAT
>SAMEA3663297__coassemble_624_pt1 | contig 17346 bp, 13 predicted proteins | sample SAMEA3663297__metabat2_low_PE_020 | metagenome-assembled genome bin SAMEA3663297 (sample SAMEA3663297) | pig gut metagenome | biome: pig gut; feature: pig-associated habitat; material: faeces | place: China | collected 2013 | reverse complement strand
GAGAGGTTAAAGCTTCTGGGAGACATGTATCACTCTAAGAAAGTTACGCCCGCCGTGATTGAATTCGTGGATATTGCCGGTTTGGTGAAGGGCGCTTCCAAGGGGGAAGGTCTTGGAAACCAGTTCCTGAGCAACATCAGGGAAGTGGATGCTGTGGTGCATGTGGTGCGTTGCTTTGAGGACACGAACGTGATTCACGTGGATGGAAGCATCAATCCCATGCGTGATATTGAAACCATTAATCTGGAATTGATCTTTTCCGATATTGAGATTCTGGAAAGAAGAATTGCCAAGACAGGCAAGGCAGCCAGAATGGATAAATCTCTTGCCAAGGAGGCAGCACTGCTGGAGGCACTTAAGGCACATCTTGAGGAGGGAAAGCTTGCAAGAAGCTTTGTGACAGAGGATGAGGACGAGCTTGCACTTCTGAACTCCTATAATCTGCTGACCTATAAGCCGGTTATTTTTGCAGCCAATGTGGCAGAGGATGATCTTGCCGATGACGGTGCTGGCAATGCCGGTGTGCAGGCAGTGAGAGACTTCGCTAAGGAAACAGGTAGTGAGGTGTTTGTGATCTGTGCCCAGATCGAGCAGGAGATTTCCGAGCTGGATGATGAGGAAAAGACAATGTTTTTGGAGGATCTGGGACTCAAGGAATCCGGTCTTGAAAAGCTCATTAAGGCCAGCTATAAGATTCTTGGACTCCAGAGCTTTCTGACAGCCGGTGAGGATGAGACCAGAGCGTGGACGATCAGGATCGGCACGAAGGCGCCCCAGGCAGCCGGTAAGATACATACCGACTTTGAGAGAGGCTTTATTAAGGCAGAGGTTGTCAACTATAAAGACCTTTTAGAGCAGGGATCTCTTGCGGCAGCCAGAGAAAAGGGTCTGGTCGGTATGGAGGGAAAGGATTATGTCGTGAAGGATGGCGATGTGATTCTGTTCCGCTTCAATGTATAGCAGAAAGGCTGATAGTTCATGGACTTAATGGATATTGCATTTCCCAATCTGGGGATTTACCTGAGGAACGTGCCCAAAAGCTTTGAGGTGTTTGGGTTTACGATAGCACTTTATGGAGTGATCATCGGTATCGGCGTAATCGCCGGTATCCTGATGGCAGCAAGACTGGCTAAGATATCGGGACAGAATCCTGACCTATATTGGGACTTTTCCATTTATGCCGTGATTTTTTCCGTTATCGGTGCCAGAATTTATTATGTGATCTTCAATTGGGATCGTTATCGAAATGATCTTTTGAGCATAATCAATACTAGGGAAGGCGGCATGGCAATTTACGGTGGAGTGATCGCGGCTTTCCTGACCGCATTTGTTTATGCAAAGGTAAAAAAACAAAATTTTTTTCTTATGGCTGATACCGGTGTCGTGGGACTTGCCCTTGGACAGGCAATCGGCAGATGGGGAAATTTCACTAACCGAGAGGTCTTTGGGGAATATACGGACAATCTTCTGGCAATGCGTCTGCCCATTGCGGCAGTTCGGGCACAGGATATTTCGGAATCGATAGCGGCGCATGTGACAGAAGGTATCAATTATATTCAGGTACATCCCACGTTCCTCTATGAGAGTCTTTGGAATCTGGCATTGATGTTTCTGATGCTCGTTTACTTTAGACACAGAAAATTTGACGGCGAAGGAGCACTATTGTATCTGGGCGGCTATGGGTTGGGAAGGGCCTGGATCGAGGGAATCAGAACGGATCAGCTTTTTATTCCCGGAACTGAGCTTCCGGTGTCGCAGGTACTTGCGATTGTATTGCTGATTGGTTCTGTGATCAGTGATGGAGCGGTGAGAATTTATTTAAAAAAGAAAAAAAATAAATAAATTTATTTATGGTTTTCACTATATCTAGTGATTGAGAGATGAATGAAACACCAGATATGGGAAAAGTGAGAAAAAACCAGTATTTTAGCGCCTTGGGGGTATCCGCAAGCCGTTTTTTTTGCTTGCTTTCAGAAGGATTTTGGGTTAAAATGTATCTAAAAGTGGTGGAAAGTGGTAGGAAGTGTTATATATGTGGGTGAAAGTGGTAGATTATCACCTACGCTTTCCGTGGCAGACTACTAAATACTGACTTGGACAGGATAAGCAAACTGTAGACCTGAAGGAATGGGTGAGAGCATATGTTTATGGGGGAATACAACCATACAATAGATGCCAAAGGCAGACTTATCATTCCTTCTAAGTTCCGCGAGGTCTTAGGCGACGAATTCGTGGTGACGAAGGGAATGGATGGCTGTCTGTTTGTGTTTGATGATCCTGAGTGGCAGGCCTTTGAAGAGAAATTACACGGATTACCAATGATTGATAAGGAAGCAAGACAGTTCACCCGTTTTTTCCTGGCCGGTGCAGCCAGCGTAGAGGTGGACAAGCAGGGAAGGATTCTGATCCCTGCAGTGCTTCGTGAGTTTGCAGGAATCACCAAGGATGCGGTTCTGGTCGGCGTCGGAAGCAGAGTGGAGATCTGGAGCAAGGAAAGATGGGAAGGAACGGTTACCTATCAGGATATGGAAGAGATTTCCAAGCATATGATAGAACTGGGAATTGGAATTTAATCATTGAGGATGACGATGGCTTTTTCACATAAATCAGTGTTGCTTAACGAAACAATTGAAGGATTGAGAATCAGACCGGATGGTATTTATGTTGATGGAACACTGGGCGGCGGCGGACATTCCTATGAAATTGCGGCGAGACTTAACGAAAAGGGCAGACTGATCGGAATTGATCAGGATGAGGCGGCAATCGAGGCGGCAGGCATCAGACTTTCTGAGTTCGGAAGCAAGGTCACGATCGTGAGAAGCAATTACAGAAATACAAAATCGGTTCTTTCCTCATTGGGAATTACGGGTATTGACGGTATGATGCTGGATCTGGGAGTTTCCTCCTACCAGCTGGATACTGAAGAAAGGGGATTTTCCTATCGGTTTGATACCCCTCTTGATATGAGAATGGATCAAAGACAAAGCCTTACAGCGAAGAACATTGTCAATGAATACAGCGAGACGGAGCTGTTTCATGTGATCCGGGATTATGGTGAGGATAAGTTCGCAAAGAATATTGCCAAGCATATTGTGAAGGCGAGAGAAACAAAAGCAATTGAAACTACGGGCGAACTGAATGAGATTATCAGGGCAGCGATCCCTGCGAAGATGAGGGCGGAGGGGGGCCATCCTTCCAAGAGAACCTTTCAGGCAATCAGAATAGAGTGTAACAGAGAACTGGAGGTTTTAAAGGAATCCCTGGATGAATTGATCGGACTTTTAAATCCGGGTGGACGGCTCTGCATCATCACGTTTCATTCGTTGGAGGATCGAATTGTAAAGACTGCATTTAAGAGGGCAGAAAATCCATGTACCTGCCCGCCAAGCTTTCCTGTATGTGTCTGTGGAAGGACAAGCCTGGGGAGGGTGGTAAGCGGTAAGCCTATCTTACCGGGAGAAGAAGAGCTTCTGGAAAATGCAAGATCGAAAAGTGCCAAGCTTAGAATTTTTGAAAAGGCCGGTCAGGAATAAGAACCGGCAGGAGGGTAGAAATGGCGGTAACAGCTAGAGAAAGACACAAAAGTGCATATCGAAACAGCATTTATGTACAGGGAAATACTGCCGCCAGAAGACAGGTAGAGCGGGGAAGAATCTATGCAGTGCCTGCGGAACGCGAGGTACCTGTAAGAAAGAGCGCTCATAATGTGCGCAGGAACAGGGAACGTGCCCTTTATATGAATGTGGGCTATGTGCTTTTCCTTGTCGGAGCGATGATAGCAGCAGCGATTATCCTTACAGGATATCTGAGACTGCAGTCTGATATTACAAACAGCATTAAGCACATTTCTCAGATGGAAAGCAGATTGAATGAACTGAAGCTTGAAAACGATGAGAATTATAGTAGAATTACAAGTAGCATCAATCTTGAAGAGGTTAAAAGAGTTGCGATTCAGGAATTGGGTATGCGCTATGCGGAAGAGGGTCAGATCATCACCTTTGATGGTGAGGGCAGCGACTATGTAAGACAGACTGGCGAGTTGCCGGATTAAAGCGGGTGTTGGATTGAACAATAACAGAAAAAACAGTAAATTTACAATCAAAATGCAAAAGAAGCTGGTGGTACTGTTTATTTTGGTACTGCTGGCTTTTGTGGGGTTATCGTATCGTCTTTTTGCAATTACCAGAGACAACGGGGAACAGTACAAAAAACAGGTTTTGTCCCAGCAGAAATATGACAGCCTTACACTTCCTTATAAGAGAGGCTCGATCCTGGATGCAAACGGCAGTATTCTTGCATCCAGTGAAAAGGTATATAACGTAATTCTGGATGCGGTTGCTGTCTCGGAAAAGGAAGAATATCTGGAGCCTACGCTGGAGGCCTTGAGAAGTCAGATCGGGATCGATACCTCGTCGGTGCGCTCCTATATTGCCGCAAACGGGGAAACCTCACGCTACTATGTGCTCGCAAAACGCCAGGAGTATGAACAGATTCAAGGGTTGATGGAACTGATTAGTGAGGAAGAATCTCTGGTTAAGGGAGTCTGGTTTGAGGAGGAATATAAGCGCAGTTATCCCGGTGGATCTCTTGCATGTGATGTCATCGGCTTTACGACCAATGACAATGTAGGTTCTTATGGACTGGAGGAGTATTACAATGATGTCCTTTCGGGAACTCCCGGAAGGGAATACGGTTATTTGAACGATGATGCCAATCTGGAGAGAACGACCATTCCGGCAGAGGATGGGAACAGTATTGTGACGACCATTGATGCCAATATCCAGAGCATTGTGGAAAAATACTTGAAGAAATTTGATGAGGAATACAGGAATAATCGTCACGAAGGAAATGGTGCCAACAATACGGGCTGTATTATTATGGATGTCAACAGCGGAGAGGTCCTTGCTATGGCAAGCTATCCGACATTTGATCTGAATGATGTGAGAAATCTGGATGCTCTGATCGGAATGCGACTGTTGGATGCAGAGGGAAAGAAGACGGAAGAATATATTAATGAAGAGAATCTTTCCACTCTTGGAGAAGATCCAAACGTGATGTATCAGAATCTGAATGCACTCTGGAAAAATTTCTGTATCAGTGATACCTATGAACCCGGTTCCGTATCGAAACCCTTTACCGTGGCGGCAGGAATCGAAAGCGGAAGTATCACGGGAAATGAAAGTTATTACTGTGAAGGAGAGCTGCATGTGGGAGATCATGATATTGCCTGTCATAATACCTATGGAGACGGTTACTTGACGGTGACGGAAGGGATTGAGCGTTCCTGCAACGTGAATATGATGTATGTTGCAATGGCAACGGGAGTGAATACCTTTACAGAGTTCCAGCATATTTTTAATATCGGACTAAAAACCAATATAGACCTTGCAGGAGAGGCAAGAACGGCAAGCCTGATCTACACCAAAGATACGATGAGAGTGACGGATCTTGCCACCAACAGCTTCGGACAGGGGTATAATGCAACCATGATCCAGATGATGGCAGGCTTCTGCTCTCTGATCAACGGAGGCTATTATTACGAGCCTCATATGGTGAAGAAAATAGTCAGTCCCTCCGGGGCTACGGTGCAGAATATTGAGCCAAGATTGTTGAAACAGACGATTTCGGAGACTACCTCGGCAAGGATCCGTGAGATGTGCAATCAGGTTGTAGCCGGAGAAAACGGTACCGGTAAAACGGCAAGACCGGCAGGCTATATGATCGGCGGTAAGACCGGAACGGCAGAGACGCTGCCCAGAGGAAATAATGAGTACGTGGTATCCTTTATGGGCTATGCACCTGCAGATGACCCGCAGATTGCCATTTATGTGGTGGTGGACAGAGTCAACAACTGGCCTCAGGATGACGCCAAGTATGCCACAAGAATAGTGCGCAATATCCTGACGGAGGTGTTACCTTATCTGGGAATCTTTATGACGGAGGAGCTGTCGGAGAAGGAGATCGCAGAGCTGGAGGAATTACAGATTGAGATCATGACACCGCCGGAGCCGGAAGAAACGGGAGAAGAAGGAAGCGACGGAGAGAGCGGACAGGAAGGAGCAGGAGAGGGCGCAGAAGGAACGGGAACGCAGGAGGGCGCACCGGAGGAAAAAAGCGAGCCCTGGAAGGAATTCCCCATTGATCCCGCAACAGGATATGCGGTGGATCCCAGTACCGGAGATTATGTAGATCCGATTACCGGATTTGTGTACGGAAGCAGCTTTGACGGCGGAGAGACGGAGACATCCGGTGAAAATACCGGGGAGGAAGGTAATACCGGAGAAGGCGGCACTGAAGGAAACACTTAGGAAGAATAAGCAGTTTGAGAGAATAACCTCATAGAACAGGTAATAAATTATAATAATACCTTTTCTATGAGGTTTCTATGATAAAGAATAAAACCTTTACCAGAAAAAAGATTGTCACCGTATTTTTTGCAAGTCTGGCCGTCTTTCTGATTCTGGCAGGCAGACTGGTATATTTGATGATATTTCAGTCAGATTATTATACAGAGCAGGCGAAGGAGCTCCACGAAAGGGAGAGGAGCATCAAGGCGGCAAGAGGCAGGATCCTGGATGCCAACGGAATCGTGATTGCGGATAATAAGACGGTCTGCACGGTTTCCGTGATTCATAATCAGATCAAGGATCCAGACAGAATTGTAGAGGTTCTTTGCAAAGAACTGGAGCTTTCTGAGGAATATGTCAGAAAGCGTGTGGAAAAGTATTCTTCCATTGAACGGATCAAAAGCAATGTTGAGAAGGAAAAGGGAGATGCAATTCGGGCATATAAGCTGGAGGGCGTCAAGGTAGATGAAGACTACAAGCGCTATTACCCATACGGAGAACTTGCCTCCAAGGTACTTGGCTTTACAGGGGGAGACAATCAGGGGATCATCGGATTGGAGGTAAAATACGAGGAATATCTGAAGGGAGAGGAAGGAACGATTCTTACTGTCACCGATGCAAGGGGGGTGGAAATTGATGAAGCCGGCGAGGAACGGGTGGAGCCCCTTATCGGAAATGACTTGTATACCAGTCTTGACGTTAATATTCAAAGCTATGCAACCCAGCTGGCAAAGCAGGTCATGGAGACCAAGCAGGCAGAGAGAGTCTCTATCGTTGTCCTGAACCCTCAAAACGGTGAGATCATGGCGATGGTAGATGTGCCCGAGTTTGATCTGAATGATCCTTATGCATTGCCGGAAGAGATGGAGGAAGAAAAGCTTTCGCAGGAGAAAAAACAGGAGCTTTTGAATCAGAAATGGCGTAATGGTTGTATCAGTGATACTTATGAACCGGGGTCAACCTATAAAATCATTACGGCTGCCGCAGGACTGGAAAGTGGTGTGGTCACCACGGAAGATCAGTTCAGCTGCCCCGGATATATTATGGTGGAGGACAGGCGGATCCGATGTCACAAGACCACCGGGCATGGAGCGGAAAATTTTGTTCAGGCAACCATGAATTCCTGTAACCCGGTGTTTATTACAGTGGGGCTGCGTCTGGGAGTGGAGAGATACTATGACTACTTCACCAGGTTCGGATTGCTTAACAAAACCGGGGTGGATCTGCCTGGTGAAGCGGGAACCATAATGCATAAAATGGAGGACATGAAGGCGGTGGAGCTGGCAACAGTATCCTTCGGGCAGTCCTTTCAGATCACACCGATCCAGCTGGCAACAACGGTTTCTTCCATAATTAACGGGGGAAACAGAGTGACACCGCATGTGGGTGTCATGACGGCAGACAGAGAAAAAACAGAAATGAAAAAGTTCTCATATCCTGTTACACCGAATATTGTATCAGAGGAAACCTCTGCAACCATGCGGATGATTCTGGAGCAGGTGGTAGAAAACGGAACAGGAAAAAACGGATATGTGGAAGGTGCCAGAGTTGGCGGCAAGACAGCTACCAGCCAGACCCTTCCAAGAGGCAGTGGAAGATACATTGCCTCCTTTATCGGCTTTGCACCGGCAGATAACCCGCAGGTGCTTGCACTTGCCATTATACATAATCCTAAGGGAGTCTATTATGGAGGTCAGGTTGCAGCACCGGTGGTAAGACAGCTTTTTGAAAATATTCTTCCTTATTTGGAGAAAAAGGATTATAATTGAGAGGTGCAGGCAATGACAGGCAATGATATTATCATGCCCATATTGATATCCTTTGGACTCAGCGCGGCACTTGGTCCGCTGATAATCCCCTTTTTAAGAAAATTGAAGGTGGGGCAGACGGTACGGGATGATGGTCCCCGTACGCATCTGAAAAAAACAGGAACCCCTACTATGGGTGGTATTCTGATCCTTGTCAGTGTAGCAGTTACTACTGTGCTATATGCCGGAGATTATCCCAAAATTGTGCCGGTCCTGTTTCTGACTCTGGGGTTTGGATTGATCGGTTTCCTGGATGACTATATTAAAGTTGTTTTAAGACGCTCCATGGGACTGAGGGCATGGCAGAAAATGCTGTTACAGCTTCTGGTAACCGGAATGTTTGCCTATTATCTTACCCGGGGGACAGATATTTCACTGGCAATGAAGATTCCCTTTTCCGGGGGCTATTATTTGGATCTCGGATGGCTGAATATCCCGTTTTTATTTGTGGTGATAACAGGAACGGCGAACGGAACCAATTTTACTGATGGCCTGGATGGCCTTGTCAGCAGCGTGACGGTTATGGTGGCAACCTTTTTTACGGTGGCGGCAATCGGAACCGGGGTACCGATCGTACCGATCACCTGTGCTGTGACAGGCGCGCTGTTAGGATTTCTTCTTTTTAATGTACATCCTGCCAGCGTCTTTATGGGAGATACAGGCTCCCTTGCCCTCGGCGGATTTGTGGCGGCATGCGCATATATGATGCAGATGCCCCTGTTTCTGCTGATTGTGGGCTTTATTTATGTAATTGAAGTATTATCTGTAATCATTCAGGTGATTTACTATAAAGTCAGCGGAGGAAAGAGAATTTTTAAGATGGCACCCCTGCATCATCATTTTGAACTGTGCGGGTGGACTGAGACGAGGATTGTAGCGGTGTTTTCCATTGCTACGGCTGCGCTCTGCCTGATTGCTCTGCTGGGCATTTTTTAAGGAGGAATAGGTTTATCATGGAACTAAAGGGTCAAAAAGTGCTGGTAGTGGGAAGCGGCAAAAGTGGAATCGGAGCGGCAAGACTTCTCGGAAAGGCAGGAGCACTTCCCGTACTGTTTGACAGCAATGAAAAGCTGGATATGACAGAACTGAGAGAAAAGACCGGAGATGTTCCGGGACTTGAGATCGTATTAGGAGAGCTGGATGAAGAAAAGAAAAAAGAAATTGGACTTGTTGTGATTAGTCCGGGGGTACCGATAGATGCTCCTATGCTGGAGGAATACCGATCGAAAAATATTCCTATCTGGGGAGAAATTGAACTTGCCTATGCGTTTGCACAGGGAAATGTAATTGCCATTACGGGAACAAACGGTAAAACCACCACAACAACGCTGGTGGGACAGATTATGAAGGCTTATTTTGATTCTGTTTATGTGGTTGGCAATATCGGGAATCCTTATACAGATATTGCGCTTCAGACTAAGCCGGAGACGGTAACCGTTGCAGAGATCAGCAGCTTTCAATTGGAGACCGTACATACCTTTCATCCCAGGGTATCGGCAATCCTGAACATTACACCGGATCATTTGAACCGGCATCATACAATGGAGTGTTATGTGGCAACCAAGGAGAAGGTCGCACAGAACCAGACAGCGGAGGATACCTGTGTACTCAATTATGAGGATGCTTACACCAGAGAGTTCGGAAACAGATGTCCGGCAAAGGTAATCTTTTTTTCTTCCAGGAGAAAGCTGGAAGAGGGTGTTTATCTGGACGGAGAAGAAATTGTTCTTTCCGAGGGAGGAAAAGAGCTTCGCCTCATGAATATCCATGATATGAATCTGGTGGGTATGTGCAATGTGGAAAACGTAATGGCGGCAATTGCAATCAGCCGTGCCATGGATATGCCGATGGAGATGATATTAAATACCATCCGGGAATTTAAGGCAGTTGAGCATAGAATTGAGTTTGTTGCAACCAAGAACGGTGTGGACTACTATAATGATTCCAAGGGAACCAATCCGGATGCGGCAATCCAGGGGATCAGAGCCATGAGTAAGCCTACGGTACTGATCGGAGGCGGATATGACAAACAGAGTGAATATGATGAATGGATAGAAGCCTTTGAAGGGAAAGTGAAAGCCTTTGTCCTGATCGGGCAGACAAGAGAAAAGATCGCTGAGTGCGCCAGAAAGCATGGTATTTCCAATATTATTCTGGCAGATACCTTTGAGGAAGCCTTTGCTATTTGTGTAAAGCAGGCACAGCCGGGAGATGCGGTGCTTCTTTCACCGGCATGTGCAAGCTGGGGAATGTTCCCGAATTACGAAGTGCGTGGTAAGATGTTTAAAGAACTTGTAGGAAAGATTGGAGTTTAAACTGTGGCGGAAAGAAGAGACAGAACCGGGACAGGAAGAAGAATAAGGAATCAACAGGAGTCATTTTTCGATTATACACTGCTGTTTATTGTGTTATTCCTGTTGGGGTTTGGACTGGTTATGCTGTATTCCACCAGCAGCTATGATGCCAGTCTCCAATATAACGGAGATTCAGCCTACTTTTTAAAAAAGCAGCTTGTATCTACGATATTGGGGCTTATTGCCATGATAGTGGTAGCTAACATCCCCTATCATTTTTGGGAACGCTTTGCCATGCTTGGATATTTGGGCTCTGCAGTGTTGATTCTTCTGATCATACCGTTTGGTATTGAGGCAAACGGTGCAAAAAGATGGCTGCGTATTGCCGGATTATCCATTCAGCCTGCAGAAATTGCCAAGCTGGGAATGATCTTATTCCTGGCAAGTACCATTTGCCGGATGGGACGAAAAATCAGGACAGGGAAAGGCTTTTTGTTTGTTCTGATGATCCCTATGCCGATATGTGCCATGGTCTGGCAGATTACGGAAAACCTGAGTTCTGCCATTATTATTTTCGGTATCGCTGCTTTAATGCTGTTTGTATCAACTCCGGATTACAAGCGATTCATTCTGCTGGCGCTTGCAGGACTAGCGGTCTGCGCACTGGCTGTGTTTTTGATCGTAAGCGCTGACAGCTCGGATAGTCTTGGTGTACGTGGAACCAGAATTCTTGCATGGCTTGACCCGGAGGCGTATGCCAGCGGAAAAGGGTTTCAGACACTGCAGGCTCTTTATGCTATCGGCTCCGGAGGAATACTAGGCAAGGGGCTTGGACAGAGTATGCAGAAGCTGGGGTTCCTGCCGGAGGCCCAGAACGATATGATATTTTCCATTATTTGTGAGGAGCTTGGCTTATTTGGAGCAATTTCCATTCTGATTATGTTTATTTTGCTGATCTGGAGATTTATGGTAATTGCAAACAATGCACCGGATCTGTTTGGAGCTCTTCTGGTGGTTGGTGTGATGGGACATATTGCCATTCAGGTAATCCTGAACGTTGCCGTTGTCACGAATACGATTCCCAATACAGGTATTTCCCTTCCGTTCATCAGCTATGGAGGTTCCGCGGTCATGTTTCTTCTGATTGAAATCGGGATCGTGCTGAGTGTGGGAAGGGGAATCAGACTGAAAGATTTGTAGTACAAGGAACCATTTCCTCTTAAGTGACATAGTTTAGAATAGGTCTTACTCTTTAACCGGAAGGCGGAAGGTGATAATTTGGACACTATTCATATCAGAGGAGGAAATGCCCTATTTGGAGAAACCAGAGTACAGGGTTCTAAGAATGCCGTGCTGCCGGTTCTGGCAGCAGCACTTCTCATAGAAGATGTCTGTGTGATAGACAATTGCCCCCGGATTTCGGATGTACATCATATGCTGATGCTGCTTGAAGGAATCGGATGCAGGGTGAGCAGGAAAAACCGAAGTGTTACCATCGATGCAAGAAATGTATCGGATGATACGATGTCAGGTGAAAATGTGACAGGGATGAGATCCTCGATCACATTGCTGGGAGCTATGCTTGGCAGAGTGGGAGAAATCACTATGGCGTATCCGGGCGGATGTGTGATCGGAGAACGCCCGATCGATCTTCATATCAGCGCACTTCGCAGGATGGGCGTTGATATTTGCGAGCGGGAAAGCAATTTTACCGCAAAGGTCCGTAAATTAGAGGGAACTGTGATCAGGCTTCCCTTATCCAGTGTGGGAGTTACGGAAAATGTAATCCTTGCAGCTGTCAAGGCAAAGGGAGTTACGGTACTGCAGAACGCAGCCAAGGAACCGGAAATAGTAACATTATGTGAATTTCTTCGGGATGCAGGTGCTGTTATTGAGGGAATCGGCGGTTCTACTCTGATTATTCAGGGGGGGCATCCACTCCACGGTGTCAGCTTTCGGATCCCTGCTGACCGGATTGTGGCGGGGACCTATCTGATGGCAGCTCTGGGGGCGGGAGGGCATATCTTTTTGGAGGATGCACCTTCAGCACAAATGCATAGCATGATAAAGGCTGCAGAACAGATTGGTGCAGATATCACAGTATCCAGAGAAGGGCTGAATATCATGGCACAGGAGAAGAAAAGAGCAATTCCCTATTTGCGGACAGAGATCTATCCGGGATTTCCTACAGATATGCAGTCACTGATTATGCCGGTGCTTGCTACAGCGGAGGGGGTCAGCGTGATAGAAGAGACAGTGTTTGAAAATCGCTTCCGGATTGTGGAGGAGCTGAAACGGATGGGAGCCTGTATTGAGATACAGAAAAAAAGTCAGGCCCTTATTGTGGGAACAGACAGTCTTCTGGGTTGCGAAGTATCCGCGCAGGAGCTTCGGGGCGGTGCAGCACTTGTCATAGCAGGTTGTATGGCACAGGGAGAGACTGTTGTGAAGAATTGTCATTTTATAGAGCGAGGATATGAAGATATCTGTCGGGATCTTCAAAACCTTGGCGTTACAATTTATACCGGATAACAGGAATTATGGCGAAGAAGCAGAGAAAGAAGAAAGCAAATAAAAAAATAAATACAAAAGTGGTTAAGAAGAAGGAAAAGTCAAGTATCCGGGAATATATGAGAGGGCATAAAAGCCTGTTTATCATCGGTGCCATGGCAGTGGCTCTTTTTCTTGGATTGATTTGTGCCTATCGCTATGTGATTGCTAATTACACGGTGACTACCGTATATGTGGAGGGAAATGTCCATTATACCAATGAGGAGATCATTGAGATGGTAATGGAAGGGTATTATGGAAATAATTCCCTTCTTTTATCCATGAAGTATAAGGACAAGAGTATTGTGGGTGTTCCTTTTGTGGAGAAAATGGACGTTTCTGTTCTTGATCCTCATACGATCAAGATTGAGGTTTATGAGAAGGCAATTGCCGGTTATGTGGAATACCTGGAACGGTATATGTATTTTGATAAGGACGGAATCGTGGTGGAAAGCTCTCTGGAAAAGACGGAGGGTGTACCGCTTGTAACCGGGCTTAATTTTGATCATGTGGTTTTGTATGAACCCCTTCCGGTGGAGGATGAGAGTATTTTCAGGTCGATTCTGAGCATCACACAGCTTGTAAATAAGTACAATCTTTCTACGGACAGAATTTATTTTGGAAATGACGGAACACTTACGTTATACTTCGGAGATGTAAGAGCAGCTCTGGGGACAGATGTAAATCTGGATGAAAAGATCATGAAGCTACAATATATGCTTCCTGAGCTTCAGGGGAAAAAGGGAACTCTTCGGATGGAAAATTATTCTGAGGACACGAAAAATATCTCTTTTGAACTTGATTAGAATAAAAAACTAAAATTTGTGGTTGATAATTCAAAGAAAAGATTATATGATAATCTATATGAGTCTATAATCGCTTCGTCTGTCCGGGGATGAATGGACAGGCTGATGTGGTTTTGATAGACGCTGAGTGGGAGATGAAGGAGGAATTACCCTTGCTGGAGATTAAGACAAACGATGCCGAAGCTGCTGCCAAGATTATTGTGATCGGTGTTGGCGGAGCCGGTAATAATGCAGTAAATAGAATGGTTGATGAGAATATCACAGGTGTCGAGTTTATCGGAATCAATACTGATAAGCAGGCATTGCAGCTCTGTAGGGCACCTAAGCTTTTACAGATTGGAGAAAAGCTTACCAAGGGACTTGGGGCAGGTGCTAAGCCCGAGATCGGCGAAAAGGCTGCAGAAGAGAGCAGCGAAGAGATTGCAGCAGCCCTGAAGGGTGCAGATATGGTATTTGTTACCTGCGGAATGGGCGGCGGAACCGGAACCGGTGCCGCTCCGATCGTGGCCAAGCTTGCAAAGGATATGGGGATTCTGACAGTAGGCGTTGTCACGAAGCCTTTCCGTTTTGAAGCAAAAGCACGCATGATCAATGCAATCAGCGGTATTGAGAAAATCAAGGATAATGTAGATACACTGATCGTAATTCCTAATGATAAATTACTTGAAATTGTTGACAGAAGGACAACCATGCCGGATGCCCTTAAGAAAGCAGATGAGGTTCTCCAGCAGGCAGTGCAGGGAATCACAGATCTGATCAATGTCCCTGCGGTAATCAATCTTGACTTTGCAGATGTACAGACTGTCATGAAGGACAAGGGCATTGCACATATCGGTATCGGTACAGGTAAGGGCGATGACAAGGCTAGTGAGGCTGTAAAGATGGCAGTGGAAAGCCCGTTGCTTGAGACTACAATCTCCGGAGCAACCCATGTGATCATTAATGTTTCCGGTGATATTACGCTTGCAGATGCATCAGATGCAGCAAGCTATGTTCAGGAACTGGCGGGAGATGATGTTAATATTATCTTTGGTGCAATGTATGATGAGTCTCAGTCAGACAGCTGTACGATTACGGTCATTGCAACAGGACTTGAGGATGCTACTTTACCTACCAACAAGCCTGTTTCCCAATTCGGTACTTTTGCAAATAAGTACATGAAGCCTGTTACTCCAAACATTTCCGTAAGACCTTCCGGAGCGGTAGGCGGTGCGGATGGTGTTCATGTCATGCCGGGTAAGACCGGTACACTTCCCAATGGGGTAGCTGCTCCTGCAAGACCGGTATCAGGAATAACAAATCCTGGGGATATCAGAAGCAATGTGGCGGATAAACCTCTGAAAATACCGGATTTCCTTCAAAAGAAATAATTTTTGTCAGAAAATGAATAATAGATGAATAGGGCTGTATACCGAAACCGAAAGTGATAAGGTATACAGCCTTCTGTATCTGTTACATTGAAAAATGGGAATACGATATGTGGAAAGGAATGAAAACCATGCATAAGGATCGGGTAACGGAATGCCTTAAATTTATTGATAACAGTGTGAGCTGCTATCATGCTGTTGCCAATATGGAAAAAAGGTTGGTGAAGGAAGGTTTTACAGAACTCAAGGAAAAGAAGGACTGGAAGCTAAACAAGGGATGCGGCTATTATGTAAAGAGAAATGATTCCTCAATTGTGGCATTCAGGCTTCCCGAAAAGGAAGTAAAAGGCTTTCATATAGTTGCTTCTCATAGTGATTCTCCTTCTTTTAAGTTGAAAACAAATGCAGAGATTGCAGTGGAAGATCATTATCTGAGACTGAACACAGAGCCCTATGGAGGAATGATTTATTCTACCTGGTTTGATAGATCTCTTTCTGTAGCAGGAAGAGTTATATTCTCTGCAAAAGATGGAAAACTGAAGTCTGCTGTCGTCAATGTGGATGAGGATCTGCTGGTGATACCCAGTGTAGCGATTCACATGAACCGGGAAGCAAATAAGGGGATAGAATTCAATCCCCAGACGGATCTGCTTCCTCTGATGGGCGGAATTACTGCAAAGGGAGTTCTCAGAAAGAAGCTTGCGGAGCTTACAGGGGTGCAGGAGGAAGAAATTCTGGGAAGCGATCTTTATCTGTACGTGCGGGAAAAAGGGAAGCTTGCCGGAGCAGAGAAGGAACTCATTCTTTCACCGAGGCTTGATGACCTGCAATGTGTTTATGCATCCACGGAAGCATTGCTTACCGGTACGCCGAAGGAGTACGCGGCTGTTTGTGCGGTATTTCATAATGAAGAGGTGGGAAGCCTTACAAGGCAGGGCGCAGCCTCCACATTTCTTAAGGATACCCTGGAAAGAGTTGCGGAAAGCTTAGGAAAGAGCAGAAGTGAGTATTTGCAACTCGTGGCAGACAGCTTCCTGATTTCAGCGGACAATGCCCACGCCCTTCATCCGAATCATCCGGAGAAGTCGGATGCTACAAACAGGCCGGTGTTAAATGGCGGCATTGTAATTAAGCATCATGGTGGACAGAAGTATACTACAGATGGACATTCAGAGGCAGTGATGAAGATTTTATGCCGTGAGGTGCAGGTGCCATATCAGGATTATCACAACAGATCCGATATTGCAGGAGGTTCTACACTGGGCAACCTGTCATCTGCGCAGGTTGCGGTACAATCAGTGGATATCGGCCTTCCACAGCTGGCCATGCACTCGGCAGTGGAAACAGCAGGGAGCAGGGATGTGGAGTATCTTGTCAAGGTGCTTCAAACCTTTTATCAGAAATAGAAAAAATAATTTTTGAAAGGGTCGCTTAAGGGCGACTCTTTTTTTGTCGAACAGGAACGATGAAAGATTTTGTTTCGTACAATGTTTTGACAAATTATGAAGACCTTAATGTTTATAATGAACAAGTACTTAAGAAATGGAGGTGAAGGATGACAGGGTGCAAATGCAGGAAACGGTTTATATCGACAGTATTTTTTTGTTGAATCTGGTGATGGACTTATACCTGCTGATGCTTACGGCAAAGATGCTTGGGAAAACTGCCACTTACTTAAGAATCTTTGCAGGAAGCATTACAGGTGCTGCAGGATATTGCATCGTTCTGTGCATTCCGGGAATACCATATGCAGTGAAGGTGGTGCTCGGAATGATTCCGACAGGATTACTGATGATAAAAATTGCATGTTGTACAAAAGGGATCAGGGAGCTGCTTCGGGCAACCGGATATCTGTATCTGTTTTCTTTTTTTCTGGGCGGGTTCATTCTCTTTTTGAAGGGGAAACTGCCTGTATTCAGAAAATATGAAAGCTCTATTTTACTGTTGCTGTTCTGGGGATTTGCGGGTTATGCCATTTGCAACAGAGGAATAGCGCGATATCGGGAAAAAAGAAAGAATTGCTTTTGTAATGTCAGCTTGATTGGAGATACAGGCCCCATAGAAGTCAGGGCGCTGATTGACACCGGAAACGGACTGGTGGAGCCGGTCAGCAGGAAACCGGTAGCAATACTGGATGAGGAGGTGTGGAATCATATGAAACTGTGGAAAAGACC
>SAMEA3663297__coassemble_579_pt1 | contig 18365 bp, 20 predicted proteins | sample SAMEA3663297__metabat2_low_PE_020 | metagenome-assembled genome bin SAMEA3663297 (sample SAMEA3663297) | pig gut metagenome | biome: pig gut; feature: pig-associated habitat; material: faeces | place: China | collected 2013 | reverse complement strand
TGCTTCTTTGCTTTTTTGTCATGTTGTTTTCTATGTCATCTGTAGATGCACAGAAGTTTGAACTTTTGGCTGCTTCATTTAATCAGACCTTCAGTATTTTTTCAGCAGGCGCGACTGCAATCGGTGACGGTGTCCTGATCAGTAACGGTGTGAGCCAGCTCAATGAGCTGGATCAGTACATTAACAGTACCGGAAGAGAGGCTGAGGGGGAATTGATTCCTGAGAACCTGGAATCTGCAGCTGAGATAATGGAAGAGGCAAAGCTTCAGGAATCAGAGGAACTGGCAGAGAAGATCGAGGAAGCCTTGGAGGAAAAAAAGCTTGATAAAGAAGTGGATATTGAGTTTACGGCTCAATATGTTCAGCTTACCTTAAACGGTGCATTACTTTTTGATTCGGGAAGTGTTGAGATCAAGGAGGAAGCGCTGCCGCTGATGAATCAGCTTGGCATCATTCTTCAAAGGTTCAGCGAGGGTACAATAGAAATAGAAGGACATACGGACAATGTCCCCATGTCCGGTTCTAAATATTCCAACAATGATGAACTCAGCAGCGGACGTGCGCTTTCTGTATTCTATTATCTGGAAAAAAACACAACGCTGGATATGGGCAGAATCAAGCATGCCGGAAGAGGCGAATATGTGCCTATCGCGGATAATTCCACAGAAGAGGGAAGGGCAAAGAACAGACGGGTTGAGATTAAAATATACAATGCGTTGAGTTCCTATTAAAACAAGGGTTAGGAAGGTTAAGGGTTATGAAGAAAAATCTGATTTCAATTGTGATATTGGCGCTCTTGATCGTCAATATCGTCTTAACCGCCATTATGATGTTCAGTGTGACGAGCACAAACAAGAAGACGGCGGCGTTGGTTACAGATATTGCATCAGCAATTAGTCTGGATCTTGGCAGCAATGAGGTGGAGGAAGAGGTAGAGGCTGTTCCGATGGAAAACATTGTTCCCTATACCATTGCTGATATGACAATACCACTTCGAAAGGGTGAAGATGAGAAGGATCATTACGCACTTCTTTCAGTTACCCTGTCTATGAACAGCAAGCACAGTGATTATAAGACTTATGGAGATCTGACTACCAGAGAGGATCTGATCAAAGGACAGATTAATGAGGCAGTCAGTCAATATACGCTGGAGGAGGCAAATGCAAATCCTCAGGCAATCAAGGACGATATCCTTGCAAGAATTCAGAAGCTTTTTGGGTCTGACTTTATATTTGATGTTACTTTGAGCAGCACGCTTTACCAGTAAACACCATAAGGCGCCTGACATAAGAGAAAGGCAGCAATAAAGGAGGTGAGGGTTCGTGGGCGAGGTATTGTCTCAAAGTGAGATTGATAATCTGCTTGCAGCATTGAGCAGTGGCGAGCTGGATGTTGATCAGATGCAGGATCCGTCGGATAAACAGGTGAAGGATTACGATTTTAAACGGCCTGCAAAGTTCTCGAAAGAACATCTCAGAACACTTGAAATTATATATGAACATTACGGACGACTGATTTCCACTAACCTTCCGGTTTATTTGAGAAAGAATGTTCAGGTTTCGGTTGCCAGTTCGGAAACCGTTACCTTTTCGGAATTTACCAATGCGCTCTCCAATCCGGTTATTCTGGGTATTGTGGACTTTAATCCACTTAACGGAAATGCCATCATTGAGCTTTCCTCCAATCTGGGATTTGCGATGATCGACCGAATGCTGGGTGGACAGGGAGTACCGCTTGAGAAAAGCAGAGATTTTTCAGATATTGAGATGACGATCCTGCAGAAGCTGATGGTCATATGTATGCAGCTTATGCGTGAGCCCTGGCGGAATGTGGCGGAAATTAATCCCATGATGGAGAGAATTGAAACAAATGCACAGTTTGCACAGGTGATCGCTCCCAGTGATATGGTGGCAATTATTTCCTTGAGTGTTAAGATTGGGGAAGCCGAAGGGTTTATGAACATATGTCTTCCATATTTTACACTGGAAGATGTCATGGACAAGTTGAATACCAAGTATTGGTATTCAACGATGCAAAAAAATGATAACGAGAATTACGAGGAGCACCTTGAAGTGCTTATTAAGAAAATAGATGTACCGGTTAAGGCTATTTTAGGAAGAAGCCAGGTGTCTGTAAATGATTTCCTGAACCTTCAGGTAGGAGATATTATCAGACTGGATTCCAGAGTGGATTCGGAAATGGATGTGTTTGTAGGAAACATCCAGAAGTTCAAGGCTCTTCCGGGATCCAGCAAAGACAATTACGCGGTACGAATAACATCAGTAATCAGAGAGGGGGAGTAAGGTATGGACGGTATGCTTTCACAGGATGAGATAAATGCATTGCTTAGTGGCATGGATTTGTCTGCAAATCCGGACACACCAGAGCCGGAAACTGCAGCACAGGATGCAGCACCCGCACCGGAAATAGATGAAAGCCTTTTGACAGAAGACGAAAGAGATGCGATTGGAGAAATAGCCAATATCAGTATGGGCTCTTCTGCAACAACCTTATATTCACTGGTCAATCGTAAGGTTAACATTACAACACCTACGGTATCGCTTGCTAATTGGCAGGCCGTGGTCGGAGACTATGAAAAGCCATGTGTCTTCATTCAGATCCGTTATACAGCCGGACTTGATGGCTCCAACATTATGGTATTGAAGGAACATGATGTAAAGGTGATCACCGATCTAATGATGGGCGGTGACGGAAGCAACACAGATGGCGAGTTTGGCGAACTGCATCTGAGTGCTATTTCGGAAGCAATGAATCAGATGATGGGAGCAGCTGCAACCTCCATGTCGACCATGCTTGACAAGATGATTGATATCAGCCCGCCGGAAGCCAGCCTTGTACATGTGAATGAATTCAAAAAAGGTGGGGATATTGCTACTTTTCTGGAAGGAACCTTTGTAAAAATTGCTTTCAGAATGCAGATCGATGATCTGGTTGACAGTACCATCATGCAGCTGTATCCGATCGACTTTGCAAAAACGCTGTATGACACCTTTATTGGTACGCAATCAGCAGAAATAGAAGCATCCGCACCTGCACCGGAGCCTTATATACCACCTACGGTGGAAGCGCAGCCTGCACAGATGGATATGTCCCAGATGGGAGGAATGCAGGGAATGCCGCAAATGGGTATGGGAATGCCCCAGATGAACATGGGCATGCCGCAGATGAACATGGGAATGCCGCAAATGGGCATGGGAATGCCTCAGATGAACATGGGCATGCCACAGGGAATGCCACAAATGGGCATGGGAATGCCCCAGATGAATGTGCAGCCCGCTCAGTTCCAGAATTTCAATAATGATATGAGCGCAATGGTTGGTCAGGAAAATATCGGACTGATCAAGGATGTTCCTCTGGAAGTGACGGTTGAGCTGGGAAGAACCAAAAAATCGATTGCAGAAATTCTGGACTTTGCACCTGGAACGATTATTGAACTTGACAAGATAGCAGGTGAACCGATAGATGTACTTGTGAACGGCAAGTTTGTCGCAAAGGGCGAGGTTGTAGTAATTGAAGAAAGTTTTGGTATCCGTGTAACTGAAATCATTAAATAAAAAGTTAGGAGAAAAAGATATGGCAAAAAATATTTTAATTGTTGATGACGCTGCTTTCATGCGAATGATGATTAAGGATATCCTTACCAAGAATGGATATAACGTGATCGGAGAAGCTGAGAATGGTGCAAAGGCTTTTGAAAAATATAACGAGCTTAAGCCCGATCTTGTGCTGATGGATATCACGATGCCTGAGGTAGACGGAATTGCAGCACTTAAGAAGATTAAGGGAGCTGATCCCAATGCGCTGATCATCATGTGTTCGGCAATGGGACAACAGGCAATGGTTATCGAAGCGATTCAGGGTGGCGCGAAGGACTTTATCGTAAAACCCTTCCAGCCTGATCGTGTTCTGGAAGCGGTTAAGAAGGTTATCGGCTAATATGCTTCTTGCTATTACAACGAAAACAGACAGTTATATTCAGTTTATGACAGTGCTCATTCTTTTTGTTCTGGTTTTGGGAATTGCTTATGCGGTTACCAGGTGGATTGCAAAAACACAGCAGGGAAGAGTCACGGCTGGAAATCTTGAAGTAATAGAAACCTGCAGGATCACATCCAATAAGTATGTTCAGATTATCCGGGCAGGTGATAAGTATCTGGTGATTGCTGTTGGCAAGGATGAAATACATATGCTTGCACAGCTCTCGGAAGATGAGCTTGTGCTGCGAAGCAACGGGCATAGTGAAAATCCGGATTTTGCCAGCGTGCTTGACAGAGTCCGTAAACTGAAGGATAAAGAAAAGACTAAGGGATAAGGCAATATGGAGAAGAAGTTTGCCGGAGAAAAAATCATAAAGCGAATATGCCTGCTGCTTGCGGTGGGCATATTGTGTATTATACCGCGTATGGATGCGAGGGCAACGACTGTTGACTCCAATTTGACCGGTGAGACGGAAACCCGTACCAATATTGAAGAGCCGGGAAGTGCACAGACGGCGGAGGATCTTCAGGAGCTTAATATCGCAAACAGCCTGACAATTACGCATAGTGGTGATAATGGTCAGGTGAATGGAACCCTGAAAATTCTGATCACGCTGACATTGATTGCATTGGCACCGACGTTGCTGATCATGATGACGTCGTTTACCAGGGTAATTATTGTCCTGCATTTTACAAGGGCTGCATTAAACACCCAAACAGCGCCGCCAAATCAGGTGCTGATTGGGTTAGCTTTGTTTTTAACCTTTTTCATTATGAGACCTACTCTTACAGAAGTTTATAATGAAGCGGTGGTTCCCTTTGAGGAAGGAACGATTACGCAGGATGAATTTTTCGAAGCCGGCATCAAACCTTTCAGGCAATTTATGTATGGTCAGACACAGACATCTGATGTGCGGCTGTTTATTGAAATCAGTGGGGAAGAGTGGGATGGCACACTCGATGGTATTCCTCTTACAGTTCTGGTTCCTGCGTTTATTATTGGGGAATTGCGGCAGGCCTTTATCATGGGATTTGTGATTTACATTCCTTTTATTGTCATTGATATGGTGGTGGCTTCCACGCTGATGAGTATGGGTATGATGATGCTGCCACCTACAACAATTTCAATGCCATTTAAGATCCTGCTGTTTGTATTGGCAGATGGGTGGAATCTGATTATCGGAAATCTGGTCAAAACCTTCTACTGACAGTGAAGGTCAGAGAAAGCAGTTTATGAATGATTATTGTTTATAGAAGAGTGAATGGAGTGGAAAAATGACAGTTGATGAGGTTACAGCCATTGCCAGTTCGGCTTTATATCTGGTTATTAAAGTATCAGCACCCGTGCTCCTTGTGTCCTTGATCGTCGGATTGATTATCAGTATTTTTCAAACCGTGACTTCCATTCAGGAACAGACACTTACCTTTGTCCCCAAGATCATAGCAGTATTTCTTGCGTTGATCGTGCTGGGAAACTGGATGCTTGGAGAACTTTCCGGCTTTATGGAAACATTGTGGTCTGACTTTAGTCGTTATGTAAGGTAAAGAACATGCTGGAATATGCGTTTACATATGCGGATCTGGAATATTTTCTGCTGATACTGGTCAGGGTTTCATGCTTTATCTACATTGCTCCCTTTTTCAGCATGAGCAATACACCCAGGCGCATCCGGGTGGCTTTAAGCGTGTTTATCGCAATTCTGTTGTATCAGGCAATGCCTCATGATCCGCTTGCATACAATACAATTTTAGGATATTTTATGATCGTCATGAAGGAAGCACTCACGGGACTGCTCATTGGTTTTTCGGCAAATCTCTGCGGAACAGTGGTTTCCTTTGCGGGGCATATTGCAGATATGGAGATGGGCCTTTCCATGGCGAGCCTTATGGATCCTGCAACGAAGGAAACATCAACTATTTCAGGTATTTACTATAACTATATGGTCCTTTTGATGCTGATGATTTCGGGGATGCATCGCTATCTGATCAAGGCATTTGCCGAGACCTATATACTGATTCCGGTTAACGGTGCTATCTTTGACAGCGAGGCGCTTCTTCGTTCAATGACAGAATTCATGGCGAACTATATCATCATCGGCTTTCGCATTTGTCTGCCGATCTTCGCAGTTATGATTATTTTAAACGCAGTACTTGGAATTCTTGCCAAGGTTTCTCCGCAGCTTAACATGTTTGCGGTTGGTATTCAGATGAAGGTGCTGGTAGGTCTCAGCATTTTGTTCCTGTCCACAGCAATGCTGCCGGGGGCGGCAAATTTTATTTATACGCAGATGAAACATATGGTTGCTACCTTTGTGGAAGCAATGATGTGATGAAGCATGCAGACGGAAGGAGCAAGCTGCATGATGGAAAGGGAAGAAAATCTTTTATTGAAATATAATTTGCAGTTTTTTGCAAAAGACGGTCCCGGCGGTGAAAAGACGGAGGAGCCCACGGCAAAGAAGCTGGAGGATGCCAGAAAGGAAGGGCAGGTAGCTAAGAGTAAGGAGATAGCCAATGCCTTTGGGATACTGGCGCTTTTCGTGATACTGAAGGTTTATCTGGGAACCATGGGAACCCGTTTTATTGCGCTTTTTTCTGCAGTATATAACCAGCTTCCGGATGTGACAAAGATGTATAATGGAGACCTTCCGGTGGCAGCTCTGCAGACCATCATCCGTGGAATGATGGTCCAGCTGATCATTATTGTAGCACCTGTTTTTCTTGTCGGTTTTCTTGTGGCGTTCGTATGTGATGTGGCACAGGTGAAATGGAAGCCGACGGGTAAGCCGTTACAGCCGAAATTCAGTAAACTGAATCCGATAAAAGGCTTTGGGAGAATTTTTTCTTCCAATTCACTGATGGAACTGCTGAAATCGGCTTTGAAGCTCATTTTGATCGGCTATATGGTTTATTCCTACCTGAAAGGAAGGGTGGATCAGATCTATCTTCTCTATGGCATATCCCTCAAGCAGGCAATTGGTCTGATCGGAGAAATTGTTGTAGATCTCGGGATCAGGATTGCCGCCGTTTATATGGTGATTGCACTGCTTGATTTTGCATATCAGAAATGGAAGTTTAAAGAAGATATGAAGATGACCAAGCAGGAAGTTAAGGATGAATACAAGAACCAGGAAGGTGATCCGCAGGTCAAAAGCAAGCAGAAGCAACGGATGCGGGAAGCATCCATGCGGCGTATGATGCAGCAGCTGCCGGAGGCCGATGTAGTCATTACCAACCCGACGCACTATGCAGTGGCTATCAAGTATGATCCTGATAAATATGATGCTCCTTATGTACTTGCAAAGGGCGAAAATTATCTGGCCCAGAGAATTAAGGACGTGGCAAGGGAGCATGATATTGAAATTGTTGAAAATAAGCCGTTGGCACGAATGCTGTATGCCAACGTGGAAATCGGGGAGCTGATACCCCCGGAGCTTTACCAGGCGGTAGCGGAGGTACTGGCCTTTGTATATCACCTGAAAGGAAAAGTGTAAAAATACCTGAGAAGAAAGGAGGATGGGCATGAAAAAGGCAGATGTTGGTGTGGCGGCATATATACTTGCAGCATTTATTATGTTGATCGTGCCCATTCCAAGCTGGCTTCTTGATGTTCTGCTGGCATGTAATATTGCAATTGCCTTTACCATTCTTTTTGGAACGATGTTTTCCAAAGAGGTATTGGATATGTCGTTTTTCCCGACCATGCTGTTGTTCACGACCATATTCAGGATCGCGCTTAATATATCTTCCACAAGATTGATTCTTACCACAGGTGATCCGGGACAGGTGGTCTCAACCTTCGGAAATTATGTGGGTGGGGGAGATTTAATTGTAGGGGCAATTGTTTTCATCATCCTGATCCTGGTACAGTTTATGGTGATCAATAAGGGTTCTGAGAGAGTTGCAGAGGTAACAGCCAGATTTACCCTGGATGCAATGCCCGGAAAACAGATGGCAATCGATGCGGATCTGAATACCGGTGCCATTACGGATGCAGAAGCCAAAAGACGCAGAGACAAAATCCAGGAGGAAGCAAATTTCTTTGGTTCCATGGACGGTGCCGTAAAGTATGTTAAGGGAGATGCTACAGCAGGCCTTGTCATTACGGCAGTCAATATTGTGGGCGGTATTGCCATGGGTGTTTTGCGGCAGAATCTGGATTTCAACGCTGCACTCAATAAATATGTGATCCTTACCATTGGTGACGGACTTGTCAGCCAGATTCCCTCTCTTCTGATTTCCCTATCTACAGGTATTCTGGTAACGAAGGGCTCCAAGGATGCGGATTTCGGTACGGTTCTGATCAGTCAGCTGTTTGGAATTCCCAAGGTGCTCTATCTGGTAGGCGCAATCATAGCAGGACTTGGAATTGTCACCCCCCTGCCCGATGTGGTATTTCTGGCACTGGGTCTTATCTTTATCGTGACAGGGAGAATTATTGCAGGAACAATAGAAACGGCACAGATTGAGGACGAGGTGAATGCGGATGAGGCCGCGGCGGAGGAAATCAGGCAGCCTGAAAATGTCAACAGCCTTCTTCAGGTAGATCCGATTGAATTGGAGTTCGGATATGGGATTATCCCGCTGGCAGATGTAAATCAGGGTGGTGACCTTCTGGATCGTGTCGTTATGATCAGAAGACAGATTGCATTGGAACTCGGAACAGTAGTGCCGATCATTCGTCTGCGGGATAACATACAGCTGAATCCTAATCAATATATTATTAAGATCAAGGGTATTCAGGTCAGTGAGGGAGAAATTCTCTTTGATCATTATATGGCAATGAATCCCGGATATGTGGAGGAAGAAATCACGGGAATCCCGACCTTTGAACCGTCCTTCCATCTGCCGGCAATCTGGATCACGGAGGGACAGAGAGAAAGGGCCGAGAGCCTGGGATATACGGTGGTAGATCCACCATCCATTATTGCAACACATCTGACAGAAATTATCAGACAATATATTTCAGAGCTTCTTACAAGACAGGATGTACAGAATCTGGTGAACAATTTGAAGGAAACCAACCCATCCCTTGTGGAGGAGCTTGTACCGAAGCAGCTTGGTCTTGGTGAGATCCAGAAGGTTCTTCAGAATCTGCTTAAGGAGGGAATCTCCATCAGAGATCTGCTTACTATTTTTGAAACACTTGCAGATTATGCTTCTACGACAAGAGATACGGATATTCTCACAGAATATGTAAGACAGAGTCTGAAACGGGCAATTTCCAGTAAGTTCTTTCCGGCGAATGAGACAACCAGTGTTGTCACGCTGGATCCGAAGCTGGAACAGGAAATCATGGCGAGTGTAAAGCAGACAGAGACCGGGGCTTATCTGACGCTTGATCCGGAAAAGACCAAGGCAATCATGAAATCGGTGGGAACAGAAACCGCCAAGCTGGAAAATCTTGGAAAAAACCCCATCGTAATCACATCCCCTATTGTACGGATGTATTTTAAACGTCTGACGGAAGAGTATTACAAGGATTTAATAGTAGTTTCTTATAATGAGATTGAGAGTAATATTGAATTACAGTCTGTAGGAATGGTGACAGCATGATAATTAAAAAATTTCAGGGAAAAACAGAAGCGGAAGCGGTGGAAAGCGCTAAAAAGGAATTGGGCAACGGTGTGGTGATTATGAATGTCAGAAATGTCAAGCGGAAGGGAATCTTTAGTTTTCTGATGCCGCAGCTGACAGAGGTCACGGTAGCACTTGAGGAGGAGCCGATGCGTGTCCCGCCGACAGTAGCTGCAGCCAAGGAAGAAATAAAGCAGCAGCCTCTCGTCAATGCGATTGCGAAAGGAGCACGTGAGGTATCACCGGATTCGGCAAGTGTCGTGCCGGGGCAGACAGTGAGTGAGGATGTAAAACAGGAAAGCAGTGCCATTGCGGAAAAACTTGACAGTCTGCACAGCCTCCTGGAACAGCAGCTTCAAAAGCCTGACAGGGAAGAGGAGAGCAAGGCGGATGAGAAGGAAGAGACCAGTGAACTGGAACGCTTTATGAAGCTTCTTTACAATACCATGCTGGATAATGAAGTGAATGAACAGTATGCAAATCAGATCATTGATGAGATCGAGAAGATCAATAAGCCGAACATGCCGTTTGATTATGCATTGGCTAATACTTATCAGAGGATGATTTTAAAATTTGGAAATCCTGCCGGTATTGCGCCGGCACAGAAAGGGCCTAAGGTGGTGTTCTTTGTCGGACCGACAGGCGTGGGAAAGACGACCACCATTGCGAAGATCGCATCGAAATTCAGTGTAGAGGGCGGCAAAAAGGTGGCACTTCTGACCGCCGATACCTATCGGATCGCGGCAGCGGAGCAGCTGCGCACCTATGCCAATATTCTGGAAGTACCGTTCCATGTTATTTATTCCACAGAGGAAATGGAACAGGCCTTAAAGGATTTCCGGGATTACGACTATATTCTCGTCGATACGGCGGGGCATTCGCATCATAATGAAGCGCAGAAGGAGGTCATGAATGCATTTCTGCATTCCGTGGATGGATTGGCAGAAAAGGAGGTATTTCTTGTTCTGAGTGCTACCACGAAATACCGGGATCTTTTGAGCATTGCCGATACCTATTCTGCGATGACGGAATACAAATTGATTTTTACCAAATTGGACGAAACAACTACCCTGGGGAATCTTCTGAATCTTAAGCTTCATACCGGAGCGGCGCTTTCCTATGTGACATGCGGACAGAATGTACCGGATGATATTGAGGTTTTCAATCCGCAGAGAACAGTAAAGCAGCTTCTTGGCGGTGGGAAGAATTAGACAGACAAGCGAGGAATGTAAATGGATCAGGCACAACAATTAAGAAACATTATTAAGGCGGGAGCCTTTTCGTACAACAGACCGCTGGCAAGAGTGATTGCCGTGACAAGCGGAAAAGGGGGCGTGGGGAAGTCTAATGTTGCAATCAATCTGGCAATCCAGTTTAAGAAAATGGGACAGAGAGTCATTATTCTGGATGCAGATTTCGGACTGGCAAATATAGAGATCATGTTTGGAGCAGTTCCCCAGCATAATCTGTGCGATTTGATTTATCAGGGGAAAAATATCAAGGATATTATTACCTGGGGGCCCATGGAGGTCGGCTTTATCTCCGGGGGTTCGGGGATCGCGGGATTATCTAATCTGAGCAGAGATTATCTCGTGCATATTATTCAGAACCTGAAGGAACTGGATTCCATTGCAGATATTATTATTGTGGATACGGGAGCGGGTATTTCCGATGCAGTGTTGGAATTTCTGGTGGCAAGCGGTGAAATCCTCCTGGTGACTACACCCGAGCCCACCTCCATTACAGATTCCTATTCCCTTTTGAAGGCACTTAACAGACATCCGCGTTTTTCAAATGAGACTTCACAGATTAAGATGATTGCCAATAAAGTGGAGGCAAAGGGAGAAGGACAGAACTTGTTTAATAAATTGAATGCGGTAGTAAGTCTTTATCTGGAACTGCCTATCACCTACCTGGGTGAGGTCCCGGAGGATGTACAGCTCTCCAAAGCCGTTATGCAGCAGATGCCGGTGTCCTTACAGACGCCGCAGGCAAAGTCCGCACAGGCATTTGAGGCGATTGCAGCGAAGCTGATGGACAAGGAGATAGCGGGAGAGGTTAAGAAGCGGGGAATGGAAGCGTTCTTTTCCCATATTGCAGCAATGAGAAAAATCAATCTTTAAGGAGGAATCAGGATGCTTTCAAAGTATGTTGTACCGGGAAATAAAGTGGAAATACAGGCGGTGGAAAGGGCAAAATACATTGATGACCTGGAAAAAAAGAAGGTTTATCAGTCGCAGGTATATGATATCCTATCTGAAGACCGGTTGGAAATCATCATGCCGGTAGATAAGACCAAACTGATTCTTTTGCCGGTAAATGCGGAATATGATTTATATTTTTATACGCCTTCCGGGCTGTTTCAATGCTTTGCCACTGTGATAGACCGTTATAAGACGGATAATCATTTTATTCTCCTGATGGAACTGAATAGTAATTTGAGAAAATTCCAGCGAAGAGAATATTACCGCTTGAGCTGTGCTCTGGAAATGGATTCCAGACCCTTGGAAAAGGAAGAGGTTGAGGCAGTAGAAAAGAGGGATAACTATCTGGTGCCGGGGCTGCCCCTAAAGCGCAGCGTTATTGTAGATATCAGCGGTGGCGGTATCCGCTTTGTCGGCAATTATGCCTATGAGCCGGAAAGTCTGATCTGCTGTAAATATAACCTGGCTACAGACGGAAGAGTAAAGGAATATACACTGGTGGCGAAAATCCTGACAGTAAGGGAATTGGAAGACAGACCTGGCATATATGAACACCGGGCACAATATATCAATATTGACACTGCCGACAGAGAAGAGATCATCCGGTTTATCTTTGAGGAGGAAAGAAAATACAGAAAGCGAGAAAAAGGTCTGTAAAATGATTACTATGCACTCATGTGAAGTCCACATTGTGTTATAATGAACCATACATAAAATTTTGGATTGTGAGAAGACGCAATTATGATGAAGACAGAAGAGCATAAGGCCGGAAGAAAAGTTGTAGCAATAGCCAGTTCCACCGGTGGACCTAAGGCATTGCAAAATCTGATTCCTCTGTTGCCGTCTAATCTAAATGCACCTGTACTGATTGTGCAGCATATGCCGGCCGGCTTCACGGAAGCACTGGCGGAAAGAATCAATAATCTGAGTCAGCTTTCGGTCAAAGAAGCGCAGGAGGGGGATGTTTTAGTTCCGGGACAGGCTCTGCTGGCAAGGGGCGGAAGGCATATGAATGTGGTTAAGAGCGGAGCGAAACACGTGATTCATTATTCGGATGAACCGCCCCGCGAGGGTGTCAGGCCGTGTGCAAACTATATGTATGAATCCCTGGCAGGTTGTGGATATGAAGAAGTGATCTGCGCTGTCCTTACGGGAATGGGAGCAGACGGAACTGTAGGAATCAAACATCTCAAAGAAAAGAAAAAGGTAACAGTGTTTGCGCAGAGCGAGGAAACCTGTGCGGTATACGGGATGCCAAGAAGCATTGTGCTTTCCGGACTTACCGGGCAGGGGATTTCTTTAGAACAAATTGCGCAGGAAATCATAAGAAACGTGGGGGTAAATTAATATGGATGTAAATCAGTATCTCGAAATCTTTCTTGATGAAACAAAGGAACATCTGGAAAATCTGAATGCCCAGATCTTAAAACTGGAGCAGGAGCCGGAAGATGTAGATACCATCAATGAGATCTTCCGTGCAGCACATTCCCTGAAGGGTATGGCAGGAACCATGGGGTATAAGCGTATGCAGGCACTTACCCATGATATGGAGAATGTTTTCTCCGAAATCAGAAATGGTACCATGAAGGTAAATTCCAACCTGATCGATACCCTGTTCCAATGTCTGGATGCACTGGAAGAGTATAACAACAATATTCAGGAAACAGCTGATGAGGGAACGAATGATAATCAGCAGCTGATTGCACAACTGAATGAGTTTTTGAAATCTGCCGGAAAGGAAGAGCCTGCAGCGGCAAAGGAGGCAGCGCCTGCGGCAAAGCCGGAGAACGATGAGGCAAATGAAAAGTGGAAGGAGATTAAGCTGGGCGATTCCGAACGCACAGTCCTTTCCACAGCGAAACAGAAGGGGAAGAACATCTATGGTCTCACCGTGTATGTGCAGGAATCCTGTCTCTTGAAGGCAGCCAGAGCGTTTCTTGTTTACAAGGCAGTGGAGGAAAAGGCAGAGATTATGGTTTGTAATCCTCCCGCACAGGATATCGAGGATGAAAAATTTGACCTGGATTTCAGTCTGATCGTTATTTCAGACTGCTCCCTTGATGATATTCTTCAGTCAGCCAAAAATGTTTCTGAAATTGAAAAAGTAGTCGGTGCAGTTTATGAGTTCGAAGAGGTTGCAGTGGCAGAAGGCAGTACAGCCGTACAGCCCGGAGAGACTAAGACAGAGACGGCCGGGGCGGCTCAGGGACCGAATACAGCTGCAAAGACAAATGACAAAAAGGCTGCAGGAAAACCGGTAGTCAACAGAACAGTGCGTGTCGATATTGAGAAGCTGGATGTTTTGATGAATCTGGTCAGCGAGCTGATTATTGCAAAAAACTCACTGGTATCCGCTTCCGCAGCAGAGGGGGTTGTGAATGCAGGAGTCAATGAGCAGATAGAGTACCTTGAGAGTGTAACGACCAATTTGCATGAATCTGTCATGAAGGTTCGAATGGTTCCTATTGAGAGTGTAGTGAGCAAATTCCCCAGAATGATCAGAGATCTTTCTAAGAAGCTGAACAAGAAGATGGAGCTTTATATGTCCGGTGAGGAGACAGAGCTTGACAGAACTGTGGTAGATGAAATCGGTGATCCTCTGATGCATCTGCTTCGAAATGCAGCGGATCATGGCCTGGAATCGGCAGAGCTCCGCGCACAGCGAGGTAAGCCTGAGGTAGGTTCTATCTTCCTGGATGCATACCAGGATGGTAATAATGTTGTCATAGAAGTCCGGGATGACGGAAACGGTATTGACGCTGAGAATGTCAAGAAAAAAGCAATTGAGCGCGGTGTAATTACTCCTGAACAAGGCGAGAGCATGAGTGAAAAGGACATCATCAACCTTTTGTTCCACGCCGGATTCTCAACTGCCAAACAGATCAGTGATATTTCAGGACGTGGTGTTGGACTGGATGTGGTGAAATCCAAGATCGAATCCTTAAGCGGCGAGGTGGAAGTGAAGTCTGTTCTCGGAGAGGGAAGCACCTGGATCATCAGGCTGCCGCTTACTCTGGCAATTATTCAGGCACTTATGGTTACGGTGGGCGGAGAGAAATATGCAATTTCCCTGGGAAGCATTCAGACCATCGAGGATATCAGACCTGATGAAATTAAGTTTGTTCAGAACAGAGAGGTCATTAATCTTCGCGGTTCTGTTATTCCGATCATCAGACTGAGCAATGAACTGGATATTGAAAGCAGCAAGTCCCCGGATGAAAATTTGGTTGTTGTCATTGTCAAGAAGGGTGAAAAACTGGCCGGTCTTGTCGTTGATGAATTGATCGGACAGCAGGAAATTGTTATTAAGTCACTGGGCAAATATATCACCAAATGTAAGATCATCAGCGGTGCAACGATACTCGGCGATGGCGAAGTGGCACTGATTCTGGATGCAAATGCATTGATTTAGGATAGGGGGAAAGACACATGGAAGAACTTAGAACTTCTGAAATTAAACTGCCTGGAGAGAAAAGCGAAAGCGAAACTTTTCAATATATTGTAATTAAGCTGGGAAATGAGCAGTATGGCATTGACATCAGATACATAGATAACATTGTACGTATGCAGCATATCACAAGAGTTCCGAAGGTTGCCGGATATTTGAAGGGCGTTATTAATCTTCGTGGGGAAGTGATCCCGGTTATGAGTCTCCGGATCAAAATGGATCTGTCGGCTGATGAAATTACAAAGGCAACGCGTATCATTATCCTGAAACTGGAACAACATGGTACGATTGGTGTGATTGTAGATGAAGTAAAGGAAGTTGTTACGTTGAGTACAGATGAAATCGAGAAGGTTACTTATGATGCTAAGGAGGAAAGGAACAGCTTCCTGAGCGGTGTTGGCAAACATGAGAATGAACTGATTTCTATTCTGGATCTTAGTGCTGTGGCAATGGAGAAATAGCAAAGCATGAAAGTATAGAGCAGGGTATAGGAGGGACTATGAAGGACCTTAATATGGAAGAGTTAACAAGTCAATATTTTGATGTGTTAAAGGAACTTGGAAACATCGGGGCAGGCAATGCAACTACAGCGCTTGCCCAGATGATCGGCTGCAAGGTAGATATGTCCGTTCCCCAAGTCAGACTTTTGGAATTTAAGGAAGTAGGAGAAATTGTAGGCGGGGAAGAGCAGATCATGGTCAGCATTTATCTTCAGGTAGAAGGTGATGTTGAAGGAAGTATTATGTTCATGCTCAATAAGGCTGCGGCCGCTCACATGGTGAATAAACTGATGGGTGGCATGCTTGGTATTGATGAGACGAATGCTGCCGAATATGAATTTGGAGAGATGGAATGTTCGGCGATTAAGGAAGTGGGAAATATCATTACCGGGGCATATCTGAATGCTTTATCGGGGTTGACAAACCTGAAAATATATCCTTCCGTACCGCAGCTTGGTATTGATATGGCAGGGGCACTTCTCAGTGTACCCGCAGTAGAATTTGGTGTTATGGGAGACAATATCCTGTTGATCCAGACCAAATTTTCTGATGACGTAGAACTGGATGGGTATTTCATTCTGATTCCGGATATGGAATCTTACGAGAGAATATTGATGTCTCTGGGTGTTATGTAGGCTGCAAAAGAATTTTAAACGGGAGACCTGAGGAATATGGGTGAAGTTATTAAGGTTGGTATGGCCGACTTGAAAACATGCAGTGGTGAGGATGCAGTCACAACGCTGGGACTGGGCTCTTGTGTTGGGATTGCGATCCGTGATCCGGCAACAGGTATCGGCGGACTGGCACATATTATGCTGCCGGACAGTACCGAAATCAGAAATAATTCAAACAGACCTAAATTTGCGGATACGGGAATAGAAGATCTGGTTAGTGAAATTGTTAAGTTAGGCGGCAACCGCAGCAGACTGGTTGCTAAAATCGCGGGCGGAGCACAGATGTTTGCTTTTGGAAGTAAAAGCGATATGATACGCGTTGGGGAGAGAAACGTCATTGCCAGTAAGCAAAAGCTGAGTGATATGAAAATTCCTCTTCTTGCTGAGGATACAGGTAAGACCTATGGTCGGACTGTGGTATTTTATCCCAAAAACGGAGAGTTTTATATCCGCTCGGTGGGAATGCCGGAGAAAGTGATATGAAAAAGTTGAAATTATTTGCACCGTTTTTGATGCTTCTTTCAGGCGCAATCGCAAGTATTATGATGTTTTACTTTCAATATCCGGTAGAACAGATGCTTCCGAGACTGTTGATTGTGCTGATTGTGTTTTATATAGCGGGATGCTTTATCCAGAAAAAGATCATCTCCTTTGTAGAACAGATTAAGGAAGAAGAAGAAAAAGAAGGGGAAGTTATCGAGAAAGAAATTCCGGACGAGAGCGGAGAAGAGATCGATGCAGAAAGCAGCGAATTAAGGGAAACACAGGAGAAGGCTTGATAGCAGGCCGCGGAGGTTGCAATGGACGAGGCTGGCAGAAACAGGCTTTGGGAGGAATACTCGAAATCCAAACTGCCTGAAACAAGGGAAAAACTTATATTGGAATATGCGCCTCTCGTTAAGCTTGTAGCGGGAAGGCTGAGCATGTACCTGGGATATAATGTGGAATATGATGATCTGGTGAGTTACGGAATATTTGGACTGATTGATGCAATTGATAAGTTTGACAGTATGAAGGCGGTAAAGTTTGAAACTTACGCCAGCCTTCGTATTCGTGGAGCGATTCTTGACCAGATCAGGAAGATGGACTGGATTCCGCGTACCATCAGACAGAAGCAGAAGAAAATTGATGCGGCTATGAAGGAGATCGAGCTGAGTAAGGGACGAGCCGCCACTGATGAAGAGATTGCGGAAAACCTTGGGATTTCCAATGAGGATTATCTTGACTGGCAGTCCCAGATGAAAATCACAGGCATTGTCTCTCTGAATGAATTCATGGAGTCTGGCAGCGAGGTGCCGGCAGAACAGAGTAATCAGCATCGGTTTGAAGGACCGGAGGAGGTCGTTGAGAAGGAAGAACTGAAAAAGGTATTGGAGCAGGCACTGGAGCTTTTGACAGAGAAGGAAAAAAAGGTAATCCTTTTATATTATTATGAAGAGCTGACATTGAAGGAAATCAGCAATGTCCTGGAGGTTTCAGAGTCCAGAGTATCCCAGCTTCATACAAGAGCGTTACAAAAGATGAAAACAAAAATGGGTAATTATATGGGGTTTTTGGCAACATAAGATATGGGGGTGTGCAATGAAGAACGGTTATTTTCAGGTGGTATGTAGTAGCAATGGTACTGCGCTGAAGATTTTTAACCCTGCAGATGGGGGAGCAGCGGTCAGTACCAAAGAAATTATGGAATATTTAACCCGGTTTGGGATAAATTATGATCTCCATATGCTGAATAAGGGGGTTCAGGATGCCTTAAGTTCGCAGGTTGGAGAGTATTTTTTTGCATTGAATAAGGATCCCATCATGGAACTGAGAGAGAGCTATCAGCTTTTTGTCAGCCAGGATAGAATGCTGGTATCGGCCAGATTTTATCCTCCGTCTGTGAAGGGGGAAAGAATGTCCTATCAGGAGTTTATCAATGATCTGGGAGTGAAGAACATTAAATTTGGTGTAAAGACGCAGGA
>SAMEA3663297__coassemble_570_pt1 | contig 18700 bp, 16 predicted proteins | sample SAMEA3663297__metabat2_low_PE_020 | metagenome-assembled genome bin SAMEA3663297 (sample SAMEA3663297) | pig gut metagenome | biome: pig gut; feature: pig-associated habitat; material: faeces | place: China | collected 2013 | reverse complement strand
CCTTCCAGAGAGAGAATCCCCGTAAGGGAGCTGCAAGATTCTTAAGAGGAATGTTTGGAACCTGCCTTGGAGCCCTGTATGAAAGGCGAGCAGCAAAAGTACAGCGTAGCACCGGCGATAACGGTAAGAAAAGAGAATGTTTGATGCATTAATTAGGGTGGTACCGCCGGATTCCGGTCCCTTATGGGGTGGATAGGTGTACCGCCCTTTTGTGATTATTTTTTGAAAGAAGGAGAAAAAAATGGCTGAGAAAAAATTAGTGGAAGCAATCACATCCATGAGTGAGGACTTTGCACAGTGGTATACGGATGTGGTGAAGAAGGCAGAATTGATTGACTATTCCAATGTGAAGGGCTGCATGGTAATCAAGCCCGCAGGATATGCGATCTGGGAAAATATCCAGAGACAGCTGGACGAGAGATTTAAGGCAACGGGCGTAGAAAATGTCTATATGCCGATGTTCATCCCCGAAAGTCTTCTTGAAAAGGAAAAGGATCACGTAGAGGGGTTTGCACCGGAGGTTGCCTGGGTAACACACGGCGGACTCAATCCTCTCCAGGAGAGAATGTGTGTCAGACCGACCTCCGAAACGCTGTTTTGTGATTTCTATAAGGGAGATATCCAATCCTACCGTGACCTTCCCAAGGTATATAATCAGTGGTGCAGTGTAGTCCGCTGGGAAAAGGAAACAAGACCCTTCCTTCGCTCCAGGGAATTCTTGTGGCAGGAAGGACATACCGCCCATGCCACAGCCGAGCAGGCGCAGGAAAGAACAGAGCAGATGCTGAATGTTTACGCAGACTTCTGTGAGGAGGTTCTGGCAATTCCGGTTGTAAAGGGGCGTAAGACAGAGAAGGAGAAATTTGCAGGGGCAGAGGCGACCTATACGATCGAAGCACTGATGCATGACGGAAAAGCACTGCAATCGGGAACCAGCCATAACTTTGGGGACGGATTTGCAAGAGCATTCGGCATTCAGTTTACCGATAAGGATAACCAGTTAAAGTATGTTCATCAGACCTCCTGGGGTATGTCCACCAGAATCATCGGTGCGATCATTATGGTTCACGGTGACGATTCCGGACTGGTGCTGCCTCCGAAGATTGCACCGACGCAGGTGATGATCATTCCGATTCAGCAGAAGAAGGAAGGTGTTCTTGAGAAGGCTTACGAGCTCCGTGATAAGCTGGGCAGCTTCCGTGTTAAGGTGGATGACTCTGATAAGAGTCCCGGATGGAAGTTCTCCGAGCAGGAAATGCGCGGTATTCCCATGCGTGTGGAAATCGGTCCGAAGGATATTGAGGCAGGCAAGTGTGTCATCTGCCGTCGAGATACCGGAGAAAAGATGGAAGTAGCATTAGATCAGCTGGAAGCGAAGGTAGGAGAGTTGCTTACGCAGATTCAGTCAGATATGCTTACAAGAGCCAGGAAGCATCTGGAGGAGCATACTTATACTGCTACCACCAAAGAGGAGTTCCAAGAGACTTTTGCCCAGAAAGCCGGCTTTGTTAAGGCAATGTGGTGTGGAGAGAGAGCCTGTGAGGAAGCAATCAAGGAAGAGATGGCAGTTACAAGCCGTTGCATGCCCTTCCATCAGGAATGTCTATCCGACAAATGTGTATACTGCGGTAAGCCTGCGAAAAAGATGGTTTACTGGGGCAGAGCATACTAAGCGGTATACAGAGCGTAAGATAAAGATGCAAAACAGTTGCGAATAAATCATGTTTGGGATGGAGAAGCTTATGAATATCTTAGTTATTAATTGCGGCAGTTCGTCTTTAAAATATCAGCTGATCAACAGTGACAGCGAGCAGGTTCTTGCAAAGGGACTCTGTGAACGAATCGGTATTGACGGCAGTGCGATCACGCACCAGAAGGCAGGTGGAGAAAAGCAGACAACGTCTGCGCCCATGGCAGATCACACTCAGGCAGTTAAGCTGGTGATCGAGAAGCTGACAGATTCAGCTGTGGGAGCCGTGAAGTCTCTTGACGAAATTGATGCCGTAGGACACAGAATTGTTCATGGCGGTGAAAAATTTGCAGACTCAGTTCTGCTGACTGAAGAGGTAATGAAAGCAATTGAAGAATGCAATGACCTTGCTCCGCTGCATAATCCTGCCAACCTGATCGGCATTAATTCCTGTAGGGAGATTATGCCGGGGGTTCCTATGGTAGGCGTATTTGACACGGCTTTTCATCAAACCATGCCAAAGAAGGCATATTTGTACGGACTTCCTTATGAATATTATGAAAAATACAAGGTAAGAAGATACGGATTTCACGGAACCAGTCATGATTTTGTCTCAGAGCGTGCTGCTCAGATTCTGGGTAAAAAGAGAGAGGACTTAAAAATCATTGTCTGTCATCTTGGAAACGGTGCAAGTGTATCGGCAGTGATGAACGGAAAGAGTGTGGATACTTCCATGGGACTGACTCCTCTGGAGGGATTGATCATGGGAACCCGAAGTGGTGATATGGATCCTGCCATTATTTCTTTTTTGATGGAAAAGGAAGGGATCTCTGCCCAGGAAATGATTGCTATCTGCAATAAGAAATCCGGTGTGCTTGGTTTATCTGACGGACTTTCCAGTGATTTCCGTGATCTTGCGGAGGCTGCAGAAAAGGGAAATCAGCAGGCACAGACAGCGCTTGAGACTTACGCTTATCGGGTTGGAAAATATATCGGTGCCTATGCGGCAGCTATGAACGGTGTGGATGTGATTGCATTTACTGCCGGGGCCGGAGAGAACAACGCAAAGGTACGTGAACTGATCGGACAGTATATCGGTTTTCTGGGAACGAATATTGATCCCGAGAAAAATAAGCTTCGCGGAGAAGAGGTAATTTTATCCGATGAAGGCTCCCGCGTGGTTACAATGGTAGTTCCCACCAATGAGGAGCTTGCGATTGCAAGAGCGACCTGCAGACTGGTACAGAAATAGAGATTGATCGGGAAGACACTTGTATCTTCCCTTGAAAGAGGATCATGAAAGGTATGATACAGCTGCCTGAAAAAGTAAAACAGATCATACAGACAATTACAGATGCCGGCTACGAAGCATATGCAGTAGGCGGCTGTATTCGTGATTCGATTTTAGGGCGTATTCCGGACGATTGGGATATTACAACCTCCGCAACTCCATGGCAGGTAAAGGCACTTTTTCCGAGAACCATAGATACCGGCATCCAGCACGGAACGGTAACCGTCATGCTCGACAAGGAAGGCTTTGAGGTGACGACTTATCGGATTGACGGAGAATATGAGGACAGTCGTCATCCCAAAGAGGTGACCTTTACCCCCAATCTGATTGAGGATCTAAAGCGCAGGGATTTTACCATCAATGCCATGGCATATAACGATGAAGCCGGTCTTGTGGATATTTTTGACGGGATGAAGGATATTGAGAGAAAATTGATACGTTGTGTAGGGGATCCGGCAGAGCGATTTACGGAGGATGCGCTTCGAATGATGAGAGCGGTGCGTTTTTCGGCACAGCTTGGCTATGAGATCGAAGAACAGACCTGTAAAGCAATCAGGCAGCTTGCGCACAATCTGTCCCATATCAGTGCCGAACGGATTCAGGTAGAACTGGTAAAGCTGGTTACTTCACCTCATCCGGAAAACTTGCAGATTGCATGGGAAAGTGGAATTACGGCGGTGGTTTTGCCGGAATTTGATGCCTGTATGAAAACACAGCAGCATAATCCCCATCACTGCTACAGTGTAGGAGAGCATACCCTGAAAGCGATGGAGGCGGTGAGGGCGGATAAGGTGCTGCGTCTCACTATGCTTTTCCATGATATTGGAAAGCCTGAAAAACGTATTACGGATGAGAAGGGGATTGATCATTTCTACGGACATCCTTCCCTGTCCGAAGAAATGAGCAGAGTTATCTTAAGAAGATTGAAATTTGATAATCACACGATTCACCTGGTCACAAATCTGGTCCGTTATCATGATTACAAGGTAGAGCCGACGCAAAAAAGCGTCCGTCGTGCAATCATGAAGATTGGGGAGGATATTTTCCCTCTTTTGTTTGAGGTGAAAAAGGCAGACACCGATGCGCAGAGCGATTACTTAAGGCAGGAAAAGCTGGAAAGCCTTGAGACGGTCCATAGAATTTACGAGCAGATCATAGCTGAGAAGCAATGCGTTTCCTTAAAAACATTGGCTGTGACGGGAAAGGATCTGATCGATGCCGGTATGAAACCCGGGAAAGAGCTGGGAGAGGTTCTGAAGGCACTTCTCGATTATGTAGTGGAGGATCCTTCCAGAAACAGAAAAGAACTTCTCATGGAGGAGGCGTTTAGATTTTCACAGTAATACTTTAAAACGGTTACTCATAAGATAGGATATGACACGAATTGGGGGTAACCGTTGTGAATGACAGAAGCGTCAGTTTACTGGACAAATACGATATAGAAGTGCTTCGCACCTGGAAAGGACGGAGTGCTGTTTTATGTGAGACAAAGCAGGGTATTTTTATTTTGAAGGAATATGCAGGGCACAGGGAAAAGGTGGTTTTTCAGGATGCCCTGCTTCATATAATACGGGAAAAGGGATTTTATCAGGCAGAAAGTATTTTGAAGAATAAGGATGAGGAGCTACTCACGCAGGATCAGGATGGAACCTGTTATGTTCTTAAGACCTATGTGGAAGGAAGAGAATGTAATGTCAGGGATATGGAAGAGTGCAGACAGGCGGTGAAGCTGCTTGCTTCGTTTCATAAGGTATCCGGCCCTGATGAGGCTTTTTTGGAAAAACCGGTGCCTCATTGTGCCTGTCAGGAATTCGAAAAGCATAACAGGGAGCTGCGCAGAGTTAAAAAATACCTGAAGGAACGAGGGCAAAAGACAGATTTTGAAATCTGCCTGATGCATGCCTATGACTATTTCTTTCAGCTGGCCCTTCAGGTTACGGAGGAGCTGAATGACTTTCAGAGTGGGCAGGGATATAGTCTCATCTGTCATGGGGATTATCAATATCATAATCTGACCATTGCCGATGGACAAATGCATATGGCTAATTTTGAGAAATGTATTTATGACAGTCCTGTCAGAGATTTATATCTGTTTATGCGAAAACTGCTCGAAAAGAGTGGATGGTCAGAAACAGTAGGATTTGAGCTGATCAAGACCTACGAAAAGGTAAGGATTCTGGAAAAGGAAGATTATCTTCAGCTCTACTATCGTCTTGCTTATCCGGAAAAATTCTGGAAGATTGTCAATTTCTATTATAACTCGGGGAAGGCATGGATTCCCGGAAAGAATCTGGAAAAGTTGAACAAAGTGATTGATCAGGAAAAGGATAAACAGGTTTTTCTTGCAAGAATGAGGGAAAAATACGGTCTGCCTTAGTTCTTTTCTTATTTGACAAGACATGTTATACTTGAAGGACAAAAGAGCAGTTTGTTTTTGAGGAAAACAATATGATAAAAAAGGATGAGTTGCAAAATCGAATCAAATGTATTGTCTGCATTTGTAGTCTTCTGCTTACGGGGTGTGGCAGTATAGGTCTTGCGCAGGAAGCAACCTTTGAAAGCGCCTATGAAAATGAGCCGCCGCAGGAACCTGTGGACATATACACTTCCCAGACAACCGCTGTGATTGAAGCTGTGAATTTGGAGAGCCAGACGATTAGAGTCTATTTGACTGACAGAAATGAGAGCAGGGAATTTACTTACACAGGTGCTACTCTGATCAATGATAAGTATGGGGCTTCCATGAGTATGGCTCAGCTTATGCCCGGAGATATTGCCGAGATAAAATATAACAGTGAGCTTGAGGAAGCAGGTTCCATTGCGCTGTCAGGCGATGCGTGGAGCTATGAGGATGTGACAAAATATACGTTTGACGAAGCAAGCGGCAATGCAACCATAGGAGATGAGTCCTTCAGTCTGGATGGAAAGGTTCAGGTTTTTTCTGACGGAAAGAAAATAGAGATTGCACAGATCATTAAGCAGGATGTACTTACCTTTCAGGGTAAAGGTCATACGATCATGAGCATCACTGTAGATAAAGGTCATGGATATTTAAAGCTGATCAATGATGAGGCCGTTCTGGGAGGCTGGATGGAAATCGGACAAACGATTATTACCCAGATAGCACCGGACATGCTGATAACCGTACCGGAAGGGAGCTACAGCGTCAGATTGTCATCTGCCGGTGTGGAGGAAACCAGGGAAGTGACGATTGAGAGAAATAGAGAAACCAGTCTCAATCTGGGAGATATTGAGATTCCGGAGCCGGAGAACGGTGTTGTGACACTGAAAGTAACCCCACAGAGTGCACAGGTGTATGTTGATGACACAGAGGTAGAAACTACTTATCCTGTAAGGCTGTCTTTGGGTCTGCATCAGATTACAGCCAAGGCTGAGGGCTATGATACAATTTCTGAGTACTTTGAGGTGGGAGCGGAAGGCGCCGTGGTGAAGCTGGATCTTACGGAAAAGAAGGAGGTATCGGGCAACAGCATTTCCTCCTATCAGGAAAGCAGTACGATCACTATCAGCTTACCGGCTGATACAGAGGTTTATCAGGACAATCTTTATATGGGTATTGCTCCTGTTACCTACACGAAGACAGCAGGCACGCATACCATCACTTTGCGGAAGGAAGGCTATATTACCCGAAGCTATAGCATAGAGGTTCCGGATGATGGCAAGGATGTTACCTATTCCTTCCCTGATCTTGATCCGGAGAGCAGTGAAAACACTGTGAGCGGGAATACAGTAAGTGGAAATGCAATTAATTCTGATTCCACAGATAGCAGTTCTTCCACGGATAATACTGTGAGCGGAAATACGGTAAGCGGCAATTCTGTAAATGATAATAACGAAGCTTTAGGCAATCAGCAGGCCGATAAACAGTAAAAATATCGGAAAACCGCATAAAAAGAGGAGAAAAGGGCAAAATTTCCTTGACAAATATAGTCAAAAACGATATATATTAATATAGGCGTTTCAAAAGAGACATCTAGGAAAAAAACACTCATATAAAGAGGAGGAGTTCAAATGAACAAAACAGAATTAGTAGCAGCTATGGCTGACCAGGCTGGCTTATCCAAGAAAGATGCAGAAAAGGCCTTAAAGGCTTTCACAGACGTTGTAGCAGCTGAATTAAAGAAAGACGGAAAGGTTCAGTTAGTTGGCTTCGGTACTTTTGAAGTATCCAAGAGAGCAGCAAGAGAAGGAAGAAATCCTCAGAGCGGTGCAGTTATGAAGATTGCAGCTTCCAAGGCTCCTAAGTTCAAAGCTGGTAAGGCTTTAAAGGATTTAGTAAACGCATAGGTGTGAATGTCTTAAGGACCTGTAGATACAGGTCCTTTTTACATCATGGGAGTTAATTATGAGATTGGACAAATATTTAAAGGTATCAAGACTGATTAAGAGAAGGACGGTAGCAAATGAAGCCTGCGATGCAGGCAGGGTCCTGATCAATGACAAAACAGCCAAGGCGTCTGCCGATGTGAAGGTAGGAGACATTATCACCATCGCATTCGGTAACAAGGATGTGAAGGTCGAGGTCTTAAGTGTACAGGAGACCGTCCGCAAGGAAGAGGCGAAGGAGCTGTTCCGATATTTATAGAATTCATTTTTATAGAATATAAAATGATATCTCCTAATATAATCTTTTATAGAGATTGTATCAGGAGATTTTTTATGGAAGAACTGACAAATGTAAATAAGCGGACACATAAGCTGATCCTGAATAATAGAAGGACATGTAATCTCACAGGGATCAATGATGTCCTATCCTTTGACGAAAATGAAATTATCCTGGAGACGGAGCAGGGAATGCTCATGATTAAGGGCAATGAACTCCATGTGAACAGGCTCATGCTGGATAAGGGCGAGGTGGATGTGGATGGACGTATTGACAGCTTTACCTACTCAGAGCAGTCAAATATGGCAGCCAAGGGAGAATCCCTTCTTGCCAGATTGTTTAAGTAGGTGTATATGAGTCAGAACATTATTGCTGAGGTTGTATTCCTTTTTCACTCCTTTTTATTGGGCATCATCATCACCTTTGTGTATGATGGCTTTCTGATTCTGCGCAGATTGATTCCGCATAACCTTCTATTGATTTCCCTGGAGGATATGATCTTCTGGATTGCCTGTGCCATTGGGGTTTTTTACATGCTGTACGAAGAGAATAACGGGATCCTCAGATGGTTTGCGGTTTTTGGCGCCACGCTGGGAATGCTGATATATAAGAAGAGCATCAGCACTTTGTTCGTTGATATTATGTCAACAATTATTGAGCGGATCTGCCGGATCTTTTATCATATTCTGCGATTCCTATTGCGCCCCGTTCGTTTTTTTGGACATAAAATATGCCGTATTTTAGGGGCTTCAGGGAGAAAAAGCAGGAAAGCGGGGAAATATGTGAAAAATAAGTTGACGCGGGGATATAAATTACTTAAAATAACATTATGTAAACATCAATCCTAGTACACAGACGGAAAGGTTTGGTAGTATTATGGCAAGAAGAGTTGCTTATCGAAAAAAACGACAAAACCGTTTCGGCATGTTTCTGGTATCGATTGCAATGCTGATGATGCTGATCGTAGTAGCTGTCAGCAGCGCAGGGCTCCGGGAAAAGAAGGAGGCCTATCAGCAGAAGGAACTGGCATTACAGGAGCAGATCGAGGCAGAGGAAGAGCGGGCACTTGAGATAGAAGAATATGAGAAATATACCCAGACCAAGAAATACATCGAGGAAGTAGCCAGGGATAAGCTTGGCTTGGTGTATGAGGGCGAAATCTTATTTAAGGATGAGAATTGAGCAGGCGTTTTAAAGGCGCCTGCTTTTTTTGTCAAAATATTTTATCGATCTGATGCCAGGGTTTGACAAATACCGCTCCTGACCTTTTGTATAATAGTCCTTTGCAGGAGGAGGCGGTTGTATGAGAAAGCAGATGTTGGACCAAAGAGAAGAATTTAACAGCATACTACCGGAATATGGCAGAAGAAAGCTGCTTACCTATGCGGATTCCATCAGGGAGCTTGCCGGCAGCTTTAAGGAGACAGAAGGCAATCAGGAAATTCTTTTAAAGAAGGAGCCTGCTGATCGAAAGGATTACATATGGCAGAAGCGCCTTATAGAAAACAAGGAGTTGATGGTGGCGCACCTTCAGGAAATGGCACAGATTATGACCGGACTGGCGGAGGAAACCAGAAGGTGTGTGCCCATGGGAGAGCGCAGATTTAAACAGGTTGCCCATGCGCTTAAGGAAGTGGATATTCAGATCAGAAATCTTTATTTGATAGAAAATGAGTCGGGGCGCATGGAGGTGTCCCTGACTATGAAAAATATCAGAGAAAATCATCTTTCTGCGGAGGACGTAGCGGATCTTCTCTCTGTTCTTCTGGGAATGCATCTGGTGAGTGCACAGGACAATGCTTTTTTTGTCGGGATGGACTGGCAGACCTTTTATTATGTGGAGGAGGCAAAATTTCATGTATTGACCGGTGTGGCGAAGGCAGTCAAGGAAACGGAGCGGATCTCCGGAGACAATTATGCCTTTTTTGAGAGAGATACGGGAAATCTGACGGCAGTGCTCTCCGACGGTATGGGGTCAGGGGAGAAGGCCTGTCTGGACAGTACTATGGTGGTAGAGCTGATGCAGAAGTTCCTGGAGGCAGGCTTTCAGATGGAAGTGGCAATTCAGATGATTAACAGTGCACTGCTTGGCGGCGGAGAAAACGCAAACATGTCCACACTTGACCTTTGCAGCCTGGATCTCTATAACGGGGAATGCCGGTTTGTAAAGGTAGGAAGCGCCAGCTCCTACATTAAAAGACAGCACCTGGTAGACAGAATTTCCTCAGGGAATCTACCGCTTGGTATTTTTCAGAAGCCGGATATGGAAGTGGTAGGGAGAACCCTTATGGACGGGGACTATATCATCATGGTTTCAGATGGTGTGCTGGATGCCCTGTCTCAGGGAATCGGGGAGGATATGCTTTCGGAGCTGATCGGTGGGAGTAACCTGGAGAACCCCGGTGAGATGGCAAATGCTCTTCTGAACTTCTGTATTCATCAGTGCAGAGGCCATATCCGGGATGATATGACGATCCTTGTGATCGGAATCTGGAAAAAGAATGACTGAGGCTTTTCTTTTCCATAAAATTCCGCTATATTATATATAGTATGGTAAAGAAAGTGATGGGCTATTGTAAAAAGTATCATATGATCAGACCTCATGATACCATAGTTGCAGGAATTTCAGGAGGCGCAGATTCTGTCTGCCTCCTTTTTGTGCTGCTGGAAATGCAAAAGCAGATCCCCTTTCAGATCAGGGTGGTACATGTAAATCATGGAATCCGGGAGGATGCCGGGGAGGATGCGCAGTTTGTGGAGACACTGTGTTCCCGCTATAAGCTGCCCTTTTATCTGGTTGAGGAAAAAGTGAAGGAAAGGGCTAAGCAATCCGGGCTTTCCGAGGAGGAGGAGGGACGTCTTGTCCGCTATCAGGCATTTGAGAGGGTGCTTGGCGAAGCCGAGGGCAGGATTGCCGTAGCACATAACAGCAACGACCGGGCAGAGACCATGCTGTTTCACCTGTTCCGGGGAACCGGATTGACCGGAGCTTCCGGAATCCGTCCTGTAAACGGAAAAATTATCCGTCCTCTTCTTTGCGTAACCAGAAAGGAAATCGAAACTTGGCTTACGCAGCAGAGCCTTTCCTTTTGTCAGGATAGCACCAATGAGCAGGATTTTTACACGAGAAACCGTATCAGGCACCATATTCTTCCTTATGCGGAGAAGCAGATCTGCCGGGGCGCAGTTGTCAATATGAACCGGGCGGCAGATGATCTGCTGGGAGCAGAGGAATTTATCAGCCGTATGACAAAGCAGGGTATGAAACGTTGTGTTAAGGAGAGAGAGGAAGGTGAACTCTTAATCGATCTTCCCGTATTTGCAGCAGAGGATGACTATCTGAAGGGAAGAATTCTTCTTTCCTGTCTGGAAAAAGTAGCAGGTTCAAAAAAAGATCTTACGGCAGCACATGTCCGTGGGGTGGAAAGGCTTTTTCAGGGAACAGGCAGCAAACAACTGCAGCTACCCTATGAAATTGTGGTTTATAAAAAATATGATCTGGGTATCATAAAAAGGAATGTCTTAAGTAAAAGCGCCGATTCCGGACAGAAGGAAAACAGAAAGGAATATGTGGCTCCTGTGCCGGGCGAGATTATGGTGCCGGGGCTTGGAAGAGTGGAATTTGCAGTATTTTCGGGGTTAAAATCTCAAAATATTCCAGAAAAAACATATACGAAATGGTTTGATTATGATAAAATAACTTCGTCTGTGATGTTTCGGACGAAAAGACCGGGTGATTACCTTACCATCAGGAATAAGGAAGGGATGGGACATAAATCCCTGCAGGATTATTTTGTGAATGAAAAAATTCCGAAGGAGGAACGACCAAACATATTCCTGCTTGCGGAGCAATCTCATATTCTGTGGATACCCGGGCATAGAATCAGTGAATACTATAAGGTAAATGAAGCAACCCGTACTATTTTACAGGTTACGATACCGGCTATGGAAGAGAAGATACAGAAGGAAGAAAGGAGTCATCAAAATGGCCGAAAGAATTAAAGTCATGCTTACGGAAGAAGAGGTGGATGCCAAAATTCAGCAGATCGGGGAGCAGATCAGCAAGGACTATGCGGGAAAACAGGTTCACCTGGTATGTGTACTCAAGGGCGGCAGCTTTTTCATGTGTGAGCTTGCAAAGAGGATTACCGTACCGGTTTCTCTGGATTTCATGTCTGTTTCCAGCTATGGAAGCGAGACCAAGTCCAGCGGAGTGGTCAAGATTGTAAAGGATCTGGATGAGCCGCTAAAGGGAAAGGATGTCATCGTGATCGAGGATATTGTGGATTCGGGACGTACCCTGAGTTATCTGCTGGAAATGCTCAAGGACAGAGGACCTGCAAGCTTAAGGCTCTGTACACTGCTTGACAAACCGGACAGAAGAGTTGTGGATGTTCATGTGGATTACACGGGCTTCCAGATTCCGGATGAATTCGTGGTAGGCTATGGACTGGATTATGATCAGAGATACAGGAATCTGCCCTATATCGGTGTGGTGGAGTTTGACTAATAAGCGAAGCCGGCAGTTGTTCCGGCAAGTGAGGTATTGAGATTGAATAAGAAAAATCGAGGTTTTAATGCATATTTTGTACTCATTTTCCTGCTGATGGCTCTGCTGATTATTCCAAGCCTTTTGGATAATAATCAGGTAGAGTATACCAGAGGAGAGCTGATTGAGGATCTTGAGGCAGGTAAGATCATCTATGCAGTGATTACGCCAAGCCGTGAGACACCTACCGGTGAGGTTGATTTTGCAATCAGTAATGAGCCCAGCAAAACATTGTATGTGACAGATGTGTCGGAAATTGAAGAGCTGCTGATTTCCTACGGAATTGATCCTGAGGTCAAGAAGGTGGAGGAGGAAAGCTGGTTCCTTACCAGCGTCTTCCCGGTGCTTCTGGCAGTGGTAGTGATGGTGTTCTTCTTTGTGATGATGAACAGCCAGAACGCAGGCGGCGGCAGCAATAAGATGATGAATTTTGGCAAGAGCCGTGCAAAGATGTCCATGGGCGACGGAAAGATCACGCTGAAGGATGTTGCGGGGCTTAAGGAGGAAAAGGAAGAGCTGGAGGAGATCGTAGAGTTCCTAAAGGATCCCGCCAAGTTTACCAAGGTAGGCGCCAGAATTCCCAAAGGCGTTCTCTTAGAAGGAGCACCGGGTACCGGTAAAACGCTTCTCGCCAAGGCAATTGCAGGAGAGGCGGGCGTTCCGTTCTTCAGCATTTCCGGTTCCGACTTTGTGGAAATGTTTGTCGGCGTGGGCGCTTCCAGGGTCCGCGACTTATTTGAGGAGGCAAAGAGGCATGCACCCTGTATCGTATTTATCGATGAGATTGATGCGGTGGCAAGACGCAGAGGAACCGGTATGGGCGGCGGTCATGATGAGAGAGAGCAGACACTGAACCAGCTGCTTGTAGAGATGGATGGTTTCGGTGTGAATGAGGGAATCATCGTACTGGCAGCAACCAACCGTGTAGATATTCTGGATCCGGCTATTATGCGTCCCGGACGTTTTGACCGGAAGATCAGTGTGAATAGACCGGATGTAGGCGGCAGAGAGGATATCCTGAAGGTACACGCAAAGAACAAGCCTCTTGCGGAGGATGTGGATCTGAAGCAGATCGCCCAGACTACAGCGGGCTTTACGGGAGCAGACTTAGAGAACCTTTTGAACGAGGCTTCCATCATGGCGGCGAGAGAAAACAGAAGCTATGTGATGCAGGAAGATATTAAGAAAGCATTTATCAAGGTGGGTATCGGCGCAGAGAAGAAGAGCCGTATCATTACTGACCAGGAAAAGAAGATCACCGCTTATCACGAGGCAGGCCATGCAATCCTGTTCCATGTTCTGCCGGATGTGGGACCTGTTTACACCGTATCCATTATTCCTACCGGACTTGGGGCAGCAGGCTATACCATGCCATTGCCGGAAAAGGATGACATGTTTATCACTAAGGGCAGGATGCTTCAGGATATCATGGTTTCCCTGGGAGGAAGAATTGCTGAACAGATCATCTTTAAGGATATCACAACGGGTGCCTCCAGTGATATCAAGAAGGCGACCAAGGCAGCTAGAGATATGGTGACCAAATACGGTATGTCGGAGAATATCGGTGTGATCAACTACAACAGCGATGACGACGAGGTCTTCATCGGAAGAGACCTTGCTCACACTAAGAGCCACAGCGAACTGGTAGCGGGTGAGATCGATAAGGAAGTCAAAGAGATCATTGACGACTGCTACAGAAAGGCAGAGGAAATCATCCTTAATCATATCGACGTTCTTCATAAGTGTGCAGAGCTGCTGCTTGAAAAGGAAAAGATTGGCAGAGAAGAGTTCGAAGCACTGTTTGAACAGAAGAGTACCAGTCCGGAAGCCTTTTCTCAGAGCTAAGTATTTGAAGGAAGACTGATTGTTTGGTGAAAATGCACAAAAAATGATGATGCAAATTGTAATATTTGTGAATCGTGAGTATTTACGCAAAAGGGGGCGTATGCTATTATACTACTTGTAACCCCCCCAATACATTATATAGTTTTTTGCTATACCCCATAAGAAAGAAATACCTTCTCTAAAAAGAACAGTACTTGTACTGTTCTTTTTACTATGCAGAAATATATGTTTCCAAGGAAGAAACTTTGACAAGAATTATTCAGAAGTTTAGACTGCCGGAGGATAATGTCTATTGATTAAGTGTTTCGTATAGTATAAAATATACATGTACTTGTATTTTTTGGAAACGGAGATGCTATATATGGACATAGATCGATTAATAAAAATAGAGCAGGACAGGCAATATATATCCGGTATGCGTCCTGTTTTTAATAGAAAAGCATTATTCAGTGATACCACAGAGGATTATCTTTCCCCTTCAGAACCCAATCCGTACTCGCAAGTCACGATTAGATTCCGCACAGCAATCAATAATGTAGATAGAGTATTTATGGTAAATCAGGGAGTCCGTCATCTGATGATGAAGGAAAGCCATGATGAATATTTTGATTATTATGCCTGTGAGACAGAGGTAGAGAATGTTGAGTTTACCTATCACTTTGAAGTACAGGTAGGGAAAATTAACTGCATTTATGACTGCAGGGGTGTGGCGAAGGAAGCCCTGCCGGAATATGCATTTCGCGTGATTCCGGGATTTAAGACACCCAAATGGGCGAAGGGCGCCGTTATGTATCAGATTTATGTAGATCGCTTTTACAATGGAGATCCCTCCAATGATGTACTTACTTCTGAGTATGAATATATTGGGGATAAGACTGTACATGTGGATGACTGGAATAAATATCCTGCGGTGATGGGTGTTCGTGAGTTTTATGGCGGAGATTTGCAGGGTGTTTTGGATAAAATGGATTATCTGAAGGATTTAGGAATAGAGGTTATTTATTTCAATCCGTTATTTGTGTCACCGTCCAATCACAAGTATGATATTCAGGATTATGATTACATTGACCCCCATGTCGGAAAGATTGTCAGTGATGAAGGAGAGCTGCTCTCCTGTGACCAGCACGAAAACAGATTTGCAAGCAGATATATTGACCGAGTAACCAATAAGAAAAACCTGGAAGCAAGCAATGAGCTTTTTGCAAAGGTGGTCGAAGAGGCTCACAAGAGGGGAATGAGGGTTATTCTGGATGGCGTGTTCAATCATTGCGGATCCTTTAATAAATGGATGGACAGGGAAAGAATCTATGAGAATGCACCCGGATATGAAAAGGGTGCCCATATTTGTGCAGACAGTCCTTACCGTGATTATTTTCAGTTTTACAATGAAAATGCGTGGCCCTACAACACAAGCTATGACGGCTGGTGGGGACATGATACCCTGCCCAAGCTCAACTATGAGAAGTCAAAGGATTTATTTAACTATGTGATGAGAATTGCTGCCAAGTGGGTTTCACCACCATACAATGCAGATGGGTGGCGATTGGATGTGGCAGCAGACCTAGGTCACAGCCCGGAATTCAACCATTATTTTTGGAAGGAATTCCGCAAGGCGGTAAGGAATGCAAATCCGGAGGCAATTGTTCTGGCAGAGCATTACGGAAGTCCCAGAGACTGGCTGAATGGAAAGGAATGGGATACCGTCATGAACTATGATGCCTTTATGGAACCGGTAACCTGGTTTCTTACCGGTATGCAGAAGCACAGCGATGACTATAGAGGCGATCTGTACGGTAATGCCGACAGCTTTATGGGAGCAATGAGACATCACATGGCCAGCTTTACAACACCTTCTCTGCAGATTGCGATGAATGAGCTGTCCAACCACGATCATTCCAGATTCCTTACCAGAACCAACAAAAAGGTGGGTAGGATCAACACCTTGGGGCCGGAGGCAGCAAATCAGGGTATCAACAAGGCGGTCATGAGAGAAGCAGTAGTGATTCAGATGACCTGGCCGGGGGCGCCTACGATTTATTACGGAGATGAGGCCGGTGTGTGTGGCTTTACCGATCCTGACAACAGGAGGAGTTATCCCTGGGGAAATGAGGATCACGAGCTGATAAGGTTCCACAAGGAAATGATCCGCATCCATAAAGAATACGAGGAGATCCGTACCGGCTCTTTGAAGTATATTGACGGAGATTATAATATTCTCGGTTACGGAAGATTTAGTCGCAGGTCTGTAATAGCCGTGATGATAAACAATAATGATCATGAGGTCACAAGGGAGGTGTCTGTATGGCACCTTGGTATACCAAAGGAAAGTGTACTAAAGAGTCTTATGTTCACGAGTGCAGATGGATTTTCAACGGAAACGCATGAATATCCGGTGGTGGCAGGAAAGCTTAATATTACACTGCCGGCTACGTCGGCAATCGTTCTTCACTACGAGAGAAAGGAACCTAAAAATTTCTTGCTTTTTAGATAGTGTTATGATATAAATTAATATGGTCGCGTTCAGGGGCATACCTGAATCGGCATATGGATGGATTCCCGAGTGGCCAAAGGGGACAGACTGTAAATCTGCTGCAAATTGCTTCGGTGGTTCGAATCCACCTCCATCCATTTCATCTGCTTTGCAGATGAAATGAATGATGCACACAGTCCTTCGGACTGGCGCATGATACCCACCACAGAGCGTGAGACGAGGACGTACTTTTGTACGCCGCTAAAGAGTCGCTGCGCTCCTTATTTATGCTGGTGTGGCGGAATAGGCAGACGCAAGGGACTTAAAATCCCTCGGGAGCAATCCCGTGCCGGTTCAAGTCCGGCCACCTGCAGTATAAGAAGGAGCTGATATACGGAATTTTTCGTGTATCAGCTTCTTCTTATACTATAAATGCATCTGCAAGAATTTTCATTTTTCTTGCTTGTTTTAATTTGGGCAGGATATCCTTTAAAGTGGAATTATCGCCCAAACAGCCAAGTAAATAAATCATATCCCAAATAGCCAAGTAAAAAAATTTCACCTAAAACAGCTAAAGACGAATGCAATTTTTTCTTGTATTACAAATAAAATTTATTTATTATAGAAGTATCAAACAGAAAGGGGTCGTTACTATGGATAGATTAAAAGACAAAGTGGTTATTGTTACAGGTTCGACAAGCGGAATCGGAATCGGAATTGCAAAGCTTTGTGCAGCGGAGTCTGCGCAGGTTGTTATTACCGGACGTAACGTAGAGAGAGGCCAGAAGGTCGTTGATGAAATTGAAGCAGCGGGCGGACAGGCATGGTTTCATGCATTTGACCTTACCAATACGGATTCCATGCATGCATTAATTGCGGATACTGCTGAAAAATTCGGTCGTATTGATGTTTTGATTAACAATGCAGCAGGTATGGGCTTGAAGGACGGAAGAGTAGATGAACTGACGTTAGAGCAGTTTAATGCTGTTGTGTCTACAGATTTGGGTGGTACCTTTAATATGATTAAGGAAGTACTTCCATTTCTTCTTAAAAATGAAAACGGCGGAAATATTATCAATATCGGCTCTATGGCCAGTGCAGGCGGTGACCTCGGAACAATTGCGTATGCATGTGCAAAGGCAGGCGTAGATAAGCTTACCGAATATGTGGCTTGTATGTATGGTCCGAGTAAAGTTCGCTGCAACTGTATTCGTCCCGGTCTGATTGTAACACCACAAAATGAAGGCCGTATTCCGGATGTTTTGAAAGATATCTTTTTATCGAATATACTTGGTCCCCGTTATGGTGCTCCTGAAGATATCGGACATCTTTGTGTATATCTTGCCAGTGATGAGGCTGCCTATATGAATGGTCAGGTACTCACCTGTGACGGCGGCTTGAATTCACATACTCCGACGGTAGCGCAGTTCAGGGCTATGGCAGGTCGTACATGGTAATGTATGCAGATACCCATAAGGGTATAGCAGTAAATAACAATTCTATGAAATATTAAAAATAGAACCCGAAGGAACTTCCTAAAATTCCTTCGGGTTTTCTAATTGTCCGTTATTTTATTTCGTAAAGACATTTCTGGACTGATAGATTCCGATAAGCATAATTATAATTGCGGCAACCTGAGCGATTGTCACAACAGTAGGTGAGAGTGTAGAATTATGCAGTGCCGTGGCACCTGCATTTAAGAGTAAACCGGTAATCAAAACAGGTGAAACATTACCGCTTGCAAGACCTTTTGCAGCAGGTTCTCCTTTACGATCCTTTAATTCATTAATAAGAAGTTTCGTAGAAAGGGAGGCGCGCATCATAGCAACAATAATGATACCGATAAACAGCATGCCAAAGAAACCTATTGCAGCTCCGTTCATAGCAGCAAATACCTCAATCATAAAACTGAGGAGTTCTAGGATGGTAACAGCTTTAAACATTTTAAGGATTTTGGTGTAGTGTTCAATATTGGAATCAACATCCGTATAGAGAGTGAAGTCCCCTTCCGCAGCACGTTTGCGAAGAATAATCCAATATCCCCATAAGCATACGATTTCAATCCCGTTTTCCTGCATAAAATCGCGGTAATCATCGCTCACTGTAGCAAATTTGCTTCCAAAATCAATCTGATAAATATATTTGCCGGGCTCACATACTTCAAAGTGATAGAAGCCTGCGAAGAATCCTGTCAGCGCGTATCCATCCTGCGCCATTTGATTAATCCAGAC
>SAMEA3663297__coassemble_550_pt1 | contig 19208 bp, 16 predicted proteins | sample SAMEA3663297__metabat2_low_PE_020 | metagenome-assembled genome bin SAMEA3663297 (sample SAMEA3663297) | pig gut metagenome | biome: pig gut; feature: pig-associated habitat; material: faeces | place: China | collected 2013 | reverse complement strand
CTTGGCGAAAATACAATTGTATTTATGATGATCCTGCTGGGAGTTCTGCTTCGCGGCGGATATGTTCTGTTGTCCGGTCTTTACGAGCGTCAGCATGATGCAGGCGCTTACACCGGCATGGGCACGGATTTTGTAAATCCCGGTCACATCGGCTACATAGAATACATTTACAAGTTCCATAAGCTTCCGGACATCAATCCCTATGAGCTGTTTGCCTACTATCATCCTCCGCTCCATCATATCGTCTCTTACATCTGGCTTCAGATCAATATCTGGCTTGGTGTTTCTGAGGAGCTGGCCTTTGAGAATCTGCAGATCGTTACCCTGCTGTACTCCTGCCTGTGTATGAGTGTCACATGGAAAATCCTGAAGGCTCTCGACATAAAAGGAAACGGCCTTTACATCGGTCTTGCTTTCATGGTATTCCATCCCGCTACCATAGTTATGGCCGGAAGTGTCAACAATGACATGCTGACGATTCTATTTATGTGTCTGATTATTCTGGAATCGATCCGTTGGATGCAAAACAAGAATCTCGTCGGTCTGATCCGTCTGGCTCTTTACATAGGCTTCGGCATGATCACCAAGCTAAACTCGGCAGTGCTCGCCATTCCGCTCGGTATCATTTTCCTGAAGCACTTTGTCGGCGTGATCCGCTCCAAGGACAAAAAAGCCATATTGAATTGGATTAAGAATTACTGTATTTTTGCAGTGATCGTCATTCCGATCGGTCTTTCCTGGATTGTGAGAAACCTGGTTCGCTTCGGAGAAAAGCCCGGTGTTCCGGTTCCCGGAGAAACCTCTCCCATGTATACGGAAACCTTTTCGCTCTGGAGCAGACTTGGCATTCCCTCTCTTGCTGACTGGAATTTTGCTTTTCCGTTCCATCCAATCAGTGCCAAGGCTTGCTGCAATACCTGGGTCATCATGTTCCATACCTCCCTGTTTGCAGAGGAGTACCCGACTGACCTGCCGGACATTCTCCTGGTTTTGTGCCAGATCACCTTCCTTCTGGCCGTGGTCTTCGGAATCATAACGGTTGTTCTTTTATTTGCAGTTCTTCTGGATAGGAGAACAGACAGAGAGATTTCTCTCTTTTTACTGGCCGGTTATATCATCATGCTGATTTCCTTTGCTGCCTTCGTAATTATTTATCCCTATACCTGCAGCAGTGATTTCCGCTATGTAGCGATCTGCCTGGTATATATTTGCATTGCGCTCGGGCTGGGCAACAAATACTATTTAGAAGCACCTGCTATTTCAAATAAGCTGTCCAAAGCGGCGCCAATCTGCATGCATATCATCAATGCCGGTATTGTTACGATCCTTACCTTTATTACGGTAATCTATCTGTTCTGGGAGCGCTGGTAGCAGAATCGCCGGCTTTTTCTTCCGATAAAACATATTGCAAGGAACGGCTCCCCTCATGGTTCCCGCTTTGAAACTCCTCAAGGACTCGTCTGGCAGCAAGCGCCACCTCCTTTTCAAACTCCCTTGAGGACACCAGATGGCAGCCCTCTCCGACAATAATAATCTGTTCAAGCCCGTCGGAGGTGACGACTGTCACATCATATTTCTTAGCATTCTCATGAGCGAACCGCTCAATATACCGGTCTGCCGTCTCTGCCTCCTTGGTATATACCACATGTACATTATGATAATCCAACACCTCTGTCTGATGGCCCTCCAGGCGGTAAGCATCAAACACGGCAATCAGATTACACTTCTTCACTGCCTGGTAATTACACAAAATATCCAAAAGCTTTCCTCTTGCTCCGTCCAAATTAATCTGTGCAAGCTCTTTCAGTTCCTCCCAGGCAAAGATAACGTTATAGCCGTCTACCAGTAGGTACTGCTCCTTCTTTTCTGCAGGCCTAAATACTCTGGTCTCCTGCTCCGGGTAAGTTGTCTCCCGGCTTCCTCGCCGCTTCCAGCCTTCCCTTCCGGTATTTCTGTCTTCCTTTCTGTTGGCATGGGAGGCACTGCGCAGAATAGAATCGATTTCCTCCGTCCCCAGCCACAGATCACTGTGTTTTTTTCTACCGGCTTCCTTGGGACGAACGCCCTGTACCCTTCCGGATCCGTCTTTCCATATCGTCTCCGGACAATCTGACTCCGGTCGGGCATTTCCCGCAAGAGCGCTTTCCAGATGCATATATTCCGGCACATGATCCCACTCCACAATAAAACCGGCTCCGTGGGCACAGAATACCGAGCCTGACGGATTTTCCGTATCACGCTCCGGATCATATGGATGCACCGCAAGCACTTCTTCTGTATTATGACAGGGGAAATATCCCTTCAGACTGCACGTCAGCTGTCCTCTTCCCCTGGTATATGCCATGACTTCCCGCTGGTAATCCTGCATTTCCGACATCGGTGCAATTCCTCTCAGCACCGCCATTCCGTCCTCACTCTGCTCCAGCTCAAACTCCGCTTTCTGCTTTTCCAGATCCGTCATAGCCCTTCCTACTGTCTCCCGGGGCAGGGAAAGGCAAAACTCATACCAGGGCTCAAGCAGGATACTCTCTGCCTGCATCAGCCCCTGTCTAAGCGCGCGGTAAGTTGCCTGCCTGAAATCACCGCCCTCCGTATGCTTCTGATGTGCCCGGCCCGAAACCAGTGTAATTTTTAAATCCGTAATAGGCGAACCGGTAAGGACTCCCGGATGCTCCCTCTCCTCCAGGTGAGTCATAACAAGCCTTTGCCAATTCAGATCCAGCATGTCCGTGCTGCAGCTGGAATGAATCATGATTCCGCTCCCCGGCTCTCCGGGCTCCAGAAGAAGATGCACCTCCGCATAATGCCGTAATGGCTCAAAGTGCCCTACTCCTTCCACCACATTTGCAATCGTCTCTTTATAGACAATGGTTCCGGTTCCCAGTTCCACCGGGACCCCAAATCTTTCCTGTATCAGATTTTTCAGGATCTCCATTTGAACCTGACCCATGAGCTGAGCCTTCAGTTCCTTGTTCTGTTCGTCCCATAAAATATGCAGCTGCGGTTCTTCCTCTTCAAGCTGTCTGAGCTTGGGCAGCATGGTTGCCGCATCACATCCCTCCGGCAGTATCATGCGGTAGCTCATCACAGGCTCCAGAATAGGATGAATGACCTGTTCCTCAAATCCAAGTCCTTCACCGGACCAGCTCTTCGTCAATCCGGTCACCGCACAGATGCTTCCGGCCTTCACCTCGTTTACCGTTTCAAATTTTTCGCCTGAATAGATCCGGATCTGATTGACCTTCTCCTCCCAGTTTTCCTTCCTTCTGTCTGTTCCGTCAAGGTTCTCTCGCGCTCTCAGGCTTCCGCCGGTGATTTTCATATGGGTCAGCCGATTTCCCTGTGCATCCCTTGTGATTTTAAACACCCGTGCCCCAAACACATCCGGATAACACTGCTCCAGCGTAAATTCGTCCAGCCCCTTCAGCAGCTCCTCCACACCGAAAAATCTTAAGGCAGAACCAAAAAAACAGGGATAAACCTTCCGCTTACTGATCAGATACCTGATCGTATCCTGCGACACACGACCGCTTTCCAGGAATTCGTTCAGGCCTTCTTCCTCGCAGACAGCAATTTCCTCAAAAAACTGTTCCGTTTCCCTGTCCGTGAAATCAATACAGCCCTCTCCAAGCTGCTCCTTCAAATTTGAAAGCAATACCTTTTGATCGGTTCCCGGTTGATCCATCTTATTGACAAAAAGAAATACCGGTATTTCATAGCGCTTTAACAGTTTCCACAAGGTATGCGTGTGTCCCTGCACACCATCGCTTCCACTGATCACCAGGATTGCATAATCAAGCACCTGCAGGGTGCGTTCCATCTCCGCTGAGAAGTCCACATGTCCCGGTGTATCCAGCAAAGTGATACTGGTATCTCCCATCGTCAGCATTGCCTGCTTGGAAAAGATCGTAATCCCACGTTCCCTTTCCTGACTGTAGGTATCCAAGAAGGCGTCCTTCCTGTCAACCCTCCCCAGCTTCCTAATACTGCCGCAGGTATAGAGCATTCCTTCCGATAAAGTTGTTTTTCCGGCATCCACATGGGCCAGTATTCCTACCACCAGCTGTTTCATAGTTCCTTTTCTTCCATTGCGCTTCTAGCAGTTTTTCAGTGCTCTTCTTCCAAGCTCCAGAGCGCCCATAATTCCCTGATCATCGTTAAGACTGGCAGGGACGATGTAATGCTCCATATCCTTCAGTTCTTCTGTCTTAAGATAACCATTCAGCATTTCTGTTACATAGCGGCGTATCATCGGAAACAGCTGCTCCTGATGCATAATACCGCCTCCTAAAATGATCAGCTCCGGAGATAAAGTAAGAATATATCCGGAAAGCGCCTGTGCAATATAGTATGCCTCCAGATCCCAGACCTCCTCCCGATCCTTCAATGCAATCGCCTTTTGTCCCCAACGCTCCTCCACTGCCGGTCCTGCTGCCATTCCCTCCAGGCAGTTCTTATGATAAGGACATTTTCCTCCATAGCTATCGTCTGCACGTTTTTGAATCATTACATGTCCTGCCTCCGGATGAAGCATCCCATGCAGCAGCTTTCCCTCTATGTAAACGCCTACACCCACACCGGTTCCGATCGTCACATAGATAACGCAGCTTTTCCCTTTTGCCTGACCGAAGGTGACCTCTCCAAGAACAGAACCGTTAACGTCTGTGTCAAAGCCTACCGGGCAGCCAAGCGTTTTTTCAAAAGTCCCTACGATATTGTAATTTGCCCATGCCAGCTTAGGCGTGCTGGTGATATATCCATAGGTAGCCGAACTTCTGTCAGGATCAATCGGACCAAAACAGCCAATTCCAAGTGCCTCCACTCCTGCCTTCTTAAAATAATCGATCATTTCAGGAACCGTTTCCTCCGGTGTCCTTGTGGGGATGGAAATCTGCTCGTAAATCTTTCCCGTCTCATCCCCAATGGCACACACCATTTTTGTTCCACCCGCTTCCAATGCTCCCAGTTTCATTCCATTCTCCTCCTTGATCTCCTCTATGAATGTTTCTGCTCCACTTCTTCCACTATTATCGGCTCTTCCGGCCTTGCATTTTCCGCTGCTTCTGCCTCCGCTTCTGTCGGCTCCTTCTGCGCTGTTTCCCGACACGCCCGCAAGGCTACGATCAGGTAAATCGGCGCACACAGGAACAGGGAATATACATATCGGAAAGAAAATGACAGTGGTGTCGCTACCATAATGGAAAGCCATACGCCCAACGTAGGAAGCAACGCAATCAAACCTGTAAAATACCGTTTCTGTATACAAATGCTGATACAGAGAAGCAGCAGCCAGGCCCAAAGTGCAGCGCTGATATATTCCCGCGGCTCCACAAGTTCTCTAAAGGAAAGCCCCGTATAATAATCAAAATAGTCACTCATAACATAGCCGGAATTGCTGAAATGGAAATTGCAGATATACGCCGATGCCGAGCCCCGGCTGATATCCCAGAATCCAATGGTGGCAAGTGCATAGGCCTTTAATGCTTTCACCGGGTTTTGCAGCATCATATGAAGATAATGTCCGGTAAATTCCCTGCTGTTCTCCTGGAAAAACCGTCTGTCAAAGGTGGGGTCAAATTTAATATAGTCAACCACTGTAGGTTCATACAACGCTTTCCAGTTTTCCAGTGGCATGATCTGCTCCATAAATGCAAGTTCATCCTCCTCCACTGCACCATCCGTAGAAAGGACATAGGCAACCTGTTGGATGGGAATCCCCATGCTCTCCACCGTCCGGTCTACGTTATAGCCCTTTGCATCATAGACAGGTCCCTGTATCACCAGAGAACCAATTGCTATCACCAGAGAAGCAATTCCAATTTTCATTGCAGTCATCTTTTGTTTTTTAAGACAGATCAGCACGATCAGTACTGCACAGAAAATCATGACATATATGCCGTTATTTCTAAGAAAAACCAGCAAAAGACTAAACAGGCAATAGGCTGCAAGTTCCATCCACGACAATTCTGTTTTCTTCATGGAAAACGTCTGATAGAGGAATACGGAAAATAAAAACACCACAAGACTGAAAATCGTGTCCTTCCACAGCGAAATCCCATAAAAAGGATACAGAGGAAAAATGCCTATGATCAGAAGCATAAAGGCAATAAATAATTTATGAAATCCTTTTCTGTAGCACCAATAGACAAAACCCGCCATTAAAAGAGCCATCCCTGCAAGCTGAACCACCGTGAACAGCTCCAGCCCATAGTACTCTGTCTCTCCCCGGAAGGCACCGGTCAGAAAGAACATCAGCCTCCAGAGTAACGTGTACAGGATAGGATTGTGGTTATCCAAAGCATCCTGTCCCAACGCCATTCTGATAGAGTCAACTGTGTCTGAATAGATTCCGCCCGGCCAATAGGACGGCAGATAAGGCAGCCATAAAAGCATGATCAAAAGGAAGAACAGCACAAACACATATTTTTTCGCTTTCCTTTTCTCTTGAAAAAACACTCCGGAAATCTGCCGGAGCAGAAAGAGTAGCCCTTTTACTGCCACATAGATCAAAGGCAGCAGGACGCAAAACCCTGCTCCGTCCAGTATTGAAAAATCTGTCACGAAAGTATTTTCCAGATTTGTTCCGTCCGGTGTATAGATCACATGACGGCTGACAATCAGCATCACAGAGAATATTGCAGAAAAAAGTAACAATGCCCAGTTTATTTTCCGGATCGTTTTTGCCACATTCACATTTTTCATCTCTTTATTTCCTTGCATTAATTATGATATATTTTCTTGTACAGCTCTTCTTTTTCAAGCTCCACGATTCCCGTATTTCCGGTTTTATAGTTTTTGGCCATATCTTCAAAGGGTGTATCATATATATATGACATAAGTGTCATTATTATGGCGCTATGTGTCACGATCAAAGCATTTCCTTCCGTCTCTTCCATGATCTGTGAAAGCGCCGGCAGCAGTCTGTCAAGCAGCTGTTGATAGGACTCACCTCCCGGCGGCACCTGATATCTGCGATTTTTGTACCAGATTTGGTATTCATCCGCAAATATTTCTCTGACCTGAGGCCAGGTATGACCCTCCCAGCTTCCCAGGGACATCTCCTGTAAGCCATCCTTTACCACAGGTGGTATTCCCAATGCCTTTCCGACAATTTCAGCCGTTACCAATGCTCTCTTTTGCCGGCTTGAATAGATTGCCTTGATATCATATTCACTCATTTTTAATGTCATCGCCAATTGTTCTGCCTGGCTGATTCCGGTTGTATTTAATGGAATATCATTACGGCCTTGAATTTTGCTTTCCAAATTCCAGTCTGTCTCACCATGTCTTACAAAATATAGCTTCACTTTTACTCCTTCGGCGTCGCTTGGTTTGCTCGTTAATAGCGCAGGAAAACCAAATGCCGCCTTCGGCGTCGCTTGGTTTTCTTCTGCGCTATTACATTATAGCATTAGATTTTTCACAGTACCAGTACAAGTTCATTCATGCAAAATGCACAATGTACGTGGAGGGCTGCATCGTAAAAAACGCTGAATTTCCGTTTTTCTCAAACATTTTCTGACATTGATTTCAAATATTTGGTAATATTATATTATAAAGGCTGTGTTCTTTATTGATAAGGAGGTGCGCTATGTTTCAATCAGGTGATTATGTAGTCTGCGGCAATAATGGGGTCTGCTGCGTACAGGGCATCACCACACTTGATATTACCGGAATTGATAAAAAAAGAAAATATTATCTGTTAAAGCCGGTCTTTCATTCCGGCAGTACGGTTTATATTCCACTGGATACCGCAGATGCTTCTTTGCGAAAGGCCGTTTCCAGGCAGGAGGCTGATGCACTGATCAAATCTATTCCTGACATTTCCTTAATCCCTTTAGCCGACGAAAAAACGCTGGAACGCACCTATAAGGAGTATATCCGGGACGGCAGCTGCGAATCACTGGTAAAGCTGATCAAGACGATTTATCTGCGAAAGGAGAAGAGAATCATGAAGGGCTGCAAGATCACCGCCGTAGACAGCCGGTACTTTAAGCTTGCAGAGGATTTCCTTTACGAAGAACTTTCCGTTGCCCTTGATATCTCGCGTGATGAAGTACGGGACTACATCACTAATCGCATTGATGAGGCCTGAAATCTTAACACTTTCTGAACTTGTTTTTTGAAGATCCATCACTTACAATGATTATGATAGTGAAACAGGAAATAAAAGGGAGTAACCGGCATTTATCCGAAATGGATTTTCGGCGTCAATCCGTTGAAGCAGCCTGGCTTCATCCGCTGAAGATTGAAATGGTAAGACTTTTATTACAGCAGAACATTGCTGTAATAAAAGTCTTTTTGTTTCTCCCAACACAAAAAGAAAAGAGGTATAAAAATGGATTTCTTAATTTCCGGCATTCTTGCCATCACCTGGAAACAGGTCATCATGTATGCGGTCGGTCTCATTTTGATCTATCTTGCCGTCAAAAAAGAATATGAGCCATCGCTTCTGCTCCCTATGGGCTTCGGCGCAATTCTGGTCAACCTTCCCGCCAGCGGTGTGCTGAATCAGTTTATGGAAGGGGTCGGTGAGACAAACGGCATCATTGAGTGGCTTTTTCACATTGGGATCGAAGCTTCCGAGGCTCTTCCCATTATTCTTTTCATCGGAATTGGCGCCATGATCGATTTCGGCCCTCTGCTTATAAGACCGGTTCTTTTCCTTTTTGGCGCTGCTGCTCAATTCGGCATTTTTGCCGCATTGCTTTTTGCAGTTCTTCTCGGTTTTGATCTTAAAGATGCAGCTTCTATCGGTATTATCGGCGCTGCGGACGGACCAACCTCCATTCTGGTATCCCAGATGCTCCACTCAAACTACATCGGTGCGATCGCGGTTGCCGCATACTCCTACATGGCACTGGTTCCTATTGTGCAGCCCTTCGCCATCCGCATGGTAACGACAAAGAAAGAGCGCAGCATTCGCATGGAATATCATCCCGGTCAGGTTTCGAAAAGTGTGCGGATTGCTTTCCCCATCGTCGTCACCTTCATTGTGGGCCTGATTGCTCCATCCTCCGTTGCGCTGGTAGGCTTTCTTATGTTTGGTAATCTGCTTCGGGAATGCGGCGTCTTATCCAGTCTTTCCGAGACAGCTCAAAATGTGCTTGCAAACCTGATTACCCTTTTTCTGGGAATCACCATTTCCTTCAGTATGCAGGCAGAAGCTTTTGTTAAAATTGACACCATCCTGATCATGTTGATTGGGCTCATTGCATTTGTCTTTGACACCATCGGCGGTGTATGCTTCGCAAAGATTTTAAACCTGTTCCTTACCAAAAAAGTCAATCCCATGATTGGGGCTGCCGGTATTTCTGCTTTTCCCATGTCCTCAAGAGTCGTACAGAAAATGGCACTGAAAGAGGATCCCGGCAACATCCTGATTATGCAGGCGGCTGGTGCCAACGTTTCGGGACAAATTGCCTCCGTAATCGCAGGCGGACTGATCATCAGTCTGGTAAGCAACTATCTGTAAAGATCATAAGTTCATTCCATCGTCATGAAAGGAGTCTGTTATTTATGGAACAAAATATCATTATCGCACTGAAAATCATGGGACAGGGTATGCTGGGAATCTTCGTTTCCATCCTGCTCATCATGTTAATCATCATGCTGATACAAAAATTTTCTTCGAATAAGAATTAACCTTTCTTTTTTTCAACCGGCATTTTCCATTTTCCCTGGAAATAACGTGATATATCGAAAACACCCGTTGCAAACCAGGTCAGCGCTGTTGCCAGCCATACACCCCACACGCCAATTGAAGGAATCAGGGTAAGGGGCTTTGCAAAGCAGATCCGCCCCAGCATTTCCACAATTCCGTTTGCAAAGGCGAAAAAGGCATCTCCTGCTCCGTTCAGCAGCCCTCTGGTCACATAAATACTTCCAAGGAACAAATAAAACCAGCTGGTAATCTTAAGGGCATGGGCACCAAATTCGATTACTTCGCTTTCACTTACAAACAGTTTCATGATGAACTCACCGCCAAACTGTGCAAGCGGAATCATTGCAAGTGAAAAGATTGCCATAATGATCATGCCTTTACGATAGCCCTGTTTCACTCTGTCAATCTTACCGGCCCCGATATTCTGTCCCGTATAGGTGGACATTGCCATACCCAGAGAGTTATAGGGCTGTTGTACCAGCTGCTCGATTCTGCTGGTCGCTGTAAAAGCAGCCACAACCACAGAGCCAAATGTATTTACAACACTTTGAAGAGCTACGCAGGAAATGGCGATCAGAGATGACTGAAATGCCAGCGGAACACCCATTCTGATACTCTGCCAGACAATATCCTTGTCCGGCTTCAGCATACTCTTGGAAATTTTAAAGTAAGGATTCTTCCGAAACGCAAAGCAAAGGCTTCCCACACCCGCCAGCATCTGGGCAATGATCGTCGCAATCCCGGCGCCTGCAACACCCATGCTAAAGGTTTTTACAAACAAAATATCCAGAAAAATATTTAAAATACTTGCCACAATCAAAAAATACAAGGGTGTTTTGGAATCTCCCACTGCACGCAGAATGGCAGAAATACAGTTGTAGAGAGATACTGCCAGAACCCCGGCACACATGATCTGCATATACAGGGTAGCATCATCCAGAATATTTCCCGGCGTATTCAAAAATGTAAGAATCGGTCTTGAAAGCACTATGCCCAGAACTCCCATAACCGTTCCGACAACCACCATAATATATGCTGCGTTTGCGATTGCCTTCCTAACGCCATCGTCGTTTCCTGCCCCAAATTGCTGAGAAATGACAATACCGATACCACTTGCCATACCGCCGCACAAAGAAAAGAACAAAAAGTTCAGGGAACCGGTGGCGCCGACTGCCGCAAGTGCATCAGCACCCACAATCTGTCCTACTATCATGGAGTCAACCATATTATATAATTGCTGAAAAATATTCCCAACTACCATGGGAAGCATAAATGACAACAACAGACCGGTAGGATTCCCTACTGTCATATCTTTTACGTAGGTTTTCATAATCATTTCTCCTCATGCAAAAAACTTCTACATGATTTTTATAGCACACTGTCCATAGCGTAACTATAATAAACCGCTCTGATAGTTGTAAAATTATCTTTTTATTTTACGCTTTGACCGCCCAGCGCATCTTCGTAGAACGAGCCCTGCTGTTTCTCGCACATTCCTGCGCCGAAGGACGTATCACATCCCTGGCAATCTCACTGTATCTTCCGCTTCTCTCAAATTCCTTAAAGGATTTCTTTACCATGCGATCCTCTCCGGAATGGAAGGTCAGAATAGCGATCCGCCCTCCCGGTGCCATCACGTCGGGAAGCTTCTGCAAAAAGGCATCCAACACCTCAAATTCACTGTTTACATCAATCCTGAGTGCCTGAAAAACTCTGGCACAGGATTTCTTCACCGCATCCTTCCTCTCCTTTTCGGGCAGAAAAGAAAGCGCTTCCCTGATAGTCTCTGCCAGCTGAGTGGTTGTTTCAATTGCCTGATTTTTCCTGATCTTAGAACTGATGGTTCGCGCGATCTGCGCTGCGTAAGGCTCATCGGAATTGTCCCGAAGCATCCATTCCAGTTCCTCCCTGGAGCTCTCTTTCAGTCTCTGTGAGGCCGGGATTCCCGCCTCAGGATTCAGGCGCAGATCCAGCGGTCCTTCGTTTTTATAAGAAAAACCGCGTTCCGGATTATCGATCTGCATGGAGGATACCCCAAGGTCAGCAAGCAGGAAATCAAAAAGTCCGTATTTTTCCGCCACCTCATCAATGTTTGCAAAATTATCATGGATCACAGTTAAGACATCCTCTCCATAGCCAAGATCATTTAACCTTTTCTTTGATTTTACGATTTCTATGGGATCGATATCAAGAGCGTACAAATGGCCCTGACCGTCAAGGCATTCCAGCATTTTTTCGCTGTGACCGCCATATCCGAAGGTGGCATCCAACCCTTTCTGTCCCGGCTTTATCTGTAAAAAATCAAGAATTTCCCGGACACAGATGGAAAGATGCATTCCGGCGGGCGTGCAGCCCTTTGCGATCACCTTTTCTATGGTGTCCCGATATTTTTCGGGTTCCAGTTCCTTATATTTCTCACTATATTTTCTGGGATGTGTTCCCTTATAACGCACCCGCCGCTTGTGGGGCTGTTCCCCTTTCGTCTGAGCTTCCATTTCAATCTCCAGCTTATTCAAAATCATTCATTTCTGTCAATTCAAGACCATTACCCAGATGGATTTCATATTTCCGTTGCCGGAATCATACCAAAGGCAGGCGCTGCCGCCCTCTGTATACATGGGATTGATCAGCAAATCCCTGTGATACTCGGAAGCATTCCATGCTGCAATGGCACCCTCCGCATCTGTCTGTCCCTTCGCAATGCATTCGCCGGAAGTGCGCATCTCATCATGGCTGAAATCACCTGCGCAGTCAAGCGCCCTTTTCCTTGCGACCTCATGAAGCGTTCCGTTCAGTTCAAACCCGGATCTTCCACGATTCACCCCGGAAAACAGAAGCATTGCTGCATCATCACTATAGTATCCGTAAACTCCGTCTGCAAGCTTATATGCCCTCTCGCTGATTTCCTGTCCGCAGTCTGCACACCTCATCACCTTATAGTCGCCGCAGTCCGTCCACACTCCGCGATGATTGCCCTCAGTCAGACAGGACAATACATCTGACTCCTCCTGTGGCTTTCCCGCTTCTGCTGTGGTTTTGGCCTGACTGTTTATCTTTGGTGCTGCAGTCTCCTGTATTATGTCGATTTCAGTAAGTTCTTCTTCCGAAATCTCTTCAGGAATAGGCTTGTCCTCCTCTGAAGGAAACGCTGCCGCCAAAGGTACCTTTTCCTCCTCAATAAAGACCATACCCGCATCAGTTGTGTGATCCGCCGCTGCAACTGCCTGTCCATAATCATCCGTATTTTCTTTTATTAATAAAGAGCCATCACCGATAATCACAGATATACCTATCACCAGTCCCAGAGTTCCTATTATACTCTTCTTCATCAAAGCCTCCCCAAATATACGCAATGCAAAATTCCACTATAATACTATTACTCTCTCATCCATTTTTCAATAGTCCTTATAGTACCTTCCTGCCACCTGATATTTGACAGGTGTTCCGGCTTATAGTAGGCTAGTAAATAGGATAAAAAAGCTCCGGGAGGCCGCTATGGAATTTGTATATGAACAAAAGCTTCAGAATTACATGCTGCAAAAGGGAAAAAAGAATATTGTCGTTGAAGAAATTACCAGCAACAACTCTGACTTCGAGATCACGGAGCTGCATATTCATCTGATCGATGACAGACAGGCAGAATTCTTTAAGACCAAAAAAAGCTATTATGCAAAAAATACGGAAATGGGGCAAGTTCTGCTGCCTCCGTTCCAGCTAAAATATGATGATGTGATCACCTTCGGGCTCAAATCCTTTCTTGGGATCAAATATGTGACCTGTAAGGGAATTCAAAAGTAAAGGGGAGAAACCAATGATCGATTTAACCGGAGCATGGAAAATGAAATGCACCACAGATACTGTATGGCAGGAGGGGATCGTTCCCGGAAGTGTATACACCGATTTACTGCGAAACGGTAATATGAAGGATCCGTTTTGGGGCGAAAATGAGGATGAGATCCTGCAGCTTTCCGAATATGATTATGAGTACACCAGAAGCTTCCGAATAGAAGAGGCAGACCTATTATTTCAACAGCTTGTCTTAGTATGTGAAGGTCTGGACACCCTGGCGGAGCTTTCCATTAATTCCCGGCTCATAGCGGAAACCGACAATATGCACCGCACCTATCGCTTCGATATCAAGCCTTATCTTCACAGCGGTGACAATACCATTCACGTGCTTTTCCGTTCCCCATTGCAATATGCTGCAAAAGCCGATCGTAAAAAGCCCTTATGGGGCGTTTCCAGCACCGTCCCCGGCTATCAGCATATCCGCAAGGCTCACTGCATGTTTGGCTGGGACTGGGGTCCAAAGCTTCCCGATCTTGGCATTTTCAGAAATATATATATAGAAAAGATTGCTGATGGCAGAGTATGTGATTTCTATGTGACTCAAAAGCATGAAGCCGACAGGGTACATCTTTCCGTCAATGTGGAGAATGCGTTTATACAGAGTGGAAACAATTCCTCCCGTTTTGAGGAAAACCTCACTATCCTGAACAGCAGACAAGAACCGGTCTATCAGGAAAGCCGGGAAGCATTTGCTTCTTCCCAATTTCATTGCATAATTGAAGCCCCTGAGCTCTGGTGGCCCAACGGCTATGGCACCCAGCCCCTTTACCGGGTGATCGTTACTCTTTACAAGGACGGGCAGGAGATTTCCAAAAAAGCCAAACGGATTGGTCTTCGCAGTCTGACCGTCAGGCGGGAAAAGGATCGCTGGGGAGAAAGCTTCGGCTTTGAGATAAACGGTGTCACTATTTTTGCAAAGGGTGCCAACTACATCCCGGAGGATAATCTCCTGGGAAGAACCAGCCGTGAGCGGACCGCACGCCTTTTACAGGACTGTGTTTCTGCCAATTTCAACTGTATCCGTGTCTGGGGCGGCGGCTGTTACCCGGAATCCTATTTTTATGATCTCTGCGATGAGCTGGGATTGATCGTATGGCAGGACTTTATGTTTGCCTGCGCCGTATATGACTTGACCACAGATTTTGCCCAAAGCATCACTGCCGAATTTGAGGATAATATCAGAAGGCTTCGCAACCATGCCTCCCTCGGTATGTGGTGCGGTAACAATGAAATGGAATCCGCCTGGCTTTACTGGGGACTTCCCGAAAATGAAAAGCTTCGCCAGGATTATCTGACTATGTTTGAGAGAATCATCCCGGAGGCAGTAAACAAATTTGATCCCGAAACCTTTTACTGGCCTTCCTCCCCTTCTTCAGGCGGCGGTTTTGACAAAACCTGCGAGGAGGGCTACGGAGATGCCCATTATTGGGATGTCTGGCATGGAAAGAAACCCTTTGAGGATTTCGAAAAGCTCTATTTCCGTTTTGCCAGCGAATATGGTTTTCAATCGGTTCCTTCCCTGAAAACCCTCCGAGCCTTCGCCCGGGGCGATGATTTCAATCTGTTTTCCAATGTGATGGAGAAGCACCAGAAATGTATTGATAACGGCCACGGAAATGTCACCCTGATGACCTATCTGCACAATTACTATCAGATGCCAAAGGATTTCCGGACAACAGTATACACCACACAGATTTTACAGGCAGACTGCCTGGAAACGGCAATTTCCCATTTCAGAAGCCACAGAGGCAGATGCCTGGGCAGCACCTACTGGCAGTTGAATGACTGTAACCCTGTAATCTCCTGGGCCACCATAGACTATTTCGGCCGCTGGAAGGCCGCCCATTATGTGGTAAAGCGTTGCTATGCTCCGGTTATCGTTCATCTGGAACAAGAGGAAGATGAGATTACCTTCTTCGTCTCAACAGAACAGAGGGAATCTGCCGATTACACACTTTTTTACCGACTGATTCACCAGCAGAAGGGTGTACTCCTCTCAGGCAACACAGAATTTCAAATGGCTCCTCTTTCCGCCAAGGCGGTCAGCACCATCTCCCTGCCGGATTTGAGCTTGGAGGATGAGCGTAACTGCTATCTCGTATACGGCTTGCAGGAAAACGGAATGGAAATCACCTTAAAAACCTTCCTTCTCGTAAAGCCGAAGCAGTTCTCCTTCCAAAAGCCGGAAATTACTGCCCACTGGAATGAAACCGAAGATTTATATGAATTGACCCTGTCCGCAAAAGCATACGCCCGCAGAGTAGGCATTGAATTTGCCGATACAGATGTCATCTTATCCGACAACTACTTCGACCTGCTGCCGCAGGAGCCAAAAACGGTCACAATTGTAAAGAGCAACCTTCCGAAACAGGTTACTATGGATAAGCTAAAAAATGAGCTGGAGCTTATGAGCTGTTACCATATTACAAAAGATGAAATACTTTCATAAATCCTCAGGCAAAAGAAGTGGGGCAGATCTCTCTGCCCCACTTATCAGTTCTTGATCTGTCGTCCCTCATGATCCATATGGTAATTATCCTTATAAATCAGCTCCGACACCGGCACAAAGGTATACCCCTCATTCTTCAGGGTTGCGATCAGCATATCCAGCGCCTTGGCAGTATATTTTGCCCCGTTGTGACAGAGGATGATGCTGCCGTTCCCCAGGTGCTTGTGCTGGGTTACCGTCTTAATGATGGAATCCACGCCATAGTCCTTCCAGTCGAGAGAATCCACATCCCACTGAATCGTGTAATATCCGTTTTCCTTCGCCACATTCACTACAGCATTGTCATAGTCCCCATAGGGCGGCCGGAACAGAAACATTTCGTAGCCTGTAAGGGTACGTACTTTCTCATGGACCTTCATCAGTTCTTCCTTCTTCTCCGCATCGGAAAGCTGACTCATATTCTTATGGTTTTCACTGTGATTTCCAAGGTCATGCCCTGCTGCCAGGATTGCCTTCACATCATCGGGATAACTCTCCACCCAGCCGCCCGTCATAAAAAAGGTCACCCGCACATCATGCTTCTTCAAAATCTCCAGGATCTGCGCCGTATCTTCATTCCCCCATGCTGCATCAAAGGTCAATGCGATCTTCTTTTCCGCAGTATCCACACAATAAATCGGCAGCTGTCTTCCGTTTACGCTGTTGCTTACCGTAACATTCGCTCCGGTGACGGTAAGAACCCCCCTCAGAACTGCAAAGGCAGCAAGCGCCAATACACCATATTTCATGGACAGTATCGCATTTTGTTTGTAATATTCTTCCCTGCTCTGCCCGGCTTCTTTTTCCGGGAAAAATTTTCTGCAAATTTTGTCTATGTACTCCCTCATAGTAAAACACCCGTCATAACTGTTATTACAGTGTATGACGGGAGATGGTTGTCACATAACTATCATTGATACGAGCGGCATGGTTACCACCGAAAGAATTGTCGTAAGAGCCACACCTCTGGATGCCATTTCATAATCGCCATCGTACTGCTGCGCCAGCATGGCTGTCATGCTTCCCACCGGCGTTGCCAGCATTACCATGCACACACCGCAGATCACTTCATTCGTGACAAAGCTTCTGATGACCAGCATCCCGGCTATGGGAATGAGCAGCAGCTTGATTGCGGCAAAAAGAAGCAGCTTGCCGTCTGTAAGAAGCTTTTTTAAATCGATGGTTACAAGAGAAGCACCGATTACCATCATACTTAAGGGAGCGGTCAGATTGCTCAGATGCGTTGTCGTTGACTTGACAAATGCCGGAACCGGTATCTGAAAGAAATAAACAACAATCGTAATGATGCAGGCAATCACACCGATATTTAAAATCTTTCCTATGGAAAAGCTCCTTTTTTTCTCTCCTTCCTTCTTCCCGGTTGACATGGCGGAAACGCCGTAGGTATAAATCAAAATATTATAGGGAATGGTAAAAAGTGCTGCATAGAGAAGCGCTCCGTTTCCGTAAAGTGCTGCCACCACCGGGAAGCCCATAAACCCAATATTGGAAAAGACTGTCATTGCCTGATAGGTTCCGCGGCTTTTCTTCTCAACACGCAAAAGCAGAGGAAGGATCAGCGCGATCAGAAGAAGCGTTGCATAGACCAGTACAATAATCACACCGGTGATCATCAGCTCTTTTCCCTCAATTTTTTCATCTCCCATACATCCGGTAAGCACCATCGCCGGATTAGCAATATTCACTACAATTGCAGACAGCTTTTTGCTCACCTCATCGGTAATTATCCCTTTTTTGTAACACAGGTAGCCAATTCCCATCAGGATAAAAAGGACCACCATCTGATTGAAAAGTAACATCATCTTCTCCTTCGTTTATCTTTTTCCATAGTAAAGAACCGTTAGGTTCCTCTTTCCCTTTTTGCTCAGGCTCATCCCCTCAAGCAATTCAAATTTCCCGTATCCTCTCATGCTCACCACATCACCGCCTGCAAGCATCCGGCTGCTGTTTTCACAAAGCCTTCCATTGATAAATATCTTTTTCTGGGTAAAGAGCACAGCTGTCTCGCTCCTTGACAGTCTGCATACCTTTGCAACGATGCCGTCAACTCTCTCAGAAGCCACCTGAATCTTTATTTCAACCGCATTCCTGCCATCCACCTCAGGCACCTTCTCCGTGATGTGGCACAGAACCGGAGTGTGCTTCACACGGGTCAGATTTTCCGTAATATAATCCGTCATGCTCTCTAAGCAGAACAGGTACGCTGTTTTGTCATCAATTAAAATATCTCCAATGGTGCTGCGCTCTATACCGAGATTCATCAATGCTCCCAGAAAATCTCTGTGTGTAAGCGCATCCGCAAACTTTTCCGCAAGCGGCCTTATTTGTAAACACGTGATTGGGAAATCCTGTGTGTAGCCCAGCAGTTCCTCACTCCCAAAGCGGATCATCACACGCTCTGCGCCTTCCCTTCCGCCCCATATGGTATAAGGCACATAGGAAAGCTCCCGCTCAAGCTCATAAAAACCGGAAACGTCAGCAAGCCCGAGAAAACCCGTAAAGGTATACTGATTATTCTGATAGCTCTTTTGTGCAAGTTCCCTGAATCGCTTTTTTAGAAGTTCCTCTGCCTCCATGCTCCTTATCTCCCTTAGTCTGTATCCCACACGTTTTCTATCATATCACATATTCCTGCATTTGACTTTAGGTATTTTTTATAAATGAATCATTTTTTTATAAGAATCATATGATTAATTTTAGGGAATGCTCATTGGTACGTCACAATTTAAGCATACAATGAATACATTAAAAGGATAGGAGGATATCATCATGCAGAAACATATAACAACAAAAAGACACCTGTCCCAGACAGAAAAGGAAAGCTCCTCATCAGAGACGGAATACATTGACAGCCAATGGGAGGAATATTCTTCTTTTCATGATTCCTTTACAGAGCTTCTCTCTTACGAAAACAGCCGCAGATCCACTTCTGACTTCTGGCAGCTGAATTATATTTAAAATTACTTATATTTTGTACACGGCAGGCCGCCTCTCTGATACAATAGCTTTAAAAGAAACACTGCAAGGAGAAACTCTATGAATATAAAAGACGCTGTGCAAAGTATTATTAAACCGCATGAGGATGATCACCTGACTCCCCTTACTACCATCTGGGGAGAAACACTTGATGTGCAACATCCATTACCGGAATATCCCCGCCCCCAGATGCAGCGGCGCCGTGCTGAA
>SAMEA3663297__coassemble_491_pt1 | contig 20968 bp, 18 predicted proteins | sample SAMEA3663297__metabat2_low_PE_020 | metagenome-assembled genome bin SAMEA3663297 (sample SAMEA3663297) | pig gut metagenome | biome: pig gut; feature: pig-associated habitat; material: faeces | place: China | collected 2013 | reverse complement strand
TAGTACTTATTGCTAAGGATCACTACCTGACCGTCTCCCGATACAACTTTAATCTTACAAGTCTATCCTTGACCTCAATCTCCGCCCGGTCGATCATCATACCCACCAAAAGAAGCTGGCTTGTCTCTCCGGGATCTCCGCTTCCGGCAAGCTCCCAATAGATATCCTCCATGCCATCATTCTTCTGTCCGTTCAGATACTGATCAAGCTTTTCCGCTTTATCGGCATACATAGGATGATAATCTGCCTCAAAGCTGATCACTGCCTGCGTGCCGGTTCTTTGAATATCGGAGCTGACGTGCTCTGCACCCAGGGCAAAGAAAAAGATCGTCAGTTCCTCCACAATTTTAGCTGTTTTCTTTTCTTCGTGCGTCATTCTCTCGTCTCCTCTTTCTTATGTCTCAATTCAAACCCCTTGATAAAGCTTTCCAGCATCGGTACAATGACAATTGCAACAATACCGGTGCTGAATCCATTGTTATATAGGTTCAGTCCCTCATAAAAAGAAGAGGTACACACCACCACAACTGCATGGAGCATTCCGGCCAGGATACCCGCCGGGATGCCAAATTGCCCTGCCACAGGTGACAGCCCCACTGCAAAAATTGCACCCATCTGAATTCCCGGTGTGGTTGGCGCCATATGATTGAAAAAGGTAGACAGAAACACACCGGCAAGCACCGGCAGATAGTTTCTTGCATGGACACCAAAGCTTGCAAATCCAAATGCAGTGAGAATTGCCCCCACCACCGGTCCCGACAGATCACCGCCAATCAGCAGAATATAGGTAAGACAGATACCTCCCACGATCCCCATGTTCATCAAGGTAGTTCCGATGCCATCCATAAGCACAAAATCCGCAACCGCACGTCCCGGATGCCGCATCAGCTTAAGAAGCGGCTTCCAGTCTCCCCGATTCAGGAACAATCCAAAGAGAAAGGTCAGCAGAAAATAAAGATACATACTTACTGCCATCCACACTTCTCTTCCCGATTTCCAGATAAAAACGCTGTCACTTTCCAGTCCGAAGGACTGCAGGATACACACCAGTACAAAGGCAAGCAGTCCTGCTGCAAAACCCACATTAAACAGATTATAACCCATGTGCATGGAAGCAGTATGCATGGAAAGCGGTGGTAGCACAAAACCAATCAAAATACCAACTGCCACAGCACAGAGAAAGTTAATCCAAAGGGGAAAGGGAAGCAGATAAACCATCTCTGTCACCATCGGGGCCAGGCAGGAACCAAACAGCGCTGTATAAATATATCGACTCATCTTAGAGCGATGCAGCTTTGCATAGAGCCAGGTACCGAATATCATCGGCAGCACATTGACCGGATTTTTCCCGAAAAGGGCAAACCCTGCATTGATAAACAGAACCGCCATGGTAAGCCCGGTAAACGGTATCTTTTGCCACCAGATGAGCAGGATCCCCATTCCCATAACAAGCGCGGCATTTAGAAATGCAGCTCCCACTCCTGCAAGCTCAAAGTAATCCGTGATCAGTGCATCTCTTGAATGAATAATCGTCCACATTCCCTCAAGCAATTCCTTGAAAGATGCCATTGCAAAAGCCCCTGCCAGCAAAAGAAACATCGTTCCAATACTAAAAATAAGTAGTTCCTTACCCTTTATCCTCTCCCAAAAGCGTTTCCCCATACTCACCTTCCTTGTAAAATCTAATTATTCTTATAACTCCGAATTGTATTTTAAATTCTACCCCTTTTTGCCCTTGGATAGACGTTCCTTATGGATACAGTTCTTCGGACAGGCATCCATGCAGGCGCCGCAGCGGATGCATTCCGGAGAGTTTATTTCCTTTGTGACCTCCACTCCCATTTTGCAGGCTCTCTCGCAGGCCTTACAGTCCACACAGCGCTCTTTATCTACCGCAAGACGGTAGAAACTAAATTTGTTAAAAAAGGAATAAAAGGCGCCAAGGGGGCACAAATACTTACAAAAAGGCCTGTAGATCATCACGGAAAGAATTACGATCATAATCAGCACCGTCAATTTCCACCCAAAAAGGGCTCCTATAGACTGGCGCAGTCCCACATTTCCCGCAAGAAGCGGAAGCCCTGCTCCCAGCGTTCCCGCAGGGCAGACATATTTGCAAAACCAGGTGGTTCCGAAACCGAACTCATCCCGAATCACCACCGGTAATAAAATAACTAAGAGAAACAATACCACATACTTCAGATAGCGCAAGTATCTATCTGCCTTTTTAGGTACATTACCTTTTTTCACCGGTATCTTATAAAGCAGATCCTGTATCCAGCCAAAAGGGCATAAAAATCCGCACACCACTCTGCCCAGCAGAACACCAAACAGCATCAGCGTACCCAGCACATAAAAGGGAATCCTTGTATGATAGCCACTAAGAAGCGACTGCAGAGAGCCGATGGGACATGCCCCCAGTGCTCCCGGGCAGGAATAGCAGTTCAGGACAGGAACACAGACCGCTTTGGATTTGCCTGTAAAAATGGTTCCCTTCCGAAATCCCGCCGCGTAGCCGTTAATCAGGACAGCCGCTGCCAGCTGGATCAGATTTCTCTTTTTCTCATTCGTAATCTTTTTCATAGGCCTATCCAATTCCGATACACTGCAGGCAGATGTTGACTGCCTTTTTCAGTACCTCCAAATGCTCTTCTCTCATAAGTCCATATCCGATACAGGCAACCGATGCGATCAGTACAGTGCCCCGTATCATCCACAAATTTTTCTGCTTCATCCTTTTACTCCCCTGCCATTTTCCACCAGTTTAAACAAAAACGGATAACCTGCCATAATCCAGAAAACCAAAATCGTATAGCCGATAAATTCTCCAAAGTGGGCACCGCATACAGCGATCATTGCCGGGGAAACCAGCTTATGGATGACAAGCAGCGTCACAATTCCCACAAGAACTCTGATCACAGCCGTCTTTGTGTTTTTTGCCTTTTCAAACTGAATCAGATGTCTCTCTGTCACCCAGCCTGTCAAAGCTCCCATAAAAAGTCCGGCTGCCACATAACAGTCTGTCATCATCTCATAAGGATCTACCAGAATTTCTCCGCTCTCCGTATAATCCAGCGGATACGATTTCAGTGTAATAAATGCAAGGAATGCAGCACATAAAAGGATTCCGGATACCAGGAAGATCAGATCTCTATCCTTACTGCCATCCGCCCATCTAACCAGCTTCTCATTCACATAAATCGACAGGCAGCACAGCAGAAATCCCACAATAACATCCTGCGGCGTATGTACTCCCAGATAGTTTCTGGAAAACATCACAAGGAAAGTAATTGCAGTGCACAAAACCACCACCCATTTCCTCTTTTTTTGCCAGACGGCGACGGTCATAAATTCTGCAGTTGCAAGCTGTGTATGTCCGCTGGGGAAGGAATAGCCGGTAGCAGTTCTCATGGAATCCCCTGCCGGGATCACCCTTGGGTCACGAATCCAGGGCCGATAGACACAGCAGACATTTTTCACCAGCTGACTTACTGTCTTACCACTGCCGATATTGAGCATGATCTGCGCTCCGACTTTTTTGTTGACACACCAGTAAATGATGGCAATCGCCACAATCGATAAAGGGCCGATCACCAGCTCGGAAACCACTTCCATAAAAGTATCCAACATACCGCCAGTGGCGTTTCTGAAGTCCTGTAGCAGCAATAAATATTCAATGTCCATAGCTTATCCTCCTCTAATCTATTTTATTTCTTCCTTTGCTTTCTCCAGTATTCCCTCTACATCTGCCCCGTCAATATCCAGATTTTCTGCCTTGATACAGGTCGTCTCACCGATACCGTACAGGTTCTTTGCAAGCGCTTCCACATAAGGGTATCCGAAATCAGCGATAACAGGTCCGCCTGCCGTAGTCACATAATAAAGCTTCTTTGCGCTGCAAAGCCCTTTTGGTCTGTCATTCTCATAACAGAAGGTAATTCCCGAAACAGTTACCGCCTCAAGGTAAATCTTGAGAAGTGCCGGAAAGGCAAAATCCCAATAGGGCGCTGCGATCACGATACAGTCTACCTTAGCAAACTGACGGGCATAGCGAAATAAATCGTCATCAAATTTTTTCTCCGAAAGGAGTCTGTCTCTCTTCGCAAGAAGATCTTTTGACAGAGGCTTCATATCCTCCTCTTCCAATTTGATTTCCGTCACTTCTCCCGGTATTTTCTCTAAAAGATATCCGGCAAGAAGCAATGTTCTTGATTGCTCCCGGACACATGCATTTACAAAAAGAATATCCATTCTATTTCCTTTCCGATTATTTTAAATAGAAAATCTTTCTCACATATTTTATGCGGGAAACTGCACATACCGTCAGGAAGGACAGCCCGACTACCAAAAACATCATCAGGACAATATACAGGAAAGCACTTTGGATTCCAAACCGGGAATATGACAGTATCAGTTATTTTCCAGTCCACTTTCAATATAATCAAGGTAATACTGGGTCACATCATCTGCCTGTGGCACTCCAATAATGGGCTGGCCGATCACATTGCCTTCCTTATCTACAAGAAAAGTTGTCGGGAATGCAGAAATATATTCATTTAAAAGCTCATCCATCGCATCATCGGGAACAAGCACCTCATACTGCAAACCAACTTTCTCAACGATTTGTCCTGCAAGCTCCGTTTCCTGCCCGGCATCATCACAGATAGAAATAATATTGGCATTTGCAGGAAGCTTTTCATAAGCGGCCTGAATATCCGGAAGTTCTCTGCGGCAGGGATTACACCAGGTTGCCCATACATTGATCATGGTCACATCGTAATCCTTGAAAATATCCTGAGATACCGCATTTCCGTTTAAATCCGTCACAGCAAACGAAGAAAGATCGATTCCGGAAGCCTTTTCAGCTGTTTCTTTATTTTGCGCTTCATAATCGATTTCCGTCTCCGGGAAGATGATCAGACTGTCCCTGACCTCCTCAAGGGAATCGATACCTAACTGTATCGCCTGAAGTTCTTTCTCCGAATATCCTTCCTTTGGAAGTTCATCATTATAGGCAAAATAATAATTTTTCCCTTCAAGAGTACCGATTTTTTCCACGCTTGAAAAATCCTTTTCAAAACCGCTCTCACCATCTGTGCAGCAGATACCAAACAAAGCATAGCCCGTATTCCACATCTTCTGATACACATCATCATAATCTTCAGAAGTAGCATCCATTTTATCATAAAGCGCATCAAACTCAGCCTGAACTGCTTCTGTAGAAATCAGGATAGCACATTTCCCATCTTCAGGATAGTTAGCCTTAAGAAGCTCTGTGGCATCACTTTTTTCATTCCAACTGTTCGGAATAGAGAATCCAAAACCATATTGTTGAATCAGAAATAACTCAGGGGAAGAAATATCCACCTTTTCTCCCTTTACATTGAGCATCTCCTCATCACTATATGTCTTATTCAGGCAGGCATCCTTAAAGTGTCCTTCCCCTCCATAGCCAGCCTGCTTCCCACAGCCTGCAAGCAGCATGGTTGTCAGCATTACCGACAGCAAAATACCTGTAATTCCTTTTCTTTTCATATCAATGTTCCTTTCTCAAGAAAACTTTTTCTTCATCGTAAGAATATTTTTTTCGTTCTCGTAACAATAAGCAACCTCATCCATCGTCTTCTTCATCATGAAAATCCCAAGACCACCGATTTCTCTCTCCGCAGCACCTGCCGTCACATCGGGATCCGGCTTTGCGAGCGGGTCAAAAGGGATACCATGATCGGTAAACCGGAATATCACTTCCTTTTCCTTCTCATCAAATCCCATACCGATCTTCACATCACCCTTGCCCTCCGGATAGGCATAATGAGCAATGTTCACAAATATTTCTTCAATCGCCACCGTGATCTGCATAATCGTCTTCATCGGACACGCATGCTTATCAAGCTCCTCCTCCACAAAGCCCAGTGCCTCCTGAAGGACACTATCCTCAGCCGGAAATATCTTTTCTGCCGAAAAAACAATTTCTTCCATGGAATCCCCCACATTCTTTTTCGTAAAGTCAAGCATCAGCATAGTGATATCGTCAAATTGCGGTGCCTCTCCCACAAACCGGTCGATATCCTGTTTTAGTCCGTGGAGCACATTTTCTGCGGTATCCTGCACATGTCCGTTCATGAATTCTGAAAGTCTCTCCTCACCGTAAAGCTGATTCGATATATCCGTTGCCTCCGTGACCCCGTCCGTGTAAAGAAACAACCTGTCTCCCGGTTCCATCGTGAGCTCATTTTTTCGATATTTAATGCCCTCCATTCCTGCCAATACCAATCCCGGTCTTGATCTCAGATATGTGAAGCTTCCATCCTTTTGTTTCAGGAGCGGTGGATTATGTCCCGCATTGGCAAAGGTGAGCAGTCCGCTTGCCAGGTCTAAAATTCCCATCCACGCCGTCACGAAAAGTCCTGCATCATTTCCCTCACAGAGCAGCTGATTGACCACCGTAAACACCTCGCTTACTTCCAGTCCCATCTGCGCCTGATTCTTGATCAGGGTCTTAGCTATCACCATGAAAAGGGCTGCAGGAACACCTTTTCCCGAAACATCCGCGATCACGACGGCAAGATGTTTATCATCAATCATATAAAAATCATAAAAATCGCCGCCCACTTCCTTAGCCGGCGTCATGGTTGCATAAATCTCAAACTCATCATGCTCCGGAAAAGGCGGGAAAATGCAGGGCAGCATATGGGCCTGTATGCTGGAGGCCAGCGTCAGTTCCGCATTGATACGCTCCTTCTCTGCGGTAACAGCCTGCAGATTATCAATGTAAGCCTCCAGATCCTTTACCATACTGATATAGGATCTTGCCAGATCTCCCACCTCGGTAGAGTCACCGGCATACTGTTCACAGGCAGTTACCATGGTCTCTCTCTGTTCATCCGTGGCATGTTCCACATAATAATTTCCTGCCACCTCCGCCAGATTCTCGATGGGTTTTGCGATGCGGTTTTCGGTAAACCACATAAAGCCCATGGACAGCGCAAAATAGAAATTCAAGGCCAGCGTCTGGAACAGATACATTCGCCCCCAGATTCCGACGCTGCTTCCCTCTTTTTCCATCTTCTCGGTCAGATAGACTGCGGCTCCCACAAAAATGCAGATACCCACACCGGTAATAATGGTATTCAGGATCATGCGCTCATTTAAAGAGAAGGTAAATATCTTTTCCTTACAGCCGTTTTTCCTGTTCTCTAAATATCTTTGCAGGAAATGGCCTGCGATGAGCAGGGGACATCCAAACAGAAGACCTGAATCAAAGCTGTTAAAAAAGAGATATAAATTATTGATGGAAAGAAAATCAGATACTGCATAGGCATGATTTAAGATACCTGTTAATATCACGATAAGAATGGCATCCACAAACATGACTAGAAAGAATTTCAGCATTCTTGAAATACAATCCAGACGGAATTTATTTCCATCCTGTTCTTTATTTATCTTATTCCAAAGAAACCAGGGCACCATTCCGTATAGAATCTGCTGCGCCGCCCCAATCAGGGCATAGGTAAAGCCATATCCTGAAATACAGTCTGAGATCAGACTCCCCAGACCGCAGCCAAGAGCCGCCGGCAGACCGAATAACAGACCCAGAACCGGCGTCAGCGCTGTGGTTGGTCGCATATCCGTTATATCTGCAGCAGCGAGCCGAAGGCGGAAGGGCATTGTCAGTCCAACAAATAAGACAACGCTCAGCACAAAAACAATGCCTGCATTTGTGTAACTTCCTGCTTCCTTTTTGGGAAAAAGCGACCTGATAGTTTTCATTTTATGTTTCCCCTTCGTGTTTCTATACCTTTACTCGATTGTAAATAAATCTATAAATCTGATCACTATAGATATTAGCACCTCAGTCGTAACCAAACCGTAACCAATATTCAAACGTCCAAATCTTGTACCACACCCTAAAGTATAATATAATATATTTCGTACCTGTTGAACAATACAAAAGAGAAAGTTTGAAAAAATGACCCACAAAATTGCTATTTGCGATGATGACAGTATCACTTCAGCCTATATAAAGACCCTTGTTGAAGGCTGGGCAGCCGATCACGGCATTCCTGTTTCTATCCGGATATTTCCATCAGCAGAAGCGTTCCTTTTTCATTATGCTGATCACAAAGAGTATGATATCCTGCTTCTTGATATAGAAATGGGAGAAATAAACGGCATTGAACTGGCAAAAAATATCCGAAAGGACAATGAATCGGCACAGATTATATTCATCACAGGCTATTCTGATTTCATTGCAGAAGGTTACGAGGTTTCCGCTCTCCATTACCTGTTAAAACCTGTTTCCAGCGAAAAGCTGAGACAGGTGCTGGATAAAGCAGTAAGAAATCTAGCACATAAAAAGAAAGCACTCTTTATTCCTGTAGACAGTGAAATGATACGTATTATCCTGGACGACATTCAGTACGTGGAAGCTTTTGATCATCGGATTGAAATTGTAACCGCAGACAATACTTTTTTATTAAAATTACCTCTGCATGAAATGGAACATAAGCTGAATGAGGATTTTATCCGTATCCATCGCGGCTGTATCGTTAATCTGCATTACATCAAAAGAATCACCCGCACCGATATCGTTCTGGATTCCGGAAAGACCCTTCCGGTATCACGACGTATGTATGCCTCTGTCAATCGAGCTATCATGAAATATTGTACCGGAGGAATGGAATCATGACTTATCTCTATATCACTGCTGCAGTTATTTTTCTGTCCCTTCTCTGGCTAATTGCACAAAAATATATGAACATACTGGTAGAGCGCCGTATTGCCACTTGGCAGAATGACCTCGTCAAACGCCACTGTGACGAAGTAGAAAACATATATCGCCAAATGCGTGGGTGGCGTCACGATTATCACAATCATATCCAGACCATGAAAGCATGCCTTGCCCAGGATCGAAAAAAAGAGCTTTCCGAATATCTGGATGCGCTGGATACTGATCTTGTTAGTGTTGATACCGTACTAAAGACAGGAAATGTAATGATAGATGCAATTTTAAATAGCAAAATTTCTCTTGCTCGTTCAAAAGAAATTTCTGTCAATGCCAAAGCTGTTGTGCCTGAAAATTTGTCTATTGCAGATATTGATTTGTGTGTTGTTCTCGGAAATCTTCTCGATAATGCTATCGAAGCATGCATGAAGCAGAATGACAAGGCAGAACGTTTTATCCGAATCTACATCGGTATGCACAAAGAACTTTTCTATCTTTCCATTACCAATTCTGTAGGCGGCGACATTAAAAAGCAAAAATCCGGACAGAAAAAAAACATTTACCTTTCCACCAAGGACAAAGAAGGACATGGATTGGGACTCATCCGTATTGACAAAATTGTTGATAAATACAACGGGTTTATTGATCGTCAGAATGAACCCGGTGTATTTGCCACCGAGGTCCTGTTACCACTTGCGCGCGAATCATTCTGGACGAACCCACTGCTGCTCTGGATCCTATTTCAGAATATGAAATTTATTCCAAATTCAACGAAATTGTACAAGATAAGACAGCGATTTATATATCACACCGCCTCTCATCCTGTCGATTCTGCGATGAAATTCTTGTATTTGACCAGGGCAGAATTGTTCAGCATGGCAATCATAAAACTTTAGTGGCAGATACGTCCGGCAAATATTACGAGCTCTGGCATGCTCAGGCACAGTATTATATGTAAAGCAGATTACGGTAAGAATCAGAAGGCATCATAAACCTTCGATATATCATGATGCAAAAAATCAATCAATAGCCATTTGTGCACACGAGCTATTGATTGATTCTTTCGATTTTTCCTAAATATCTATACTAATGTCGACCACCTTAGGCGTCACAAAAAAGTTTATGAATTATTTTGCCAGCAATTCTTCAGCCATCTCATACCATTCATCAGCTGTCATATCACAGTCCCAAGCAAACATATTATAATATTTTCCGTCCTTTTCAAAAGAGATACCATTGCAATTCTTTATTTCAACCTGATTAGATCCATAGCTCATTTCAAAATGAGGATCCTCTATATTCTTCTTATCTTCTTCCGTAAGCTCATATCCTGCAGGTACAAATTTATAAACTGCCTGATCAAAATATACCTCTACATCTCCAATCTTTTTTGAATCAATAGCATAACTCTCTTCACCGGATTCGTATACTTGGTTGATATACAAACTAATATCGGGCATGCTATCCTTTACATATCTTGTGGAAAAACCAGTGCCGCTTACTATCACATTTCCATTGTCATCAAGCCCTTCCACTCCCATCGTATTAGCAGCATCGAATGTATATCCATTCGAAAATGTATCAGGTATTATAAGTTCACTTCCAAGTTCTTCAGATTTTGTTACCGCTTCTGAATAGTCACTTATTTCATTCCGTGGATTTGACCAGCTTCTATAGGATGCTATTTTCCCTGCCGCGAATGCAGTCATTCCAAAAGCCATACATGCCACTGCAACCACAACAACTACCTTCTTTTTGTTCAATCTCATTAATTTTGTCTCCTCTCTTATTTGCAATCTGTTAGCTAGTTCTTCTGAGGGCTGAAGATCATCTACTATTTCTTTATATATTTCATTAAATTTCATAGTGAGCTCCTTTCTTCCGCGAAACAATCCGCCAAAACATTTCGAAGTTTTTCTCGCGCTCTTGATAACCTCGTTTGAATTGTCGTTTCCTTTATTCTCAAAATATTACTGATCTGGCCAATTGAGTACTCTTCGTAATAGAACAAGTAAACGATAATCCTATAATGTTCCGGGAGAGACATCACCGCATCCATAACAACCTTTCGATTTACTATATCCTGTTCACTCGAACCAGTATCGACGATATCCGCTATTTCATTTTCATCTATGTCAATGCGCTTCCTCCTAAATGGATTACGAAAATAACTATGACATGTGTTGGTAGTCACTCGAATAAGCCAGGCTTTTATCTCTTCATCATTCTTTGTACTGATTTTACTAGAATATAGTTTGATAAATACATCCTGTGATACATCTTCTGCATCTTCGCGATTACCGAAATAATGAAATAAAATACGATATACCATTTTCAAATACTTTTCTACGCAGGTATTATATTCCGCGGCATTCATGTATCTTGTCCTCCGTGTCCCTCTATAGATAAAACGCCGATGTAGCAAAAATAATCACACAATAAATAAATATTATTTTACAAAATAATACAAGACAGATATCCAACATAGGACATCTGCCTTGATATTATTCCTCTGAATCATCAAGTCTTTGTTCCTTATTAATTTATTGTTTCACATATCTTTGGTTTCTGCTGTTTGGTTTCTCCGGTAGGGTCATCCTGACATATCCTGATGCCATTGCCGGATTGACATAATGTTTTCGGAAGGTTTCCCTGGACTTTAACCCCAGCCGCTCCATAAGGGAAGCTGCGCTGTAAGGTACATCATACTCCATGCAGGCAAGCAAACGCTTCACATACTCTGATGTCTCCGCATTTTCCTTGTTTACCTGCAGAATGACCTCATCAAGTACCTGGTCAATCATGGTCAGCATAAACTCGATAAACACATCCGCATTGCCGTTTATATGGCATTTTGCGATTGCCTCATAATAATCCTCCTGGTATTTTTCAATCTGGCTCTCCAGCGGGATATACGCAAAAATACTGCGCCACCTGTTAAGCATCACTGTATGCCACAGCCTTGCCATTCTGCCGTTTCCGTCTGCAAAAGGATGGATAAAGACAAATTCATAATGAAACACGGCAGATAAAATCAGGGGATGTACCTTCCCTTCGCTTCTTTTAAGCCACGAAAACAGATCCCTCATAAGTCCGTTCACCATATGGGGCGGCGGGGCTACAAAAATGCACTTATCCCCTGAAAAAACCCCTTCCTCTCCCTGCCGGAATCTTCCGGATTCCTCCACAGTCTGAAAGGTCATGATTCCATGGATCTTTTTAAGATCATTTATGCTCGACGGTATAATCTCCTCTATCCTTTCATAGGCGGCATAGGCGTTTTTGACTTCCTGTATCTCTTTTCGATCGCCAAGTACCAGGTTTCCGTTAATGACATCTCTTACCTCTGATAAGGACAGGGAATTGGCTTCAATCTTAAGTGAGGAATGGATGGAACGGATTCTGTTATTCTTTCGTAAATGCGGTCTTGCTTCCAGCTCCTTGTGGCTGCTTATTTTTCCCACTTTTTCCGAAATATCGGAAACAAGCGTAAGCGTTTTTTCTGAAATGGTATAGGGGGGCACGTAACTACTCATCAGGTTACCTCATCTTGCTTATTATCTTACTTACTATCTTACCCATCTTTAAGCTGTTTTGCAACAGCCGGAACAAAAAAATTGATGTACAATTGATGTACTAAACCCGTTTTGATGTACTACGGAAGCACTTTTTAATCCTCAAAAAGCTTCCGTTTGCGCTCTATCATTTCCTCGATTTTCTCGATATAGAGTGCAACATCCTTCACATTATCGCACCGCTCGATGCGTCCGTCCGGGAACACCCGCTTGGTAATCGAACCTGCTCCCAGAGCCAGAATAGTCTGTTTCTCCTCCATGATCAGAATATTGTAAATACCGAATTTCCCCTCCTCGGCATAACCCACATTTTCAAAATTACCGGACATATTCTTTTGCCGGTATAGATAATAGGGTACCATTCCCATTTCTCTTGCGCCGTCCATGGTGGTCTGCATGGTCTCATCCGTATTATTGAGGGCTGTGATTCCGTTCTCCTCTATCCACTGGCTCAGTTTGGAGGCACGCTTGATGGCAAGGGAATGGACTGTCAGGCTGTCAGGCTTCAGTTTCTTTACTTCTCTCATGGTGTTCCTGACATCCTCCGCCGTCTCCCCCGGCAGTCCCAGGATCAAGTCCATATTGATATTGGTAAAACCGGCTTCTCTTGCAAGCGCAAAGGCCTCCTTCACCTGTTCTACCGTGTGACGTCTGCCGATCAGATCCAGCGTTTCCTGCTTCATGGTCTGCGGATTTACGGAAATTCTGGTGACACCGCCCTCCTTCAGCACCTTCAACTTCTCTGCCGTAATGCTGTCTGCGCGTCCTGCCTCCACCGTAAACTCTTTTAACCCGGAAAGGTCGAGGCTATCCCGCAATTTGTTTAGCAACCGTGCAAGCTCCCCGGCCTCCAGCGTAGTAGGCGTTCCTCCTCCGATGTAAATGGTGTCCAGCACCTTGTCCTTGTAGGTCTTCGCCACAAAATCAATTTCCTTTTCCAATGCTTCCAGGTACTCTCCGACCCGCTTCCTCCAGGAGACGATGGGGTATGAGGTAAAGGAACAGTACAGACAGGTGGTCGGACAGAATGGAATTCCGATATAGAGGCTGTAGCCGTTCTCATAATGCAGTGTCTCAAGCAGCTGCTTTTCTCTCCTTGCAATCTCAATTGCAAGCTTCCCCTTTTCCTCGCTGATCAAATAAGTGTCCTTCATGTACTCCATCATGCCGGCATCATCTAGACCTTCCTCCAGCATCATCATGGGAATCTTGGTGGGGCGTATTCCGGTAAGAGTTCCCCAGGGCAGCTGCTTGCCGGTATGTTCCGACAGCGACACATAAAGAAGCTGCTTTAACCGATTCTTCACTTCAGCTCTCGGCATATCTGGTGTAATCTCCACCTTTTTTCCACCAAAAGAAGCCGTTCCGTCTTCCCCACCACTTAACAGGGAACACAAAACAGCTTCCTCCTCAAATCTGATGTTCAGATCCGGCAGTCCCGGACCTGAACCATTTTCCTTTTCTTCTCCTACCGTTACCCTGACATCACAAGCCGGATAAAAGGCCTTCACCAGCGAGTGAATATCATACTCAAAGCCTGCCATGTTTACGGTAACGGAAATGAAATTTTCTTCCTTCATCTTGTCATTGTTTCCCTTACTTTTCTGATTTGTTCTTATTTTTATTCTACGGTTACCACCTTAGCCAGATTTCTCGGTTTATCCACATCCAGTCCCTTATCCAAGGACACATAGTAAGCAATCAGCTGAAGTGCCACCGATGTGGGCATCACCATAAAAGGATCCTCCATCACCGGGAGTCTGAATACGCTGCTCCATTGTCCGCTTTCCTCAAGCTCTTCGTTTTCCTTCACTAAGAGCAGCACTCTTGCACCTCTGGATTGCACTTCACGGATGTTGGAGAATTCCTTACTCTTCAGTTTCTCCTGTGTAACAACCGCAATCACCGGTGTGTCCTCTGTGATCAATGCAATCGTTCCATGCTTAAGTTCTCCTGATGCATACGCCTCTGAGTGAATATAGGAGATTTCCTTAAGCTTCAGGGAGCCTTCCAGAAGAATGGAATAGTCAAGTCCTCTACCGATCATAAATACATCCTTGGCATTCAGAATGGCACCGGTCAGACGGTGAATTTCTTCCTTCTTTGCAAGAACAGACTCCATCACCTCCGGAACTCTGCATAGCTCATCAATAAATGCTGTCAGCTGTTCTTCACTCCAAAGTTTTCTTGCTACTGCCATTCTCGCAGTGATCAGATAAAGGACTGCCAGCTGGGTCGTATATGCCTTGGTACTTGCCACTGCAATTTCAGGGCCTGCATTGGTATAGATGACATACTCACTTGCCCTGGCAATGGAAGCGCCCTTTACATTGACGATCGAAATGCTGGGAGAGCCACACTTTCTGGCAAATTTTAATGCCTCCAGCGTGTCAATGGTCTCCCCTGACTGCGAAATGGCAATCACCAGCGTATCCTTATCCACTACCGGATCGTTATACATAAATTCAGATGCCATCACCACATCCACATGAATTCCAATCATTGACTGGATCAGGCTTTTCCCAACCAGACCGGCATGCATGGCAGTTCCGCAGGCAATCACACAGATTCTTTTGCAATCCCGCAGGATTTCGTCGGGAATCCCTTCCTTGCTGAAGTCAGGCTTTCCGTCTCTGATTCTGGGGAGTACCGTTTCCTTAATGACCTGAGGCTGTTCCATGATCTCCTTTTCCATATAGAAGGGATAACCGCCCTTTCCGCTGCGGCTCACATCCCAGTCCACCTTAAGCCACTCAATCTCTGCCTTATCCCCTGACAGATCAAACATCTCAATTCCATCTGTGGAAAGGCAGATCACATGGAACTCCGGCACAACAAAATAGTCTGTGGTAAAAGGAACAATCGCTGCCACATCAGAAGACAGCATTGCGCCATCCTCCGTAACCGCAGCCACAATGGGACTTACATTGCGGACTGCATAAATCTTTCCCGGCTGATCATCAAACAGAATTGCCAGTGCAAAGGTTCCCTTCAGCTTCAGCACTGTCTTACGAATTGCCGAATAGGGATCTCCTTCATAAAAATGCTCAAGCACTGCCGCTACCACTTCGCTGTCAGTTTCGGATTTCAGCTTTCCTTCCAGGGCATATTTTTCCGTCAGTTCCCTGTAGTTTTCAATAATACCGTTGTGTATCAGTGTGATCCTGCCGAATCTGTGCGGATGGGCATTCTCATCGCATACACCTCCATGCGTTGCCCATCTGGTATGACCGATTCCGCAGCATCCCACCGGCTTTTTCTCCTTACACAGATTTCGTAAATCCTTAACTCTTCCCGCACGCTTTACGATCTGTGTTCCATTCTCATTTAAAAGCGCAATACCGGCACTGTCGTATCCTCTGTATTCCAAAAGCTCCAATGCATCGAGCATGATCTCTCTTGCATCTTCTTTACCTGTATATCCAATAATTCCACACATAAATTGTTTCCCTCATCTTTCCATATTATTTTCTGCGCTCTGTTTTCTCATCAGGCGCATTGTTATTCTTGTTAGGTCTGTATCTTTACGATATGCTGCTTGAAACGCTCTCATGACAGCATATATCTCCGCTATACCGTATTTGTTTTGCAGTTACCCGCATATTTGCCGGTATATCTCGCACCGGAGACGGTACGAAAGAGCATCCGCCGAATTTTCGATAACTCTTTTCCTCGTCAACCTTCCAATAGCTGCCTTAGTCTTCACAGTCGTTGTTTGGAAGGTCATGGCGCTAGAAAAGGGAAACAATGACAATTACCTTGCCTATTCTGTTATCAAGGTTCACAGGCAATTCCGCAAATATACATAAAATTGCCATTGATGCTATTATACACAAAACACCCGTGGTTGTAAACCACGGGTGTCCAATCTACTACTTACGTTTCTTTCTTCTTATTTATATTCCACAAACTCTCCATACTCCTCCCAGATATTGCAGATCCATGTTTTCCCCTGATTGAAAATGATTTCCTCTCCATTTTCATCATAGAATTTAGCGGGAGTTGCATCTCCGTCATATCTTTTCCAGGTTCCCTTGATCACCTTACCACCGGTAAAGACGATGGCATCGCCTTCTCCATGAACGCCAAATGCCAGATAGTCGTGATCGTCCCGGACTTCACCGTGGCAATACTGCAATACGACATTAGACACTGCATACTGGCTTCCATCCAGTTCATCGATCTGCTTCTCGCCTTCCTGGAATCTGTAGTAAAGCTGATCCGTTTCATTGTACTCAAAATAAGGATTATATGCGCCATAGCCACCCTTATTTCCTTCCGTACCGCCGGGATAAATGGTAAGTGCACTTTCTGCCTCCTTATAATTATCCTCTGCACGCACGCCCTCGGCTGCAAAGGTAAAAGGCGGTACATAGGAATCATCATACTCCCAGTCATAACCCAGTCTGTCTGCTGCCTTCAGCATCCCATCGATAAATAGATATCCTGTAAATTCTGTGGCATATCCGGGTCTGCTCACTCTGTCAAATGCCTCATGTGCCGGATTATAAATGCCCTCGACAGCAGCACTGATATTCTGAACCGTATCACGGTTGATCAGCTCTTCCACGTAAGGCCTGGCCAGTCCCCAGTTACAATAAATTGCCTCATATCCCATGGCCACATAGACAAAATAGTCACGGCTGCTTCTGACGGGACCGATTCTCTCAAGATCATCAAAATCCTCAAACACTGCCATCAGCCTGGTGATACGTCCTTCCACCGGTGCTTCATAAATAATGCTTGCCTTGGAAAGTCCATACTGCGGCATCGCCGGTGTATTATTGGGAATCATGACCGCAATGGGACGTCTCGTCACTACTCCTTCATCCTTCCACTCACCGGTCAGGTAGCTCTGCATCTTTCCGTCCACTACCTCTCTCTCCCCGATCACTCCGGATGTCTCCGGTGTAGCTTCCGGTGAAGGTGATGCCTCTCCTTCCCCCTTCAGTTCAAGTTTTTCGACCACCAGTTCCTGCTCCGGTTCCGATTCCTTCTCCCCTTTCCCGCATCCGGTAAAAACAAGGGACAGCATCATTCCCATAAGCACTATTTTCAATAGCTTGTTCTTCATCTATACTCTCCAATCAATCGTAATTTTTCATTTGGCCGATTCGGTTATGACAAAAAAGGATTGTACTCCTTTTCATATCCGATCGTGGTGGATTCTCCGTGTCCCGGATAAACCTTCACATCCGCCGGCAGCACCATCAGCTTTTCCTTCACGGAACGTACCAAGGCACTCATACTGCCTGTAGGTAAATCCGTTCTTCCCACCGATTCCTGAAACAGCGTATCTCCGCTGATGAGGATTCCCTCTTCCTCAAAATAATAACAGCAGCTTCCCTTGGTATGTCCGGGTGTGGCAATCAGCTGACAGCTCATGCCTGCTACGCTGATCGTCGCGCCATCCTTTACATATTCGTCTGCCGTAATCTCGCAGGGTCTTCCTGCGCCCTTTGAAACATTTACGGATGCATTCTCACAAACCTCTTTTTCCTCCTCATAGGCATAGACCTTGGCACCGGAAAGCTCCTTAAGTTCCTCCAGTCCCCAGATGTGGTCAAAATGCCCATGCGTCAAAAGAATCGCTGCCACCGTAAAGCCTTTATCCTTTAAACTATGATAAATATAATCTCCCCTGTCTGCCGGATCAAAAAGAATTACCTCGCTTTTTCCCTCCGGATAGACAAAGTAACAATTGGTCTGGCACATACCCATCACAATTCTGCCGATTTTCAAATTTGCCATTATCCTATATTTCCTTCCTGTCAACACATCAGCCTGTGGTTCTTTCAATATCAATGACACTGTCAATGGATCTGATCTTATCAATGATACGGTTCAGTTCCTCCCTGTTGCTGATCTCAAAGGAGGTTGCCATGGTTGCCAGACCCTGCTTGTTGGTTCTGGTGTTCATGGACATGATATCAATATTCTTCTCTGTAAGAGCCCGGGAAATATCAGCCAGAAGCCCATTACGATTATTGGCATAAATCTTAATCTCTGCCAGATACTTTTCATCTGAAACCGCATCAGGCGTACCCTCCCATTCCGCATCAATCAGACGGTCACGTTCCATTTCAGGAAGGTTCAGCACGTTGATGCAATCCGTTCTGTGAATAGACACTCCACGGCCTCTGGTAACAAAACCCACAATCTCATCTCCCGGCACAGGGGAACAGCATTTGGAAAAACGCACTGCCAGATCGTGGATGCCCTTCACTACAATGCCACTCTTTGATTTGATCTGAACCGGCTTCTTTGTCTGCTCATTCTCGGCCACCGCTGCCAGAACCTCTTCGTTGGACAATTCTTTCTTGTGATCCTTCTCATAGAGTTCCAGCATCTTATTGACAATCTGGCCTTCCTTAAGGCCACCATGGCCCACCGCTGCATAGACGGAATCCCAGTCCCGAAAGCCGTATTTATGCATAATCACATCCATGTACTCCGGCTTCATAACTTCAGTAATATTGATTCCCTTTGCCCTGCAGTAAAGATTCAGTAAATCTTTTCCTTTAACAATATTTTCTTCTTTAAATTCATTTTTAAACCATTGATTGATCTTATTTTTCGCCTGAGTGCTCTTGACCACATTCAACCAGTCTCTGCTCGGTCCCTTTGAGTTCTGGGAGGTCATGATCTCAATCCGGTCACCGTTCTTGATCTCATAATCAATGGTTACCAGCTTACCATTCACCCTGGCGCCGATCATCTTATTCCCCACTGCACTGTGGATACTGTAGGCAAAGTCTATCGGCGTAGAGCCAGCAGGAAGATTCTTGACCTCTCCGGTAGGGGTAAAGCAATATACACTATCAGAAAACAGATCCAGATCACTCTTAAGGAGATTCATGAATTCCTTGTTATCGGACATATCACGCTGCCATTCCAGAATCTGGCGCAGCCAGGCAAGCTTTTCCTCCTCGGAATTTTCTACCTTCTTTCCGTCGGAAGCCTCTTTATATTTCCAGTGTGCCGCAATACCATACTCTGCCGCCTTGTGCATCTCATAGGTACGAATCTGGATCTCGAAGGGCTGGCCGCTGCTGCCGATCAGGGTAGTGTGCAGGGACTGATACATATTTGCCTTAGGCATGGCGATGTAATCCTTAAAACGTCCCGGGATCGGCTTATACATTTCATGAATCACGCCAAGTGCCGCATAGCAATCCTTCACACTGTCTACAATAATACGAACTGCAAACAAATCATAAATCTGATCTATGGTCTTATTCTGGTTCTTCATCTTTTTATAAATACTGAAGAAATGCTTTACACGACCGTCAATCTGTGCCTTGATCCCGGCATTTTTAATATGCTCACTGACCTCATCCACAATATTCTGAATATATTTTTCACGGACACTCTTACGCACCGCGATCTTATCTACCAGATCATAATATGCTTCCGGCTCCAGATATTTCAAAGAAAGATCGTCCAGTTCCACCTTGATCTTGGAAATACCCAGACGCTGTGCAATGGGCGCATAGATCTCCATGGTTTCCCTTGCGATTCTCTGCTGGCTTTCCGGTTTCTGGTACTTTAGCGTACGCATATTGTGAAGCCTGTCTGCCAGCTTGATAATGATTACTCTGATATCCTTCGCCATAGCAAGGAACATTTTTCGAAGATTTTCTGCCTGCATCTCCAACCGGTCCGGTGTCTTATCGCCCTGATCTCCGGAAAGATGCAGATGCTGCAGCTTGGTAACACCATCCACAAGAAGGGCAACATCCGCTCCGAACTGCTGCTCGATCTCCTCAGAGGTCAGAATCGTATCCTCCACCACATCATGCAGCAGTCCCGCTGCAATGGTTTCTTTATCCATTTCCAGATCTGCAAGGATGATGGCCACGCACAAGGGGTGGATAATATAGGGCTCTCCGGATTTTCGTACCTGATCCTCATGTGCTTTAAATGCAGTATGATAAGCCTTCTCGATCAAAGAAATGTCATCGGAAGGGTGATATTTCCGGACACGAAAAATTAAATCCCGATAGAGCTGTTCGGGACTTTGAAATTCCTGAATGGCCTCGATCCTGCCATCATCAAACACTACTTCATTTTTGACCTGTTTGTTTTCTTTTTCTTCTGTCATAAAGTCACACCCTTTAGATGCATTCCCCGATACTTTTTTGCATATATGAAACAATTATATATTTTTTTATAAGGTTCGTCAACGTACCGCGTTAGCAATTACCAAGAACTTTCTGGAAAAGAAAGAGTGCTCCCGCTTCCGGCAGCACTTCCCTATTCTTCTATTCCTGTTCAAAAAAATGGTTCAGATTCTCCAGACAGCGGATCAGCACCTGCATCTCATCTTCCTTTAGATCCTTCACGATTGCCCGAATCATATGTCTGTGAAAATCCCTATGATGGAAAAAGGCTTTTCTGCCTTTCTCAGTCAGCACGACCAGCACAACTCTTTTATCCACCGTGCTCCTCTGACGGATAATATAGCCTTTATCCTCCAGACTGTTCATATTGGTTGTCAGCGTACCCACAGTTACCTTTAATCTCTTTGCAATAACCGACATGCTCCTTGGCTCCTCGATTCCGATTGCCTCCATGATATGCATATCATTATTTGTAATGTCCTTGAATTCCTCAGTTATGACGGCCTCAGCTTCCGTGTCCATCACATTGTTGAACAGATTGACCA
>SAMEA3663297__coassemble_475_pt1 | contig 21258 bp, 15 predicted proteins | sample SAMEA3663297__metabat2_low_PE_020 | metagenome-assembled genome bin SAMEA3663297 (sample SAMEA3663297) | pig gut metagenome | biome: pig gut; feature: pig-associated habitat; material: faeces | place: China | collected 2013 | reverse complement strand
AAAAACAAGAGCAGTACCGCTATAAAGCGATACTGCTCTGTCTGTTTCCTGGTTATTTCATCTGTTCTTCTTGCTTCTTGATCATTCTACGAACCATCTCGCCGCCGATAGATCCGGCTTCCTTGGATGTTAAGTCACCGTTGTAACCTTCTTTTAAGTTAACACCAAGCTCAGAAGCAACTTCTGTTTTGAAACGATCCATAGCTGCCTTAGCTTCAGGAACTTCTACTCTATTAGATCTGCTGCTTGTCATCTTCGTTCACCTCCGTTATTATTTTTGACTGCTTGTTCAGTCTTCCTCAAGATAAGCTTCCGGTCTGCTTATCCCGAAGAAGTCTTCCTTCAAAGCAATTCCGTATCACTTATCTTGGTTATAGTATTAGCGGTGCTTACGAAAATATAATGGTAAGTTTTTCCTTACAGATCTAAAAGCTTCTTATCTTATCGCTGCCGTCATCTTCTGTATTTTCAATTGATTTGATCAATAAATAATAGCCGAAGCTGTCGTTCACCTGTACATAGACGCGATCTCCTGCCTTATGTCCCATAAGTGCCTTTCCGATAGGCGATTCCACGCTGATCAAGCCCTCCAGGGAATTGCCGCGCATGGTTGTGACAATTTTATATTTCTCAATGGAACCGTCCTCCTCGAACTGGACCTCCACAGTATTGTTCATCCCAACCTCGTCCTCCTTAGACTCGTCAGGGATTACCTCAGCTGTCTTGATCATTCTCTCCAGGAAACGGATGCGGCTCTCATTTTTATTCTTTTCCCTTTTGGCAGCATAATACTCAAAGTTTTCGCTCAGATCACCGTGGGCTCTTGCCTCCTTCACCGCCTCTAAAAGCTGCGGGCGGATGACCAGCTTTCTCTCTTCGATTTCAGCCTCCATGGCTTCGATATCTTTTTTTGTCAACTGATTATACATTTTAAATTCTTTTCCTTCTATTAACCTATCTGTCCTGCAAAGCCTGCTGCGCTTTTACAAGCTTTGAACTCAGATACTGGATGATATCCTTCCTCTTAATGATACCGATAAAGCATTTTCCGCTGTCAATGACAGGAACAAAATTCTGATTCATTGATTTGTTGATCAGATCCTCCATATTAACATCCACATCAACCGGTTCATTATCCCTGTTCCGCTTTACTTCCATAATGGAAATTTCTTCTGCATCTTTTAGCGATAAGTCCTCACAGTCCTTAATATTCCAGAGCAGATCGCCTTCTGTCAGTGTACCGATATATCTTCCATCCTCCTTCCCGATAATGGGAATTGCGGAATATCTGTGATTCTCCATTTTTTCAAGAGCCTGTCTGAGCGAATCGGTATCATATATGTATGCCACTTCACTTTTGGGCGTCAAAAAAAACAAAATATTCATTTGCATCCTTCTCTCAAGTATTTTTATAAACAATTTTCTCTGCCATATCCTTCGCCGCCTGGCTGCCTGCAAGATGCTCAAGAACCAGCAGTGCAAAAGGAAGAGAGCAGCCCATACCCCGGCCTGTGATAATGTTGCCGTCTTTCACTGCGGGCTCATAAACCACCTCTGCTCCGATAAGCTGATCCTCAAATCCCGGATAAGCAATTGCTTTCTTTCCCTTCAGGATTCCCCGATGTCCCAGAATCGAAGGCGCCGCGCAGATTGCACAGATAGTCTTTCCTTCTGCCGCAAAAGCATCTACCTGTTTCATCAGGGGCTCACATGCTTCAAGCACCTTGGTTCCTCCGCCTCCGCCGGGAAGAATAATCACATCCACTTCTGAAAAATGAATCTCATCAATCCTTAAATCCGTGAGAACCGGAATCTGGTGAGATCCCATCACAGTCCTGTCCCCCGTCACAGAAACCGTTTTTGTATCAATTCCCTGCCTGCGCAGGATATCCACTACGGTAAGGGCTTCAATTTCCTCAAAGCCTGTACCAAAAAATACACACACCTTACTCATACTGTATACCGCCTCTCTGCTGTTATTTCCATGCAATCTTATTTTAACAGTTTTACAGTAGATTTCCAAGAAAAATTGTCTTACTCACCTGCTATTGCAAACAACTTATGAAAATGCATATAATAAGGACAGATATACAACCCGAAGGGAGTTTCATTCATGGAAATCGAACGCAAATTTTTAGTGAGACAATTACCTGCTGATCTTTCCTCCTTTCAATGTCTATGCATTGAACAGGCCTATCTTTGTACAAACCCTGTCATCCGCATCCGCAGACAGGATAACGACTACTATCTGACCTACAAGGGAAAAGGATTACTGGCAAGAGAAGAATACAATCTTCCCCTTACCCAGGAAGCCTACTTCCATTTGAAAGAAAAAGCAGATGGCATTATTATTTCAAAGAAAAGGTATCTTATCCCCATTGCTGAGCCGTGCTTTTCAGACGATTATCAGAAATCAGAAAAGATGCCCGCTCTAAAAATCGAACTGGACATCTTTGATGCTCCTCTTGCACCACTCATCATCGCTGAGGTAGAATTTCCGGACGAAGAAATGGCGAATGCTTTTCTCCCTCCCGCCTGGCTTGGCGAGGATGTCACCAATGATCCAAACTTTCACAACTCCAATCTGTCAAGGAGGAAGCTCTGACCTTCCTCCTATGCAAAATCCAGTTTCTGCGCTGTGTGTGCAGTCAAAGACAACGCTATCTTCCTTTGACCATACCGGACCACAGCTTTACTATCCTTATCCGCAGTAATTACTGCCTTTATCAAAATGCCTGCCTTCCACTCCAGGCTGATCTCAAAGCCACCCCTTGCACGGAGTCCCGATACCCTTCCGTTTTTCCATTCCTTTGGAAGAGCAGGCAGCAAAACTATTTCTCCTTCATGACTTTGCAGCAGCATCTCCGCAATTCCTGCTGTGCAGCCAAAATTCCCATCGATCTGAAACGGCGGATGGTTGTCAAACAGATTCGGAAGTGTAGAAGTTTTCACAAGCTCCTTCACATTCTTAAGTGCTTCTTCACCCTCACCCAAACGAGCCCACATATTGATGATCCATGCCCTGCTCCAGCCGGTATGCCCACCACCATGCGAAAGCCTTCGCTCTATAGTTCTCTTCGCCGCTTCTGCAAGTTCCGGTGTTTTTTCCGGTGAGATCTGCGTCCCCGGATGCAATGCAAACAGCTGGGATATATGACGATGTCCGGGATCTGTCTCCTCATAATCCTCGTTCCATTCCATGATCTGCCCATGTTTCCCGATTCGGATCGGCGCTATTCTCTTTTGTGTTTCTACAAGTCTTTCCCTGAATTTCTCATCCTCTGACAACACATCACCCGCCTTGATGCAAGCTGTAAAAAGCTCTCTGATGATCTGATTATCCATGGATGCTCCTTTACAGATGACTCCTTTTTCACCACCGGGAAGGCAATATTCATTTTCAGGGGAAAGTGTCGGACAGGTAACAAGATACTCCCCATCCTCCACCAGAAAATCAAGGATAAACTCTGCCGCTTCCTTCATGGATGGATAGTTTGCCGCTAAAAACGTTTTATCTTCCGTAAATAAGTAGTGTTCCCATATGTGCAGACATAGCCATGCAGCACCCATAACCCAATAAGTAGAACTAAGGCATACATCCTGTGGTGCAGTATCTCCCCAGATATCCGTATTATGATGGGCCATAAACCCATTACAGCCGTACATATCACGAGCTGTTTTTCTTCCGTTTTCCTTCATACGTTCAATATGAGCAATCAAAGGCAAATGGCATTCCGAAAGATTACAGGTTTCCGCAGGCCAATAGTTCATTTGCGCATTAATATTAATGGTATACTTACTTCCCCATACCGGATTCATTTCCCCGTTCCAGATTCCCTGCAGATTTGCCGGAAGAGAACCGGGGCGGCTGCTTGCAATAAGGAGATCCCTGCCATATTGAAAAAAAAGCTCCAAAAGTTCTTGATCACTTTCGTCCTTTTGAAATGCCTCCACACGTTCCGGCGTAGGGAGCATCGCAGCCACACATGTACGCTCTGTAAGTCTCAATTGAACACGATCATAGAGGCTCCGGTAGTCCTGCTTATGCTCCTTAAGTAATTCTTCCCATCCAAGACCGGCAGCTCTGTCAAGTCTCTGGCGCGCAGACTGCTCCGGATCTTTCTCACGAAAGGTAGTATCTGCCGCCAACAAAACAAGTGCACTGTCAGCATTCTTTACAATAATGCTGTTCCCGATTGCATAAGTACTCCCTCCGTCTGCAATCACCTTTAGTGCACAACAGAAAGAAACTGCTCCCTTTCCGCCGCACTGTCCTTCCATAACGGTTGTATCATCACCGATTGCTTCACATCGGTCCACATAGGAATTGTAGTCAGGATGCCGAAAGGTCTGTGACTGATAAGGCGCATAATCCCAGGTTGCTTCCCCTCTTGCCAACTGTGTATGAAAGGACACACTCCCCGGCCGGTCCGCACTCAGATGTACTGCGATCACCCCGGAAGGGTAACTTGCCAACATCTGTCTGGTATAGAAAACTCCGTCCCAGTTAAAGCTGACCTGTGCCACTGCGTCAGAAATACTCAGCTTCCTGACATAATCGGTTATTTTTCCCTCTCTTCCTTCAAAGAGCAGGTATAAATTCCCAAGCGGTTCATAGTGCCGCTGCTCTTCCGGTGTTCCTGAAAGTGCAAATGCACATAAATCCTGAGCTTCCCCAATCCTGCCTTCAAAAATCAGTTTGCGTATTTGAGAAAGATATTTTTTTGCAGATGGATTGTTCCTGCACATGGGACCACCATACCATACAGAATCCTCATTGAGCTGAATCAGCTCTGTGTATGGCTTCCCATAAATCATCCCTCCCAGTCTTCCGTTTCCGATTGGAAGAGCTTCATTCCAGCTTTCCGCCGGCTTATCAAACCAAATCGTTGAATTACCTTGCATAGAGTTTCCTCATTTCCTGTTATTTAACTCTATTCTACACGAAAAAAGCCTGTTTTCAAAGGCTTAAATCATCTATCCTATTTACTTCGGTTTCCCGGTGGATTCCCGGATGATCAATTCTGCCGGGAAAGTAATATGCTCATGCTCTGCTTTTCCTGAAATCACATCCAGCAAAAGCGTTACCGTCTTTTTCGCCATAGCCTCCACGGGCTGACAGATGGTAGTAAGCTGAGGCGTATAAAATTTCCCGATGGGAATACCATCATATCCAGCCACAGACACATCCTCCGGTATCCGCAGGCCTGCCTCATAAAGCGCCCTGCACACTCCTACTGCCAGGAAATCCGCAATGGCAAACACAGCAGTAAACTCCGTTTCTGTAGCAAGGAATTCCCTCATGGTCTTGTAACCGTTTTCCATGGAATAAGGATCGATCTTGTCCCTGACCTCAAGAATCAGGTTCTCGTCCACATCGATTCCTCTTGCGCTCAAGGCATCCCGATAGCCCTCCAGACGAAGCTGTCCTACGGATTCTGCTGCCGTACCTTCCACGACGATCGCAATTCTTCGATGCCCAAGATCCAGAAGATAATCAACCATTTTGCGGCTTTCCACACGGTCATCTACCGCAATATTGGAATAGGTTCTGATCCTCTCATCTCCCTGCACGGTGCCAATGGTACTGAATACAAAGGGCACATTCAGCTTTTCCAACTGTTTGGGGTCATGATAATAGGTTCCCCCAAGAAAAATGATACCGCGGAGCCTTTTTTCTTTTATAAGCTCCAATGCAACCTCCAGCTCATTTTCATAAGCCTCCACGTGCTGCATGACCATGGCATATTTTTTCTTTTGAACCTCCGCCTCGATCACCTGAATGACAGCACTGAAAAACGGATTCGTAATTCCCTTGATCAGAACCGCAATGCACTTAGCGTCCACCCGCTTTAAATTTCTGGCACTGTTATTCGGCACATAACCCATCTGACGGATAACATCCATAACCATCTTTTTGGTTTCCGGATTGATGTCCGGATGATTATTGATTGCCCTCGAGACTGTGCTGACACCCACACCACATTTTTTCGCTACATCCTTAATCGTCATTTCTTCCATGAGCAGCTTCCCCTCAAATCTTATTTTACCTTCTCAGATCTCACTCTTCCGTACAGCTTGCAAAGCTTATATATTTTTTCTGCAAGCTCCTCTGTCAGCTGTCCCTTCTTCATTCTCCACTTCCAGTTATCGCCTAATGTGGACGGTGTATTGATCCTCGCCTCGCTTCCAAGCCCCAGATAGTCCTGCATGGGAATGATTGCAGTATCTGAAACACTGGAAATCGCTGCCCGTACAAACTCCCACTCCACGTTCCTGTTACTCTTAATATTCAGGTACTTTCTGGCAAAGCTTCGATCGCGCCTGCAGATACTGCCATACCAACCGACAGTCGTGTCATTATCGTGCGTACCTGTGTAGACAACCGAATTTTTCGTATAATTATGAGGCAGATAATCGCTTTCCTCCCTGGAATCAAAAGCAAACTGCAGGATTTTCATTCCCGGATAACCCGTCTTTTTAACCAGCTTAATGACTGATGGAGTCAAGAATCCAAGATCCTCCGCGATCACCGCTTTATTACCTAATTTTTCTTTCATAACCCGGAACAGATCGTATCCGGGTCCCTTCTCCCATTTACCAAACTCGGCTGTGGGGTCTCCGTAGGGAATATTATAATACTCGTCAAAACCTCTGAAATGATCGATCCTTACCACATCATAAAGCTTATAGCAATAGCCGATTCTCTGTATCCACCACGCATAGCCTGTTTCCTTATGGTAATCCCAGCGATATAAAGGGTTCCCCCAAAGCTGTCCGGTTGCGGAAAATGCGTCCGGCGGGCATCCTGCGACACCGGTAGGAATCCCGTTCTCATCCAGTTGAAAGAGTTCCGGATTTGCCCAGGTATCCGCACTGTCAAATGCCACATAGATCGGAATGTCACCAATAATCTGAATGCCATTGTCATTGGCATACTTTTTCAGCTTCGTCCACTGCTTGGAAAACAGATATTGCTGGAACTCATAAAACAATATTTCTTCCTTCAGTTCTTCGCTGTACTTTGCTATTGCTTCCGGTTTCCGAAGGCGAATGTCCTCATCCCATTCCGACCAGCTCTTTCCCGAAAAAGAATCCTTCACTGCCATATACAGGGCATAATCCTGAAGCCAAAAGCTGTTCTCCTCGACAAAAGAACAAAATTCCTTCTCCTTCTCAATATGACTGTTATAAAAAGCAATCTTCAATATCTGAAAGCGTGATCGATAAATCTTTTCATAGTCCACATATTCTGTATTGCTTCCCCAGTCACAGCTTTCACACTGCTTGCTGGTTAAATATCCCTCCTCGATCAATTCCTCCAGATCGATATAGTAGGGATTTCCGGCAAAGGTTGAAAAGGACTGATAAGGGGAGTCCCCGTATCCGGTAGGCCCTAAAGGAAGTATCTGCCAGTAGGTCTGCCCTGCCTTCTTTAAAAAGTCTACAAATTCATATGCTTCCCTGGAAAAGGTTCCGATTCCGTATGTAGATGGGATGCTGGATATGGGTAATAATACTCCGCTTGCTCTCATTTCTGCTCTCCTAAATTTATTGGTAACGTTACCAGAATTCTATAAAAGCATACCACTTACAATCCTTCTTTGCAAGTGGTATACCGCATTTTCTTTATGAATTTGCCATATTTTTTACTTTTGCGAGCCCCTTTGAAACAGGCGGAAGCAGTAAAAGGATCACCGTAACCACCGCTTCTGCCCCAAGATAAGCTCCGTTATAAACCAGAGAATAGACCGGGGCGGACATATTGTAGTCAGAAGCATAGCTTCCAAAGAAGATCATTCCCGACAGGAAGGCAAAAAAGTATCTTCCAAGCACACCCAGAAGATATCCTCCGATCAGACCATGCTTTTTATTGGAAAGAAGTCCGGAAAGTCCAAGTGCGCCGAAAGCAAACAAATAATCTGTGAGCATCTGCGGAATGCTGATGATGTAGGGATCTACAACAAGCTGAAGCACGCCGTAGGCAACCGCTGCAGTCAAACCGGTACGCAGCCCGAACAGATAACCGATCAGACAGATGAACAGCATACTGCACAGTGTCACAGAACCACCCATCGGCATATCCACGAGCTTGATCATACTCATCACCATGGCAAGGGCCATAGCCATTGCGGAAAATACCAGCTGTTTGGTGCCGATCTTTTTCTTTCCTGCAGGGTTGCTGATCACGCAGCCAAGCAGAAGGACAAGAATCATTACCACTACCAGTACGCCATAGCCGGCTCCGGTCAGTTCAAAATAATTGCCCCATTCTTCATCCACAATTTCTGTTGCAAAAATAGACATAAAAAAACCTCCTTATTGAATCACAGGAGGGGTACATCCCATTCTCATAAATGCAAACAATTCCATTTACGAAAATCTGCTTCCCTACGCCGGCATTATCCGGTTCAGGTAGTGAGGGTCAGTGTGTGGATATCCGCAATTTCCACGCACAATCTCAGCATGTGCTCCCCTAGCGATTTATTTAACTGTACTAAAAATATACCTATTTACAAATTTTGTCAATCTGTTTTACACAAACGGATTATAAAACCGATTTCCATCTGCAAAGGTAATGATCAGAGCAACCACTGTGAAGAGAACGGAAAAAGCAATGGTAAGATAATCATTCCTTTTTAACTTTTTTTCTGCATACCAGGTTCTCTTCTTATGCTTGCCGTAGCCTCTCAGCTCCATGGCATTGCTCACTGTGTCAATTCTGTCCATACTGGAAAAAATCAGCGGGAAAATAATAGAGGCCGTATTCTTAATCCTGCTGATCAGGGATGCTTTTCCGGACATTTCAATTCCTCTTGCCTCCTGGGCATGCTTGATCTTGGTAAATTCCCCCTGTACATCGGGGATATAACGCAATGCAATGGAAATCGCATATCCCACATTGTAGCTGATGCCAACTTTATTCATGGATGCGGCAAATTCACTGGGATTGGTGGTCACAAGAAACATAAACACCGCAGGAATCACCGTAAAATATTTAATGATCACATTCAATTCATAAAAAAGCTGTTCCCCCGTCAGATCATAAGGACCGGCAATATGAAAAAGCACTGTCCTGGTTCCATAGATATGGGTTCCCTGATTCGGTGAAAAGAGAAAGATGGCAATCACATTCAGGCTCAGAAACAGCATTACCATCTTGAACACTGCTCCCACCTGCTTCCATTCCGTCTTTGATATTTTAAAAATGACCAGGCTGAAAATCACCATGACAATCAGCACTCTGGTATCATAGGTAAGCATGCTGGTCAGACACCAGAGCAGGAAAAAGATCAGTTTGCTTACTCCGCTTAAGCGGTGAATCCAGGTATCCTTTTCTTCATACGATAATATCTTAGACATCTGCCGGGTTCTCCTTTAGCATTCTGTTTTCTCTCTCATACGCAATGAATCTCTCCACAAATTCAGAGGGATCTTCAATCTGACAATTTACCGCCAGATCATACAAGGAAGTCTTCTTAAGATATGCCTTGTCCGCAATTTCTTCATTTGTCAAAACCTTTGCAGGAGTGTCGTCGGCAATCAGGTGACCGTCTGCGATCACAATTGCCCTGTCTGTATATTCCAGCATCAAATGCATATCATGCGTGATCATGATAATGGTTATCCCTAAGCTTTCATTGATTTCCTTCAGAAATTCCATAATTTCCGTATAATGCCGATAGTCCTGCCCCGCTGTCGGCTCATCCAGGATCAATATTTCCGGATTCATGACCAGAATAGATGCAATGGACACTCTCTTCTTTTGCCCAAAGCTTAATGCAGACACCGGCCAGTTTCTGAAAGGATAAAGCCCACAGATTTTCAGAGTCCGGTTCACTCTTTCTCTGATTTCCTCCTCCGGTATTCCCCGCACCCTTAATCCCAGTGCCACTTCATCAAAGATCATGGGTTTGGAAATCATCTGGTTCGGGCTCTGCATAACCAGCCCGATCCTCTCTCCCCGTTCTTTAATGGAAAGAGGTGAAATATCCTCTCCATGCAGCAGGATCCTTCCCCGCGTGGGCTTATAAAAACCACAGATCAAATTGGAAAGTGTGGACTTACCTGCACCGTTTTTCCCTACGATGCTGATCATTTCCCCTCTCCTTAAGTCAAACTGAATATGCTGCAGGATCGGTTTCCCCTCCACATAGGAAAAATACAGATCCTCCACCTTCAGGACAGACTCTGTCTCCGCCTTTCCTTTCTTTCTCTTAGCAGTTGCAAACCAGTCCCTTACAGACTGTCGGTAAGGATCAAGCTTCATGCTTTCAATATGGGAAGGCGCATCCGTAGGAAGCAGCCTGCACCCTGCATGCTTTAGTGCGGTGACATAAAGAGGCTCCCTGATTCCCTGCTCCTTCAGAATATCCGTTGTCAAAAGCTCATCAGGAGTAGTATCTGCCACAATACGTCCGTCACCTACCACAATGATACGGTCAACATCTCTGTACAGCACATCCTCAAGACGGTGCTCAATAATCAGAATCGTGGCCTTTTTTTTCTTCTGAATCTCATCAATCATGGCAATGGCTCTCTTGCCGGTAGCCGGATCCAGATTTGCCAAGGGTTCATCAAATAACAGAATATCAACATTATCCACCATGACACCTGCCATGGATACTCTCTGTTTCTGTCCGCCGGAAAGCTCCCCCGGTGCGTTGTCAAGCAGCTTCTTTACATCTACCATTTCTGCCACTTCATCAACCCTTGTAAACAATTCCTCCTGGGGAACCATATCATTTTCAAGAGCAAATGCAATATCCTCAGCAACCGTCAGACCGATAAACTGGCCATCCGTATCCTGAAGCACGGTACCTACGATTTTGGATAAGCCGAACAAACTCATATCTGCCGGATTTTTTCCCTGTACCTTCAACGTACCAGTAATATCACCGGTATAAGAAAAGGGAATCAGCCCGTTAATACAATGGGCAAGGGTTGACTTTCCGGAGCCTGAGGGGCCTACAATCAAAACTTTCTCTCCGGGCATAATCGAAAGATTTATGTCCCGGAGAGTCGGCTCTACCTGTGCTCGATATTTAAATGAAAAATCCTTAAACTCGATGATAGGTTCCATCCACAAATTCCTCTTTCCTTAGTCTTCCTTTTTAAGACTGGAGGATTTTGCTCCGATTGCAGAATATCCTGAGCAGAGCAAAGTACCTAAAATACCGATGATAATGATATTTCCTACAAATGCCCAGATGCCCTGAACAAACACCTTGTTTGCAGGCTCAGCATAAATAAGAATATCAAGAACCGGTGCAACTAAAATCCATGCAACTGCGTTGGCGATCACCTGAACCACATTGAAGGTTACGATCGTCTTTGTATTGTTGAAGCCGCCTTCCTTTACAGCAAGCTTTGCAGCCAGAAGACCGATTGCAAGACCAACTACACCATCAGGGAATACCCAGCTCCACCATACGCTGCCGTAAAACATTGCATCACCGATGGCATGTCCGAGAAGACCAACCACGCCGCCTACAAGAGGACCGAATACCGCTGCCAAAAATGCCATGATTGCCATGCGGGGCTGTAAATAAGTATTCGGAATAGGAGTAGGAATCTGAATCTCCGTCAATGCAACAAACAGTGCTGTTCCGATACCGATAGCAACAACTTCCTTGATACCAAATTTGAATTTCATGATAAATCCTCCTCATTTGTTTTTTCGTAAAGACCTTTCGCTTTACAATCCGTACTCAGTATAGCACAATCTCCCTGCCCAGTGCAAAGGAATAGATGATTTTTTCTGTCACTTCTTTTCCGGTAAGACGGGTGAGCGCCTGTGCATAGTAATCAAGCTGTACCTGATACCGCGTGATCAGCTCCTCCGGAGCCTTCACACGGTCCGTTTTATAATCCGCCACGATGATCCTGCCATCCTCCTCAAAGAAGACGTCAATGATCCCCTGAATCAGTACCTGCTCGCTTTCCGGGAACTGACCGCCCAGCCGACTTGCGGGAAGCCCCAGTACAAAGGGCTGCTCTCTCCTTAGCCTGCCAAGCTGTGCTGCCCTGCCCATTCTTTTTGCAAGACTGCTTTTCAGAAAAGTTCTGATCTTTCTGTTATCGATGCTTTCCCGCCACTGCACGGTAAGCCTTCCTTCCTCCACAAACTGTTCAAGCTGTTCGTTCAGCTGTTTATCCACATCCGGTTCCCGGCATTCTCCAAGCTTTGCAAAATCCAGCAGCTCCATGACCTTATGGTAGGCGCTTCCTCTGTCTGTCCCGGACATTTCTTCCGTGCTGCTGATAAATGATGGAATATAAGGCACGATTTCAGGCTCTTCAAACCACTGTGCAGTAAATGCCTGCTCGGTATCGTTTCCTTTTGCTCCATCGCCCAAATTCAAATCTTCCATTGACCGGAACGATAAATCATGAATTGCCTTTTTCTTTAATTCAGACACGGTTGTCTTCACAAATAAATCTGATAAATACTGGTATGGATAAATCTTTTCAAATCGCCCTGACAACTCTGTCATAATCTGTTTGTTTTCACCGTCTTTTCCTGCTAAAAGCTTCTGTTTCCGGTCAATTTCCACCACTGCTCCCTGAACATCGGCAAGGAACAGTTCCTTCGGTCTGATTAGCGTTACCTCATCAAGGCAGGGAAAAAGAAAATCAAGATAACAGGATGCACCTGCAAGAACAGAAAATGGGATTTTCCCAGAGCGATCAAAACTCCCAAATTCCTTCTGCTTGCTCAATTCCGCCTCAAATTGATCCACATCTGCCGTCATTCCGGTTAAGATCAGTTTTTCTCTGGCTCTTGTCATTGCCACATAGAGGACTCTCATTTCTTCCCCCAGTGTGTCCAGCTTCATTTTCAGTGCCACTGCACGCTTCTTCAAGGTCTTGCTTTGAAGCCGCAATTCCTCATCCACATAGTCGACACCAATTCCCATATCCGCATCCGCTATCATTCTACCGGTGGTATCCTGCATATTAAAGCGCTTGGAAAGTCCGGCCACGAAGCAGACCGGGAATTCCAGTCCCTTACTTTTGTGAATACTCATAATGCGCACAACGTCGGCATTTTCATCCAGGATGTCCGCCTCTCCGTAATCCACCTCATATTTTTCCAGCTGTTCCATGTACCGCAGGAAATGAAAAAGACCATAATAGCTGGTATTCTCAAAGGCTGCCGCACGGGTAAGCAGCATTTCCACGTTTGCTCTCCGCTGGCTGCCGCCCGGACGTGCTGTTACATAGTCCAGGTATCCGGTTTCCGTAAGAATATCCTGAATCAGCTTATGAATAGGGGTATATGCCGTTTTCCGCCTATATCCCGAAAGCCATTTGAGGAATTCCTGCACCTTTTCCTTTTCCTCACCATCATAGTTTATCAAAAGCTCATACAGCGGAGCCTGCTTATCTTCTGCACGGATTTTAGCGATCTCCTCCTCCTCAAAGCCTCCAAAAAAAGATTTCATGGTTCCGTATAATGGAATATCCTGCAGGGGATTGTCAATCACCCGGAGCAGCTGCATCAGCACCTTGATCTCCACCGTCTGAAAATAACCGGTCCTTGACGAGACATAGGCCGGAATCCCTTCCTGCTCCAGAACCGCCTTAAATTCTTCCGCCCAGCCCGCAGTGGTTCTAAGCAAAATGACAATATCACTATATCTTACAGGGCGAAGCTTTCCGGTCTCCTTATCTGTCACCTTAAGGGAAGCATAAAGTTCCCGTATCTTATGGGCGATAGCAGCAGCCTCCTGCCCTCTTGTCGTAAGCCGGGATTCCTCATCCTTTCCGATCACGAGATATTCCGTCCTATAGGGGTCCGCAGCCGAATCTTCCGTCCCGGTCTCCGATTCGGGAAACACGGCCCCCTGGTAAAGTGCTGCCTCCTCATCATAGTCAACACCACCAAGCTCCGGCCGCATCATCCTTGAAAACACACTGTTTACACTGTCTATGACCTGGGGACGACTTCGGAAATTTCTGTGGAGATCTATCCTTTGGCGGTTAGAAGCTTCTTTGGTGTAACCGATATATTTCTCAATAAAGAGCTCCGGTCTTGCCAGCCGGAATTTATAGATGCTCTGTTTCACATCCCCGACCATAAAGCGGTTATAATTTTCATCCTCCTCACCGGAAATGCTTTTCAGCAAAAGCTCCTGCACCAGATTGCTGTCCTGATACTCGTCAATTAATATTTCCTTAAAATGTGCCCTGTATTCCCGTGCAGCCGTTGATGGCAGGACACTGCCATCCTCCTGCCTGCTTAGGAGAATATCGAGTGCAAAATGCTCCATATCATGGAAATCAATCATATTATCCCGGCGCTTTCTCTGATCCAGCAATTCCTTGTAGGCAAGCACCAGAAGGAGCAGTTCCTCCACATTTGGCGCTGCTGTCTCCATCCTCTCAACAACCTTTTCCGGTGAAAGTACAAGATATGCTTCCCGAATATCATCAAGCCGCTTTTTCAAATTCTTTCGCAACAGCTGTACCTTCTCACGAAGAAGCGGATTTACACTGTCATCCTTCTTAGAGGGAAGCCTTCCGAAACTCACAGTCGTAAACGCCTCATAGAAGCCTGCAAATGTCTCAATCTGCGTCAGTTTGCTGAGCATCTCCTTCTCTTTTTCCAGTGTTTCTCCATACATATAAGGACCATCCGGTCTTTCCGTCAATTGCAGGGCAATATCCAGATCTGCAATGGATTCTGCCACCAGTGTTCTGATATAACGGATGATATAATGACACCAATCCGTTTCCTCTAGTTCTGAAACGCTTGTTATTTTATACCCTCTCATGCATTGACTGATCCAGTCTTCCGGCCAGGGATAGCTCATGGAAAATTCATACAGCTTACTGATGTATTCCTCCAGAAGCCTGTCATTACTGCCTCCCGTGAAATACTCCACACAGGAAAGAAAGCTTTTATTCTTTTCCTGATACTGCTGTTCTAACAGCTCGGTAAGCGTATCCTGCTTAAGAAGCCGCAGTTCCCCCTCATCCGCAATCCGAAAACCGGGATCAAGCCCGATATCGTTAAAATTATTTCTGATGACGAAAAGGCAGAAGCTGTCAATCGTCGTAATCTGCGCATTGTGTAAGAGTGATACCTGTCTTTGAAGATGCACGTTGTCAGGTGTCTGGCATAAACGTGCGGAAAGTGCCTTGCCGATACGCTCTCTCATTTCAGCAGCGGCTGCATTGGTAAAAGTCACCACCAGAAGACGATCAATATCCACCGGATGCTCCTCATCCGTCACTATTTCAATAATGCGCTCTACCAGCACCGCCGTCTTACCGGAGCCCGCAGCTGCACAAACCAAAATATTCCGATTCCGCAAATCAATAACTTTTTGTTGCTCGGGTGTAAACGTTAAAGCCATGTTTCCTTCCCTTTCCCATACACGTTTTCCTTTACCGGTCTTCTTCCTGAAGCTCTTCCTTCATTCTTGCAAGCAGTTCCTCCGCCGGCAGACTCTTAAGCATACGCTCCCGATAACCGGGAACTCCCGGCTCAAAATCACAGATTCCTTTATAAACGCAATAGGTACAGGACTCTCTGCCCGCCTGCTCGCAGGGATTGATTTCCATATTTCCGTTAAGGATCTGCCTGCCAAATTGTCTGATCTTATGATTGACAAACGCAGAGACAATTTCATAATCTTCTTTTGCGATGACACTGGAATGAGCGGAAAAGCTTCCGTCCTTTTTCCGTTCAACCGGTACCACCAGCGATTTATCCGAAAAGTTCTTATCAAGCAGCGTGATCACCCGTTCATCCCGGCTGACAACACCGGTAGAGCGAAGTTCCTTCAGGAGTGCCTTATTTATCTCCTCCGCTGACAGTTCCTCCTCAGCATTGACCAGCGGATCATCCACATGATAATAGAGAAGTGCCGCAGGAACGATCTCCTTGTCCGGATATTTCTCCTTAATGACCTCCTTGGCAACATTCATATAAACCACAAGCTGAAGCTGCAATCCATAGTAAAGGGCAGCAAGATCAAATTTCCTGTTTCCCGATTTGTAGTCAATGACCTTTACATAGACATGTTCCTCATCCTCACAGGTATCGATCCGGTCGATCCTTCCCCGCAGCTTCATCCGCTCATCCTCGGACAATGCAATATTAACTGCCTGAAGATCCTCCACATGACTGAAGGACATTTCAAAGGAGGCCGGAATAAAATCTCCCTCCAGCAGCTGGGCCTTCAGCGTACGGATGGTTCTTTTCAGAATACGATACATCCGTTCAACCATATATTCATAGCGGGCGTTACTGTAAAGAACAGTCTCACCGTATTCCAGCGTACACTCCAAAAGAGCCTCCTTCAGGAGTTGATCTCCCTCCTCATCCGGGAAATCAAACCAGGTATAGTGATTCTGTGAAAGTTTTCCTGCAAAAGCTTCCAATACTTCGTGAAAAACATTACCAAGATCCACCTGCTCAAAGCCAAATTCCTCTCTCTCCTTCAGCCTCAGTCCGTATTGCAGAAAATGCGCGTAAGCACAGGAAGCGTACTTTTCCAAACGACTGACGCTGTTCTCCAGCATTTTACCATAAAGCGCCCTTGCCACTGCCTTTGCAAGCGGCTTATGCTCGTACTGCTCGAAGGCTGCCTCTGCAAGTTTTCCTGCATAATCTCCATATATCTCATCCTGCCTATAAAGCCGGTACAGGGAAATCAATTCTTCCTCTCTTATACTGCCCTCCCGCCCCTGTGCATAATCCCGCAATTCTCCGGAAAGCAGGGATAATCCATCCTTTTTTCCCACGATCTGCTGAAGAGGCTTTTCCATAACACCTGATTTTTTTATTGTCAGTTCCGGAAACAGACTCCTGATCGTTTCGATCAGGTAGGAGGGACGGATGCTCTTCCCGTCACTGCTGATCCTGGAAAAGGACAGATAAAGCCGTTCGGAAGGCTTAGTCATATTCATATAAAGATAAAGCCGCTGTATGTACATCTGCTGCCTGGGTGTAGGCGCAAGCTCATAATCCGACTGCTTCAGGAATTCTCTGTCGATATCGGAAATGATTCCTCCCTTAGAGCTACCCTTGGGAATATTCCCGTCATTCACACCTAAAAAGAACAAAACCTTCACCTGCTTTAAACGGGTTCGCTCCATATCCCCTGCCACAATTCGGTCCACACTGCCCGGAATGGTTCCAACCTCAATCTCCTGAAAGCCTGCATCCAGAATATCTGCAAACTCCTGCAGCGTCATGGGTTCTGCATCAAGCAGAGAAACGATCTGCTCCAGAAGCTCCATCACCAGCCGGTAGATCTGCGCATACTCCCTGCTCTTTTCCGGCTCCTTGTTTTCCTTAAAATACTGCTCATAGACCGCCAGCTTTTCCTGAATCTGCCCTGCCACGATAAAATCATACAGGGTGCGGACCAGTTCCCCTGCTGTCTTCTTCTTTTCCAGCAATGGAGCAAGCTGCTGCATCAGCCTTTCTCTTAACCGGTTGAGTTTTGCAAGCCTTTGAACCTCCTGCAATTCATTTTCATCCCCGCATTCCTCCTCCGGGAATGTACCGCCCTTTCGCACAAAAGCCTGCTCCCACTTCTTTCTCCCCTTGATTCCAAGCGCAAGGACGTAATTTTCCAAAAGATCGACCTCCTCCGGCTCAAAGTCAAGAAGGCCACACCGCAGATAATGGAATACTGTCTCATAGGAAAAATTACATAATACTATCTTAAGTGCACTCCGTATGTATTCAATAAAGGGATTTAACATAAGCCCTCTGGTTCGATCCATAAAAAAGGGAATATCATAAATTTTAGCTTCCCGCTCAAGGTAATCCCCATAGATTTCCAGGTCTCCCGTGACCACAGCAATGTCCCGATAGCGATACCCTTCCTCCAGCACCAGCTTTTTGATCCGGATGCAGACCTCCTTTACTTCCTGTGCAGGATTGATCGTTTCCATGATCTGAATCTCATTTTCCCGCACATTTTCCCGATAGACTGATGCCGGATAGCGAAACAGATTCTGCTCCAGATGAGCCAGCATTTTACTGTCACTAAACCGTGGAAGCGGTATATTCCTGATAAATACATCCTCTCTTCTTTCCACATTGGTCTCCCGGGCCAGACGGCACAAATCCGTCACCGTCTTTTTGCTTAAGTAAAACAGCTCCTGCTCGCCTCTTGTCTTTAAAGGATCCTCTCGAATATCAATTGTTATGGAAACGATGACCTCGTCGGTCAATCTCATCAATTCCCGGATCAGTCGGTACTGAATCGGTGTAAAACCGGTAAAACCGTCAAAGGCAATGACACTGTTTCTGATAATTTCTGATTTCCCCACTGCACCCGTGAGAAGCTCCAGTGTCTCCTCCGTTGTGATGAACCGATCTTGGATATATTCCTGAAATCCCTGGTAAATCATTTTCAGATCCTTCAGCTTGTAATACAGAGTTCCACGCCCTTTGGCGAATTCTGCCAGCTCTCCCACCTGTCCCACATCAATTCCATACTGCATGAACTCAGAAAGGGCAGACTTTACCTCGTGGATGTAGCCGATCTTATTCAGATTTTTTCCGATCACAGGCATTTTTTCCTTCAAATCCGATGCCACCCTGCGCAGCACAAGACTTTTTCCCGTATCATCCAGAACAGGCTTACTGTCATATCCGGTTTCCTCAAAAATACGATGTGCCAGTCTTCCAAAGCTGAGCACATCAATATTCATAATCCCTCCGCAGTCGCTGGCTTTCACCAGATCCACCTGTGTCTGCATGGTAAATTGATCCGGCACCAGGATCAAAAAATTTTTCTCCGGCTCACGCTTTGCCATGCTTAAGATATTCTCGTGGAGCTGTCTGCTCTTTCCGGCTCCGGAACCTCCAAAGTAAAACCGTAATCCCATAGTTACTCCTTACATCAGAATTGTATATCCTCTTTTTAAGTATCTGCATGGATAAGACTATCCATGCAGATACGGAATCATTTCCTTCACGGAGGAAAAGATCAGATGGGGGATCACATCCGATTTTTTCACATCCTCCATGCCGGCCTCTCCACTCAGTACCAGAATCCCCGTATATCCGTTATTTACCCCTGCTGCCACATCTGTATACAACCGGTCCCCCACCATGGCAGTCTCCTCCTTGGAAACACCTGCCCGGCGCGCAAGATAATCCATGATATCTCCGTTTGGTTTCCCGATGATGTGATCCGGATATCGGAATGCCGATGCATGAATGAATGCATGAATTGCCCCCGCATCAGGGATAAAGCCGGTTTCTGTGGGACAGTTAAAGTCCGGATGCGTGGAAAGATAAGGAAGTCCTTCCCTGACAAGATCGCACACCCTGCATAATTTCTCATACGTGAGTGTTGTGTCAAAGCCTACTACCACTACCTCCGGTGCCTGTTCACTGAGGCTGATTCCTTCCTCCTCAAACTCCTCCTTCAGCAGTTCATTTCCCAAAAGATACACTTTTTTCCCGCTGAAATTTCGCTTTAGATAGTCGATGGTCGCCTGCCCGGATGTCACGATCTTATCAAGATCGATGGAAAGCCCCATCCTTCCCAGCTTTTCCACATATGCCTGGGGATTTTTGGAGGAATTATTAGTCAGAAACACATATTTCTTTCCGGCTTCCTCCACCGCATTCAAAAAATCCCTTGCTCCCTCGATCCATCTCTCACCAAGATAGACCGTTCCATCCATATCAAGGGCAAAACACGCAATCTTCTCCAAAATTTTTTCTTTGTCCGTATTGATCTTTGGTATCATTTGTTTTCTCCCCTAAATTTCTCTGGTAGCTTCCCTAAGCCATGCAAGCTCCTCACCTGTGAAGTAAGGTGCCAGCTTTTCGTAAATCTGTCTGTGATATTCGTTCAGCCTCTGCCTGTCCCGCTTTTCCAACAGGGAAATCTCCACACTGTCAAGATCGATGGGCACACAGGTCAGATCCTCAAAGTACATAAATTGTCCGTATGCATTCTGCTCCCCCTTTCGGCAAAGCAGTTCATTTTCGATTCTGATTCCATGACTTCCCTCTATATAGATTCCCGGCTCATCCGTGGTCACCATTCCTTCCTCCAGCACTGCATTATCCTGGTAATCAGGCATCAGCTTCCACCGGAAGCTATTCGGTCCCTCATGAACGTTCATAAGATAGCCTACCCCATGACCGGTTCCGTGTTTATAGTCAAGTCCCTGCTCCCAGAGTACCTCTCTTGCCTTGATATCCAGATTGATTCCCCGGCATCCGTGAAGAAACACACAGCTCTTCAGGTTCAGCATGGCGCGAAGCACCAGTGTATAGTGACGCTTTTCCTCCTCGCTCACCGGACCTAATGCAATGGTTCTTGTCACATCTGTAGAGCCCTCCAGATAGTGTCCGCCACTGTCCACCATAACAAGCCCCTCTTCCTTAAGCTCGGCACAGTCCTCCGGCAAAGCGCTGTAATGGATGATTGCCCCGTTGCTGCCATAGGCGCAGATGGTTTCAAAGCTGGGTTCCAGAAAATGCTCCTGCTGTCTTCTGAATATTTCCAGCTGCTTTGCTGCACTGACCTCAGTTATCGGAAGCTTCCCGATATTGGTCTTTAACCAGTATAAAAATCTTGTAACCGCAATTCCATCCTTCAGATGGGCTGTCCGCAGGTTCTCTATCTCAACCGGATTTTTCACTGCCTTCATGAGCGTCGTGGGATTAGGCCGGTCAATCACCGTCACATCTTCTGAAAGCTCCTTCATCAGGCGACAGCTCACTCTTCCCTCACACAGGAGTACTCTCTTCCCGTGAATCTTGGAAAGATAGGGATAAAAGTCATCATAAGGGCAAAGCTCCACACCGTCCTCATAAAGCCTGCAGCTGTCCTCAGCTTTGAAAATTCCTTCTCCTGTAAAAAGGAGTACCTGTTCCATCGTTATTACCGCATAGGCAAGAACCACAGGGCAATACTCTACATCGCTGCCCCGCAGATTGAGAAGCCAGGCAATATCATCAAGGGAGGTAAGCAGATGGATGTCCGCTCCCTCTGCTTCCATTTTCTCCCGCACCCGCTTAAGTTTTTCTTCTGTACCAAGGCCGCTGTAGCATTCCTGAAGCAAAAAAGCGGGATGATGAATCAACGGCGGGCGATCCGTCCAGATTTCTTCTGCAAGATCAAGCTTCCAGCACAAACGTCCCCTTTTCTTTTTCAGAATTTCCTCGAAGCTTCCGGCCTCGTCTGCCTTAACCACTCTGCCGTCAAATCCGAGACACTGTCCCTTAAGAAGGTGTGTTTCCAGATACTCCTTAAGCGTCGG
>SAMEA3663297__coassemble_471_pt1 | contig 21325 bp, 22 predicted proteins | sample SAMEA3663297__metabat2_low_PE_020 | metagenome-assembled genome bin SAMEA3663297 (sample SAMEA3663297) | pig gut metagenome | biome: pig gut; feature: pig-associated habitat; material: faeces | place: China | collected 2013 | reverse complement strand
TTACCGTTTCTACCTGTGGTCTGGTTCCGCGGATCAAGGAATTGGCTGATAAAGAACTTCAGATCACACTGGCACTTTCCCTTCATGCCACAACCGATGAAAAACGCAGAAAGCTGATGCCTATTGCCAATAAATATACGATTGCCGAGCTGATGGAGGCATGTGCCTATTACTTTGAAAGGACAGGAAGAAGGATCACCTTTGAGTATGCTCTGGTAGGCGGGGTGAATGATACAAGTGAGGACGCAAGGGAATTGACAGAACTGATCAGGAGCCTTAACTGTCATGTAAATCTGATACCGGTCAACCCGATTAAGGAGCGTTCTTTCGTGCAATCTGAGAGTGAAGCAATTGCTGCATTTAAAAATAAACTTGAAAAAAACGGAATTAATGTTACTATTAGAAGGGAAATGGGGAGAGATATAGACGGTGCCTGTGGGCAGCTCAGGAGAAGACAGAAGGCACTGTAGCAGGAGGTAACAACGTGATACGATCCTTTTCTGTGACAGATATAGGAAAAAAGAGAAAACTGAATCAGGATTATGTCTACGTATCTGAGGAACCAATCGGAAACCTGCCGAATGTATTTATTGTAGCGGACGGCATGGGAGGACACAATGCAGGGGATTATGCATCCAAATGTACGGTAGAGACAATGGTGAGGGAAGTCAGAGGATGCTTTGATAAGAACCCGGTGAGAATTTTGGGAAAGGCGATCCGTGTGGCAAATGACCAGATCAGAAGGCGGGCCAGAGAGGATGAAAGCCTTTATGGTATGGGAACCACAGTGGTTGCAGCAACCTGCCTAGGACATTATCTTCAGGTTGCCAATGTGGGAGACAGCAGACTTTATATTATCGGCAATGAGATCAGACAGATAACACGGGATCATTCCCTTGTTGAGGAAATGGTAAGGATGGGCGGAATTGACCGCAATGCAGCAAGAAATCATCCGGACAAAAATATCATTACCAGAGCCGTCGGGGCAACGGATACGGTTGAAATTGATTTCTTTCATGAGGAATTGCAGCCGGGGGATATTGTGCTGATGTGCTCGGACGGACTTACCAACATGCTGGAGGATGAGGAGATCGGCAGGATTCTCCGGGAGCCGGTTTCTATTGAAGAGAGGGCGCAGCAACTGGTGGAAGAGGCCAATGATCATGGCGGTAAGGATAATATTGCAGTCATAATTATTGATGCGTTCGCGAAAGAATGATGAAGTTAAAGAGGTAGATATGATTAAAATTGGAATGATAATTGGAGACAGATACGAAATATTGGAAAAAATCGGAACCGGAGGTATGTCCGATGTTTATAAGGCAAAGGATCACAAACTGAACCGCTTTGTTGCGGTTAAGGTTTTGAAACAGGAGTTCTCAGAAAATGCCAATTTTGTATCCAAATTCAGGATTGAGGCGCAGGCAGCAGCAGGGCTGATGCACCCCAATATTGTCAATGTATATGACGTAGGGGAAGAAAACGGAATCTACTATATTGTTATGGAACTGGTAGAGGGAATTACCCTTAAGAAATATATCGAGAAAAAGGCAAGGCTGTCCGTCAAGGAGGCGATCAGCATTGCTATTCAGGTGAGTATGGGGATTGAGGCTGCCCATAACAATCACATCATTCACAGAGATATCAAACCTCAGAATATCATTATTTCCAAGGAAGGTAAGGTGAAGGTCACAGACTTCGGGATCGCCAAGGCTGCTACCAGCAACACCATTACTTCCAATGTGATGGGCTCTGTTCATTACACCTCGCCGGAGCAGGCAAGAGGCGGTTATTCAGACGAAAAAAGCGATATCTATTCCCTGGGTGTTACCATGTTTGAAATGTTGACCGGACGCGTGCCTTTTAATGGGGAGACTACAGTGGCGATTGCGATCAAGCATATTCAGGAGGCAATGCCTTCCCCGAGAGAGTATGTATCGGAGATACCGGTCAGTGTCGAGCAGATCGTGTTTAAATGCTGTCAGAAGAGTCCTGACAGACGTTATCAGTCCATGGGAGAGCTGATCGTTGATCTGAAGCGTTCCCTGATGACACCGGACGAGGATTTCGTGAAGGTAGTGGATTCGGATGAAGAAGGCTCTACCAAGGTGATCAGTGACAGCGATCTGGCAAAGATCAAAAAACAGTCCCAGAATAGAGATTCCATGGAGGAGGCAATGCATCTCCGCAAGGAAAAGGATGTTAAGAAAAGTGTCAAGAAGAAGTACGTCGTTGAGGAGCCGGAGGAGGAATATGAGCCGGATGATGAGGACGACGATGATGAGGACGATGACGATTATGATCCGAAAATGGATAGGATCACCACTGTCCTGGCAGTGATTGCCGCAATTCTGATCGGATGTATCGTACTTTTCCTGGTAGGAAAGGCACTGGGCGTATTCCAGTTTGGATCAGGAAAGGAAAATGTGGAGGAAGAACAGACCGAAGAAAAGCTTCAGGTGGAAATGATCGAGGTGATCGGGAAGAACGTTGACGATGTAAAGATCGCGCTTCTGAATCTTGGTCTGACACCGGAGATTGAGTATAAAGAAAGTACCCAGTATGAACAGGGAATTGTCATGGATGCCAACGTGAGTGCCGGAACTATGGTTGACGAGGGCAGTAATGTCGTTCTGACAGTAAGTGCGGGCTCAGAGGGCGTGGAGGTCCCCGATGTGGTTGGGCTTTCCGAGGCCGAGGCAGTTGCCAACCTGGGCAAGAAGGGCTTTGTTGTCAATAAAACGGAGGGAAACGACGAGTATATTAAGGCAGGAGATATTATTACGCAGTCCCCCAAGGCAGGAACTATGGCTCCCAGCGGAAGTGCTGTCACCATCTGCATCAGCCTGGGCTCCGACCAGTCCAAGGTCAGAGTGCCTGATGTGGTTGGCAGAAGCGAAGAGGAGGCAATGGCAATGCTGGTGGAGGCAGGATTACAGCTTGGCGTGGTTTCCGAGGTTAATAATGAAAATGAAGCGCTGACCGGTCTGGTGTGCTACCAAAGCTATTCCGTAGGCTCATACGTGGAGGAAGGAACGGCAGTGGATGTGAGTATCAGCCTTGGCCCGATTCAGGCTACCTACCGGTTTTTTGACAGTATTGCGGCGCCGACTCAGGAGGAGGATCCAAACTATAGAGCAGGAACACTGGTGACAGTGACGCTGGTGGCAGATGACGGCACCCAGCTTCTCAGCACCCAGACGACCTCTTTCCCAATCCAGCAGCAGAACATTACGGGAATTAAGACAAATACAGGATATATTCTTTTCCAATATGTCAATCAGACAGAGGCGACCAATGTGACGAATGAGGATGGAACGGTGACGACGGTAGAAGGCACAACAGAAACAAAGGAGATTACCCGTCCGGTTCAGTTTGTAGCGGAGTAATCTATGCAGGGAAAGATCATAAAAGGCATTGCCGGATTCTATTATGTCCATACAACGGCAGGCTTAGTAGAATGTAAGGCAAAGGGAATCTTCCGCAAGGATAAGATCAAGCCCCTTGTGGGAGACAATGTGGAGATAGAGCTGATAGATAAGGAGTCTCTTTTGGGAAATATCATTGAGATCCTTCCCAGAAAGAACGCATTGATCAGACCGGCATCGGCAAACATTGATCAGGCATTGGTGATCTTTGCGATTGTCAAGCCTGATCCAAATTATAACCTGTTAGACCGGTTTCTGATCACCATGGAGCAGCAGAAGCTTCCCTGCGTAATCTGCTTTAACAAGAAGGATATTGCAACGGAAGAAGAAAAAAACGAGCTCACTGCAGCTTACAGTGGGTGTGGTTATGAGGTTTTATTTGTCAGCGGAACTCAAAAGGATGGTATTGAGGAAATAAAGGTCCGCCTTAAGGGCAAAACTACCGTGGTAGCAGGTCCCAGTGGTGTAGGGAAGTCTACCATCATCAATACACTTTGCCCGCAGGCAAGAATGGAGACCGGGGAGATCAGCCGCAAGATCGAACGTGGCAGACATACCACCAGACATGCCGAATTGTTTGCTCTTTCGGATGACACCTATATCATGGATACGCCGGGATTCACTTCCTTAAGTCTCGGGGAGATGGAGAAGGAAGAACTGCAAAGCTTTTATCCGGAATTTGCGGAATATGAGAAGGAATGTAAATTCGGCGGCTGTGCCCATATCAGCGAGCCCGTATGTGGGGTGAAGGAAGCCCTTGCAGCGGGAAAGATCAGCAGGGTGAGATATGAGAATTATGTTCTTCTGTATGAAGAACTAAAGAATAGAAAGAAATACTGAATTTGCATTTGGGTTATCAAGAATAATCACAAAGGGAAATATCAAAATAGGAATTTCCGGTGAATATCTAAGAAATGATTTACTTTATGCGAAAAATATACTAGAATTAATGCTGAATAAAATTCTTAAAAGGAGATATGGTTATGAATATTTCACCATTACAGAAGGCAAGATATGAATATGCTCCGAAACTTCCGGGGATGCTGAGACACGGTATCGCAGATATCTGTGTAAAGGAAGGCGAGGAGACACAGAGTGTTGCTGATCAGGACAAGATCAAAGAACTTTTCCCGAATACTTACGGTAAGAAGGAAATTACATTTGAAAAAGGTCAGAATACATCAGTTGCTAAGAAGCAGATTGTAGGAGTTATCCTTTCCGGTGGACAGGCTCCCGGTGGACACAACGTTGTATGTGGTCTTTATGATGCCCTTAAGGCAACTAACAAAGAAAATGAACTTTACGGTTTCAAGGGTGGCCCGAGCGGATTAATCGAAGATGATTACATCGTAATGACTGACGAATATATTGACCAGTTCAGAAATACAGGTGGTTTCGATATCATTGGTTCCGGCAGAACAAAACTTGAGACAAACGAGCAGTTTGCAATTGCAGCTGAAGTATGTAAGAAACATGGTATTACAGCTATCGTTATTATCGGTGGTGATGATTCCAATACAAACGCAGCTGTACTTGCTGAGTACTTCGCAGCTCACAACACAGGCGTACAGGTAATCGGATGTCCTAAGACAATCGACGGAGACCTTAAAAATGAGGATATCGAATGCTCATTTGGTTTTGATACAGCTACTAAGACATACAGCGAGATTATCGGTAACATCGGAAGAGATGCTAACTCCGCTAAGAAATATTGGCATTTCATCAAAGTTATGGGTCGTTCCGCTTCTCATGTAGCACTTGAATGTGCACTTGAGACACAGCCTAACATCTGCCTCATCTCTGAAGAAGTAGCGGCTAAGAAGATGTCTCTTTCCGCAATCGCTGATTATATCGCAGATTCCGTTGAAGCAAGAGCAGCAAAGGGTATGAACTTCGGTATCGCTATCATTCCGGAAGGTGTTGTTGAGTTCGTTCCTGAGTTCTCCGTACTTATTCAGGAAATCAATGAACTCCTTGCAGGAAGCAAAGCTGATGAGTTCAATGCACTTCCTACATGGGCTGATAAATATGCATTCATTGAGAACGGTTTAACAAAGGAATCTATGGAAGTATTTGCAATTCTTCCGCAGTCAATCCAGCAGCAGCTCTTCTTAGAAAGAGATCCGCACGGTAACGTACAGGTATCTCTTATTGAGTCCGAGAAATTATTCTCAGCACTTGTTGCAGATAAGTTAGCAGCCAGAAAAGCAGCAGGAACATATAAGGGCAAATTCAGTCCTCTTCATCATTTCCTTGGATATGAAGGAAGATGTGCATTCCCTTCAAACTTCGATTCAGATTACTGCTACTCACTGGGATACAATGCTTTTATGCTTATCCAGTATGGTTATAACGGATACTTATCAAAGGTTTCCAACCTTTCTGCTCCGGCAGCTGAATGGGTTGCAGGTGGTATGCCAATCACCAAGATGATGAACATCGAAAGAAGACATGGTGAAGACAAGCCGGTTATCAGAAAGGCTCTTGTTGACCTTGAAGGTGCACCGTTCAAATATTTCGAAGCTCATCGTAAAGAGTGGTCAGTTGAAACATGCTTCAAATATCCGGGCGCTATTCAGTACTACGGACCTACAGAGGTATGTGATATCACAACTGTTACACTTGCACTTGAGCAGGGTAAATAATTTTTAATTAAAAGGTCAGACTTATAGTAAAAAAGTTTATTCGTCTAGATTTTCTTTACGGATAAACTTTTTTTCTGTTTATATGTTATGATTGGTTTAAATACTTAAACAAAAATAATTGTATTACATAGACGTGTACCAATTGTGTCATACCAATTTTAATTTGGTCATTTTGATAAAAATGATGAAGTTGAACTTGATTTTGACGAAGTTGAGATATATAATTCAATTGAGTCATAATGAATGAAATGACGAAGTTAAATTCAAAATGAGGTAATTAGAATGCGGCAATTTGATTACACGGAAAAATCGAAAAGATTGCTCACACCAGAGATTGTGCGTTACCTTACAACAATTCATGAATACAAGGGGGAACAGCGCTTGATTGCTGAACACCATGCTGATGTATTGGAAAGTCTTGTTGAGGTGGCTAAGATTCAAAGTACAGAGAGTTCAAATAAAATTGAGGGTATCTATACTTCTGATGAACGTTTGAAAAAGATTGTTTTGGATAAGACAATGCCAAAGACAAGAAATGAGCGTGAGATTGCAGGATACAGGGATGTGCTTAACACAATACACGAGAACTTTCCTCACATTCCAATCCGTGACACATTCATATTACAACTTCATAGAGATTTGTATAAATTTGAGAATGTCTCTAATGGAGGCAGATTTAAGACTGCTGACAATATAATTGAGGAAGATGCAAGTGGTAATAAGCTTGTTAGATTCATACCTTTACCTGCATGGGAGACTCCGGAAGCAATTATAAGCCTGTGCACTGCCTATAATGAGGCGATTAACAGAAGCGAAGCAGATCCGCTTTTAATCATATCAATGTTTATCATAGATTTCTTGTGCATTCATCCGTTTAATGATGGAAATGGAAGAATGAGCAGATTATTGACTTTATTATTGCTATATCAGAATGACTATATGGTAGGTAAATATATTAGTTTGGAAAAACTGATAGAGCGAACAAAAGACAGTTATTATGATGCTCTTCAGGAAAGTTCGAGGGGGTGGATGGAAGAAGAGAATGACTACGAGCCTTTTGTAAAATACATTCTTGGAATTATTACGGCAGCATACAGAGAATTCTTTGATAGAGCACAGATTGTGGAAGAAAAGAAAGTGTCTAAGCCGGATAGGATTGAGAAACTGATAAAGAATCATTTGGGTACAATAACTAAGGCTGAGATTGTTGACGCCTCACCGGGAATAAGTACAACAACGGTACAGAGAACATTAACAGATTTGGTTAAGGCAGAAAAGATAATAAAGATTGGAAATGGTCGTTATACAAAGTATAAATGGAACTGGGATAAGGAGAATTAATGAGGGGAATGTATTGTACAAAAGAAAGAAATGTACATTTTGGTGTTGATGTGGTACACTATGCGTAGTTTTATTTTTAGAAGGAGAAAAATGTATTATGAAACTAGGAATCGTTATATGAACTCCTATTTCATGTATCTCCATAAAGAGTCATAAATCTCTATAAAACCGCATGAATACTGGGTTCGTGGAAATTTGATCTCGTATGTAACTTGTTATAAATTATTATAATTTATAGAAAAATGGTACTCCCGTGGTACGCGGTATGGTACTCGCTATTCGGGAGACCAAGAAAAAATATCAACATTATTTCATTTGTAACAAGCTATATTGAGACCCAGGTTAGCGATTTTATAACGTGTATTAATTGATAAAAAGTTAGTGAGATAATATAATGAGATGTAGAAGTGTGCTGGACATATATGCGAACCAAATTGTATAGGATACTTGGTGACACCATGAAGTCTAAGGACCTCGTGGTGTTTATTTTATTAAGCAGCAAATAAAATGAATGTATTAGGGGGAAAAATGGAGAAAAACATCATAATATTGACATGTTCTGCAAAGCATAGTGGTTATTGCGTTGCAGGAATTGATCTTGACACAGATGATTGGATTCGATTAGTAGCATCAGACAATCTTGATACTAATGAGATACCCAAAAACTTTATGCTTTATTCAGATTTTACACCTTGTAAACCTTTGGATGTTGTAAGCGTAGATATAATAGAGGATTTGCCTGGTGATATTCAACCGGAAAATGTTTTGGTAAACCTTAGAAGAAAACCGGTTTTTAAATATCGCGTAACGCCCAATCAGTTGGAAGATTATATTTCGAGTGATAGGTATATATATAAAGGTACTTCTTCGTATATGGATGAGAGAACAGCGCTTAGTTGTGGGTACTCTTTAGGTCTATTCAAAGTTCAAGACATTTACCTTGATGTCTTTGAATATAATGGTCGCATGAAGACAAAATTGGATTTTATAATGGCCGTTTGTATGAGGGCTGGTCTATGACTGATCAACGATATTCTGGATCTGTCCAAAATCGAATCCGGCAACATGGAGTTGATCTATGTCGATTATGAGATCGCCTCTGTCATCAATGACCTGGTCAACATGATTTCCTCCAGAGTTTATGATAAAGGCCTCTCGTTCTTAGTTGAAGTGGATCCCGGGATTCCCTATGTGCTTTATGGCGACGAGATCCGTCTTAAGCAGATTGTGACCAATCTGTTAACCAATGCAGTGAAATATACAGAAAAGGGCAGTGTGACGATGCAGGTCGGTTATCATAAGAGAGATGAGAAATCCATTGTCCTGTCCTTTGCGGTAAAGGATACCGGCAGAGGAATGAAAAAGGAAGACATGGACAAGCTGTTTTCTCCATTTAAGCGCATCGAGGAAGAGCAGAACCGCAATATTGAGGGAACCGGTCTTGGCCTGAGCATCACCAAACAGCTGCTCTCCCTGATGAATTCCGAGCTCAAGGTAGAGAGCGTATACGGCGAGGGAAGCACCTTCTCCTTTGAGATCGTGCAGGAGGTCAAAGGCTGGGATGAGATCGGCGATTACACAAAGGCCTATAAGAATACCCAGAAGGAGAACAAGAGATATCAGCAGCTGTTCACAGCAAAGGACGCACGGGTTCTCGTGGTGGACGATGTGTCGATGAATCTTAAGGTGTTCGCCGGACTGCTAAAGAAGACGCAGATACAGATTGATAGCGCCTTATCCGGAGAAGAGGGCTTAGAGCTTGCGGCGCAGAACAAATATGACGTGATCTTTATTGACCATATGATGCCCGGCATGGACGGAATCGAGATGCTGACGCGCTTAGAGGAAGCGGAGTATGAGCTGAATGCGGACGTGCCGAGGGTTGCACTGACCGCAAATGCGATCTCCGGCGCAAGGGAATTCTATATTAACGAGGGCTTCACGGAATATCTGACGAAACCCATTGACGTGAGAAAGCTCGAGGGCATGATCGCGAAGCTTCTCCCGGAGGACAAAATAGAATGGACATAAAGATATCCGTTTTTTATGATCATATTGCAGAGGCGGCACTGCAGGAAAAGGAATCCATAGAAAAGATTGCAGAGCTTGTCTCCTCCTATGGGATTACCGGTGTTGAAATAGAGAACACCAGACTCATGAAGGAGCGGGAGAATGTCTTAAAGATACTGGACACCGCAGGACTGTCGGTAAGCTGCATGTATGGCTTTTTTGATTTCGCCCATGAAAGCAGCATACAGCGCGGTCTGGAGATGGTAGATCTCGCGGACAAGCTGCATATAAAGAAAATCATGCCGATTCCCGGCTTCCTTCGAAGATATGAATTTCTGCCCGGCATCTATCACATACAGGTAGACAAGCTGGTGAAGGCACTGCGTAACATCTGTGCTTATGCGGAAGAGAAGGGTATAAAGGTGGTGCTTGAGGATTTTGACGGCAGAATGGCTCCCTTTGCAAACGCAAGGCAGCTGAAGCATTTCCTCGATCAGATACCGGAGCTGTACTGTGCCTTTGATACCGGCAATTTTCTTTTTAGTGAAGAGGATTCCTACGAGGTTCTTCCCCTGTTTTTGGACAGGATCGGGCATGTCCATTGCAAGGACAGAAGCTTTCGTAAGAACGAAGGCGAGAAGCCGCTTGCTACGATAAAGGGCAGGGATATGTATTCCTGCGCGGTGGGAAGCGGATGTATTAAGATGCAGGAAATCGTAAAGGAAATTCTTGCAAAGGGATACGCGGATTACTTTGCCATTGAGCATTTCGGATCTCTGAAGCAACTGGAGGATATGCGGGAATCAGCGGCGTTTTTATCCAATCTCGCAAACCTCGGCTAATTTTTTTCGAACGAGAACAATTTGCGCGGATGGCAGAATTGCCTCTGCGATAAGAGCTATATTGTGCCGCAGGCGTCTGCGGAATGGAGATTAGGATGATTAGGGTAACGATATGGAATGAATTTATAGAAGAGCGCTTGTTTGACGATGTACAAAAGGTCTATCCGGACGGAATCCACAAATGTCTGGAGGCCTTTTTATCGTTAAATAAGGATATGCAGGTGCGCTGTGTGACGCTTGACGATCCCGAGCAGGGGCTATCGGATGAGATCCTTGGCCAAACCGACGTGCTGCTATGGTGGGGACACCACGATCATGATGCGGTCACGGAGGAAAATGCAGAAAGAGTGAAGCGATATGTGTTAAATGGAATGGGCTTCATTCCCCTGCACTCGGCCCATTACTGCAAACCAATTAAAAAGCTCCTCGGCACCAGCATGTGTCTTCGCTGGAAGCATGGGGAGAGAGAAAAGCTGATCTGCGTAAATCCCTCCCACCCAATCGCGGATGGTATTACAGAACCGATCGTTCTTGAGCAGGAGGAAATGTACGGAGAATATTTTGACATTCCGAAGCCGGATGAAATTGTTTTTCTGGGGTGGTTTTCCAATGAGGAGGTTTTCCGCAGTGGATGCACTTTCCTTCGCGGCTGGGGCAAAATCTTTTACTTCCAGCCGGGGCACGAGGAATATCCGATCTACTATCATCCACAGATTCGGAGAATCATCACAAACGCTGTGAGATGGGCTGCACCTGTGAACAGAAGAACCTCCGACTACGATAACGAGGAAGCTTAATCTGCGTATACCGGATCGACAACATTGTTTTTGAGCATATTTCGCATAGCAAGGTAATGTGATCCCGTGCGCCAGCCGTGATCGATAGAACCCTCCCCATAATAATGCATTTCCACATTCGGATAATGTGCCTGCAGCTTTTCAAATTCCGAGTAAGAAACCTTCGTATGCTCCATCCAGAGACGCTCTAACTTGGGCAGATCATATAGATACGGCATCATACTGTCGTTGATCGGATTATAGCTGATATTTAAGTCCTTTATGTTCGGCAACGAGGCTAGGAAGCTGATGTCAGGCACGGCATTGCAGAAGATCTCGAGGTATTCTATCTTTGGACAACAGGCGATGTAGGACATATTCTTGACGTGACGGGCTCTGCCGTTCTCGATATGGTGCACATTGTCCACGAGGATAAGCACCTTAAGCTCCGGCATGCTTTGCAGGAATGAAAAATCGGTCACATGGTTGTGTCCCAGGTCGAGAGCTACCAAATCTGTACAATATTTCAAGTACTTTGCTTCGTCGTCATATAGAAAGAACGTCTGACTACAGGTCTTAAAGGTGCCAAAGGCTACCGCATCGGTCCGCACTTTCCAGTGCGACATAATGATCTCCCAGACAAACTTAATCTCAGGAAAGGCATCACAGATAGCGGCATAGCCATCGTTAGTTAGCCCGCAGTCAAGCATGGTTACCCGTGTCAGATCCGGAAATAACGGCAGCAGCTCCTCAATCGGAGTGTCCAGTTTAGACAGATCGATGCCGCTGATGTCAATCTCTGTATCCGTGGATTGGAATGTCATCGTGCCAATCGTAACCGGAATCGGCACTGCAGCCTCCTCTACCTCGTTCTGCGGTGACGAGTCATTTGCCCCATCTTCTGCCTCGGCGTCCACTGTTGCGTTGTTCGCAGCCCCGTCTCCTGCCTCGGCGTTCACCGTGGTACTGATCACAGCCCCGTCTTCTGCCTCGGCATTCACCGTCGTCATCGTAGCAGCAAGAGGTATCACCTCTGCCTCCGCTTCATCTGCCGTGGCGCTTTCCGCCATGTCCTCCACTACCCCGACATCACTGGTCACAGTATTTTCCGGCACATTATCGCCGACATTCTCTATGGTATATCCGCAGCCTGACAGAACAACGGATGAGAGAAGAGCACATACAAGTATTTTTTTCATTTGCATAGCTACCTTTCGTACAAAATCTCACATTATGATATTCCATTATACGCCTACTGATACAGAAAAGCAAAGCTTCCCAGTGTGACATGAAGCCCTTGCTCTAGCATCAGGGCGAAGCACCCTATTATGATGGTAATGTTGCGATGCTCAGCGCAACGTATTTAAATTACCTGTCTTCTGTCATGTCCGGCAATCCGGAGATTACTAATGGCATATGGGATTGATTTGCGGGAAAGCTATGCCAAGCTCGAGGTTCCTGTGTATTTTTTCATTGGCAGACATGACATCAATGCCCCCACAAAGCTTGCGCAGGAGTATTATGAATGTCTCGAGGCACCCCGTAAAGAGCTTGTCTGGTTCGAGCATTCCGGACACAGTGTGTACATGAATGAAACGGACAAGTTCGTGCAGGAAACACTGCGGGTCTTTTCTGACAAATAAAAAACGCTGTTGCGTAGTGCTTATCTGCCCTCTCTATTCCTTGACAATGAGAACACCTGTTAACTATACTATGGAGAGGAGGAGATTATTATGGTACCTACATTATCCATTGCTTTTATGATTCTCAGTTTGTTTCTTGGCATCGGCATTCCGGTCGCACTTTTGCTGTTCTTCCGGAAAAAATACCAAACCTCGATCGTGAGCTTCTTTATCGGTTGCGGAGTCATGCTTTTGTTTGCCCAGGTGTTAGAGCAGCTTGTACATTTGATTGTGCTTGGTTCTCCCGTTGGACCATTCATCGAGAAAAGCATTCTCGCCATTGCCATATATGGAGCACTCATGGCAGGACTCTTTGAGGAGATCGGACGTTTTATTGCAATGCGCTATGTGCTTAAGAAGCAGCATGGCAATGCGCACAATGCCCTGATGTATGGAGCAGGACACGGCGGCTATGAGATGATTATGATTCTTGCTGTGGGCATGATAAACAATCTGATCTATTCGGCACTCATCAATATGGGGCAGACGCAGGCTGTTATGGCTCCCTTGGATGACACGATGAAGGCTACCGTACAGACTGCCTTTGATGCCCTGATTCAGACCCCCTCCTGGCAGTTTCTCCTAAGCCCGATTGAGAGAATGGCAGCAATCACTGCGCAGATTGCGCTCTCTGTGATTGTCTGGTATGCTGCAACCGGAGTTGAGGCGAGGGCAAGTTTTCTTGCTTTGGCTGTTCTCTTACACGCTCTGTTGGACGGCGTGGCTGTATATACTGCAAGAAGCGGAGTGCCGCTGCTGGCAGTGGAGGCCATTGTGTGGATTATTGCACTTGGAATCGTATATATTTCCAGACAGGTCTGGAATAATAATAATAAAAAACAAAACGCAGATACGGATCTTACATAGAAGGAGCACACCCATCATTCTATTGGTAATCGATGTTCAGAAGGGAATCACACACGATCGACTCTATGCGTATGAGAGATTCATTGAAAACACCACAGCAATCATTGAAACAGCGAGACACAACAACATAGAAGTCATCTACGTCCAGCACGACGACGGACCGGGAACCGGCTTTTCAGTCGGAGATATCGATTATGAGATCGCGGATCAGGTAAAACCCATGTCCGGGGAAAAAATCTATAGTAAGAGCATTAACAGCTGCTTTGGCAATAAGGAGCTTGCAGCCTACCTTGAGAAAAAGGGCGACAATACCCTTGTCATAGTCGGCCTCCAGACGGATTTCTGCATAGATGCATCTATCAAATCTGCGCGTGAGAGAGGCTACCATGTCATTGTACCCGAGGGCACCAACTCTACCTTCGACAACGACTACATGGATAAGGAGACAACCTTCCGGTATTTCAATGAAATGATGTGGCCGAAGCGTTATGCAAGCTGCGTCTCCATGGAGGAGGCCATAAAATGGATGGAGCAAGAGGGAAAAAATGGAAAATAGGAAATATCATCATGGGAATCTGCAGGAAGCCCTGATGGAGGAAGGAATTTCCCTGCTCCATGAGGAGGGTGTCGCGCAGTTTTCCCTAAGAAAGCTGGCAAAACGCGTGGGCGTCTCCCCCACAGCCTGCTATAATCATTATGAAAATGTCGAAGCTCTTCAGAAGAGCATGCGCGACTATGTGACGAAACGTTTTGTCGAAGCACTCAAGCAGGCAATGGTGCCTGACACAGTAAATTCTATGAAGAGCACTGTAAGGCTCGGTGTTGCGTACGTGACCTTCTTTGCGGAGAACCCGCACTATTTTTCGTATCTGTTTGACACCGATTCGGTCTGTATTCGTTTGACGAAGGACGATATGGAAAGTGACTATGAGCCCTTTATCCTCTTTCGGGAATTCTCCCTGCAGTGTATGAAAGCGGCAGGCATTCCGAAGAGTCATTTTCGCGACAATCTTGTTGTCATGTGGAGCACTGTACATGGACTTGCCGCCATGGCCAACATGAAAGCAGTCTCCTATGAAGGTGACTGGGGACAACTCACGGCAGACATTCTGCAAAGTAAACTGGAGCTTCATTAAGCATGTTTACACGAGGGCGAGCCTTAATAGACGCATCAGCTCCTCCGGTGTTTTATCCATTCCCTTGGAAGCCCATGTGAAGATGATGTTGACGATTCCTCCACTGCTGTAGGAAAGGGCATATTCCAAAGCCTCCGGATTCTTTGCAAGCGTGCGGTCACCCTTCTGCCGGTGGTAAATCTCCTGTGAGATCGTATTCACAAAGTTTAACACGATGGAAACTAGATTGTTCTGATACAGAAGAATCTCATCAATCGCATCAAAAAGACGATAAAACGTACGCCTCGATAAGGTAGCCCGTTCCGTCAATTCACATATGCTGATGTCCTGATAGGGCTTTTCCTGCATCAGCGCAAGAAGCGCCTCGACAAGCATTTTCCTTGACTGCACAGCAATTGGATTAGTTGTAGTGTTCATGCTTCGTTTTGCACATCATTGTTCAAATTTAGTGCATACTCCTTTATCATAAATAAACTTTTCAATCTTGCGGACGAATAAATGACCGTAAGTTATATTTGTTTATCGGGCAACAAAAGTAATCTATCTATTACCGGATGAATAATTGCGTTTTCTGTAATTTGATTAATTGCACAAAGTTTCTTCCCTGCATCCTTACTGGATGCTCCACAGTGATAAACAAGTTCTGTTTCCTCACCATAATCAAGTACAATTAACCTGTCGTGACAATCTGGATTAGGCTTAATTCGAAGAGAAGGATATTCATTTTGAAAATCTGTCACTAAAGATTTTGTAAGAAATCCCCTCCCACCTTTTCCATTTTCTGTGAATAAAACAACCTCCACACCATCAGCCTTCTGTGAAAGATGTTGTAATGACTTTGCATTCATATAATCATCTACAACATAGATTGATTTCATTGCCTGTTGATAGATTTCTATGTAAGCAATGTCAGCCTCTAACTTCTGGCCTTTATAAATCACAAAATTTTTAACATCTTTTTCCGAAATAAAATTCTCACTTAGCTGTTCAAAATTCTTTTGAAGCAAAGCAACCTTTTTGTTAGTTTGTTTCTGTTTATCTATTAACCCGGCTGTCTGCACTGATATTTCAGTAACTTTAGATGATAGTATTTCCATTTCAGATCTTGTTACAAACTGCTGATTCTGTTTAATATAATGTCGCATTTCTCTAAAAGTACGCATAATAAAAATGCTTTGTTGCTCTGCTAACTCTCCGCGAAGCACAGTAGCAAGCATATAGATTCCTTGCTCGGTAAACGCAAAAGGCATCTTTTTAATATGCATACCACGTTTATTATCACTAACGTTTAAAGTCGCAAATTGCGACTTTAAAGAATCTGTGATTTCACTTGCTTCTAACTGAAACATGAAATCCTCTGGAAATCTGTTAATGTTTCGTTTCACTTGCTCATTCAATCGTTTGACATCATAGCCATAAATATCTGCCAAATCTTTATCCAGCATAACTTGCTGCCCACGAATTATATATACCTTACTACGAATGTCATCTGTAGTAATCAATTCCTTTGTTTCTTCCATTTTCCCACCGAACCAATCTTTATTTTAGGCATTTTGATTTTTCAATTCTATTTCATGAAGACACAAATTGTGACCTCGCAGGTCTTTTTATTCAAGGTGCAGGTGATTATCTTTGAACGTCAGGCGAACTTGAGATTAATCAATCCTCCACAATGCTTTCCATTGCCTCCAACCTCTGCAATGCCTTCATATAAGCCATCAATCTCTTATACTGTTCATCCCCAAGGCTATGTATCTGTTTTAAAATCTTAATGTCCGCCCTAGTGACTTCATAATCTATATCTGCGTCTTTATATTCCGGGTCAATTCCTTTTCCTGTCAAAAGCTGTTCTGGGGTAATATCTAATGCATCACATATCGAAAGCAAGCAATCCGCTTTTGGATTTGTCTTTTTCTTTTTCCAGTCACTGATGTTGCTTGTTGCAATTCCGGTTCTTCTTGAGAGTTCCACCTGCGTTATGTTCTTCTGCTCCATTATGTAAAAAATTCTTTCACTGATAATCATGATGCTTCCTCCATCAACATTCCACAAATATCCGTATATATAAATTGATATATCCGCTAATACGGTTATCGTAACATGTGACACATTTTACTTCAATAGAAACTTTAGTATTCCTGTAAATGACACGAAATCGCACTTTTGTAGCACTTGTCCGTATAGTATTGACCTTGTAACAAAGTCAATATATCATGTTTTTGGAGGTGACACAATTGTGACAGTTCAGTATTTATTTTCGGAGCGAGCTCATTATATGTGCCCCAATATGCACTTTGGAATTGCAGTAGAGATATGTGAGGAATATAATAAAGCTTTGACACGCCGCATTTTGGATGAGTTATCACAGGCACACCCTCTTTTGCGCAGTGTGATCTTAGAGGATGCGCAGGGCAGACCCTACTATGCCGAACAGGAGAGCCTGCAAATTCCCCTTTATGAGAGGGAGGATGCGAACCGCTTTCTGGAGGATTATGAGAAGCTTACAAGCGAGGGCTGGGATCTGCGCAGGGATTGTATGCTAAAGGTGCTGGCATACCGCAAGGAGGATTGTATTTTTCTTGTCTTTGCTGCGCACCACCTCCTGTGTGACGGCATGGCACTGCTGCAGCTGGTACAGAATTTTGTGGAGTGTTATGTAAACCACAGCAAAACTGAGCAAACGAATAAGGACCAAAGTTATGTAAACTCGGACGCTGCATCAATGCAACAGGGTCACATCATCCCCGCAAATCGTGACAGGATCATTGCATCTGCCGATGAATTTCCTTCTGACAGCAGACTCAATTTTGTTACGAAATGCATAGTGAACTCTGCAAACAGAAATTGGAGAAAAGAAGGAAAGAAGGTTTCCTACAGCGAATATCGAAGCTTTGAAAAAGAATATGTAGCGGCAAATCCGTTTGCCCGGACGATTACCACCATTGAGGGTGAGGAATATGAGCACATCATAAAGCAGTGCAGGGAGCATAAGATTTCCGTGAATGACTATCTGGTTGCTGCTATGATGGTAAAGGAGCAGACCAAAAAGGTTATCATCGGGGCTAACATCCGAAATCGGATCAAAGCATACGAGCCGGGTTCTCTCGGAAACTTTTCAAGTGCCTGCTCGGTTGTGGTGAAGGGAAAGCCACAGGACATATACGAAACAGCCGCCCAGGTGAACAGACAGATTGCACAGATTAAGGCCAGACCGGATAGAGAGCTCCTGGTGCTGTCCCTGTATATGGCGATGGATCCCGACTTAATAGACGCAGCGGCAATCGCAACCCTCGGCTCTTTTCCCAGTAAGGCCGGAGCCTTTGTCGGTGGCAGGCTCTTTGGCTTTGAAAAGAGGGAGAACTACACCATCACCAATCTTGGGAGAATCCAAAGCACCTCAATTAAAGCAGGTTACTTCATTCCACCCATCTCACCATCCAGCAGGAAGATAGCAGGTGTTCTCACCGTGAACAACACAATGAAGCAGGTGGTCTGCGACAGAATGTGCTAAGGCATCACTATGGATATTTTTTGAGGGAGAAAAATGCAATTTATTAAGGACAAATCCACCGGAGTGGAGGTGGTAAGCTATCAGAATACCAGTCTTTCCTATCCTGAGCATACGCATATCGGACATGCTGTTCTGGGGATTGTGACAGATGGGACTGTCGGAATCCGAATTGCAAAACAGGAATTTGTGTGCAGGGAAGGAGAATACTTCTCAGTGGCGGTAAATGTACCGCACGCAATCTATCCGATATCCGAAAGCTACTCCATGCTCAGCATCTGTCTGCCCGCGGACGACAGACAGGTTAGAGAGCTCGACATCATCCGAAGGGATATCATTGGAAACCCGGAGTTAAGCTTAAGCATCGCAGACCTGTCGGAAAAGGTACATATCAGCTCCTACCACATGATTCGCAGATTTGCTGATGAAAATGGACTCACCCCGCACAAATTCCAGCTTCAGTGCCGGATCAGAAAGGCGCAGGAGCTGTTAGAAAATGGGATGAAGGTTGTGGATGTTGCTGCAGCGGTTGGCTTTTGCGACCAGAGTCACCTTGACCGTGTTTTCCGAAAGCAGGTCGGCATATCGCCCGAGGAATATATCAAATCCGCAATTTTATCCAAGCCTAAATCGTAAAACCCATATAGAATTGCCTTAGAAAAAAGAAAGAGAGGACAATTCTATGACAAACGGAGTATTTGAAGCATTCAACCATGGAAGAATGGAACTTCCAAAGACGACGCAGAGCTTTGACCAGATAGAGTGGTCGAAGCACCCAACCTTTGAGGGAGTTGAGCTCAAGCACATGATTACGGCGAAGGACACCGACGCAAGATTTAGCTATCACCTGGTAAGAATTGCACCGGGAAAAGCGATAAGGAATCATATTCATGCAACTCAGCTGGAAACCCATGAGGTAATCGCCGGAGAGGGCAAATGCATAAATGACGGCGCAAGCTTAACGTATGAGCCGGGCGTAATCTCCATTATTCCGGAAGGAATTCCGCATGAGGTAACAGCCGGAGAGAACGGACTTCTCCTCTTTGCAAAATTCATGCCGGCGTTGTGCTAGTTTTCATCGATAAATTTCACATGGAATCGGAATAGAAGTAGTGATATGTATTTGATACAGTCACTACTTTGTTTTTTGGGCAAATAAAATAGAATCACAAAACGTAAAGGTTTGGAACTATACGAAGAAAATATTCCTGAGAGTCCCAAAATAACGGCGATTTGCCATTTTTTGGGACTATGAGGGAAAAAAATGTTCTGTCAGTTCCAAAAAACGGCGTATTACGTTTATTTTGGGACTATGAGGGGAAAAAGCGTTCTGTCAGTTCCAAAAAAGACTGTGAATTGCTGTTTTTTGGAACTACACGAGAAAAACTCGTACGGAAAGTCCCATCCAAAAGTATAATTTTTGGAATTTTCCCGTCGGTTTCCAGAATCACTTCCCAAGCCGTTTCTGCTACTCTACAGTAGACATCATATTTTCTTGACACCGTCATAACAAACCTCATATACTGAAACCAATCCCATTATAATGAAACTAGATTCATTATAAATGCCAGAGGCGAAGAAAATGTCAAGAGTATCCAGAGAATATTACGAGCTCAAGAAGGCAAGCATCATAGACGCAGCGCTTGAGGTCTGCAAGCGAAAGACCGTGAGCAGTGTTACGATGCAGGACATCATTGATGAAGCCGGAATCAGTCAGGGCGGAATCTACCGGTATTATAAAAATATTGACGAGGTTCTGACCGACCTGCTAAGCCGCATCCGGATGGAGCAATATGAGTCCATCGACAGACTAAATGCAGTTTTTGATCAGAAGAAAGCTGAAATACAGGCACTCAGAGAGCTGCCGGCTGGTGAGGATACCGTTTCAAAACGCCGGGAATTACTGGCCGGGCTGGTTAAGGAAATACTCGGAGTGTGGGGAGAGGAAACACAGAAATACCTCTATCCCCATAAGAAGCTTCAGATGGAGTATGGCATACTGGCAGACAACTTTCCCGACAGAGCCAGACGAATCTTTCCCAATGCCGCAGAAGAGAGAGCGATGGACGAAAGGATTCTGGCTGAGCTTGGCAGGGAGATACAGGATGGAATCATTAGTCTCAGAATTTCTCTGGAAGAATTTATGGAGTACAACGCCACCATTTATCTGGGTATTATCAAGCGAGCCATCGCAGTGAACTGCTATCAGCGTAATACCTATTTTAATGAAAAAAATGAATATGACGTTCGTAAAAGATATGAAGCCTTTGCAAAAGCATGTGGATATTTTTTGGGACTTGAGGAGTATTTCCTATGAGAATCATCACCCTTCTTCTGATGTCCCTTTTGACCTTTGAACTGGAGCTCAAAACCCTGAACACCTTCTTGCAGGAAGAGCCGGAGAACATGTACAGCATGGTGTACTATGCAGACTATCATTTTGATGAATTCTTAGAGCAGGGTGCAAAAAGCGATGAGGAGCTGGAACAATTTGTTGTTCGTTACCTGATGCATGGCTTTGAAACAAAGATTCTGGATGCACCGGGCAAATGCACCTCCTTTGTCTGCCGCAATATGGAAGGGGAGGTACTGTTTGGGAGAAATCTGGATTACTGGTTTTCTCCTGTCGTTATGCTTCTCACGAACCCTGAAACCGGATATCAATGCATGAGCGCATCCGACATTGCGTTCTTAGGATATGACGAGATAAACGCTCCCGATACCGGGATACCTGGCATAAGTGATTCCAAGCTTTTAGCAGCGCCATATCTTACGACCGACGGGATGAACGAGTACGGCGTTGCCATGTCGATACTGGACTGCGGAACCGCGAGACCGGGAGTGATAGAGGCGGCCCCGACGCTGAATACCTCGACCGCGGTTCGCATGGTGTTAGAGAATGCCAGAACTGTCGAGGAAGCTGTCGTGCTCATGAAACAATATAATTACTATCTGGGAAGGACGCCCAATCATTTTATGATAGCGGACGCATCGGGGCGTTCGGTAGTGGTTGAATTCTGCAAGGGAGAGCTTGTTACCGTGGAGACACCGGTCGTCACAAACTTTGATTTGTATGACTCCAGTCACTGT
>SAMEA3663297__coassemble_468_pt1 | contig 21572 bp, 17 predicted proteins | sample SAMEA3663297__metabat2_low_PE_020 | metagenome-assembled genome bin SAMEA3663297 (sample SAMEA3663297) | pig gut metagenome | biome: pig gut; feature: pig-associated habitat; material: faeces | place: China | collected 2013 | reverse complement strand
ATCATATTCACAAGCAAAGCCTAAGAATGCCATATCCTCAGCACAACAAGTCATTGCCATGCGCCCCGGTACAAAATAGTTTTTGGGGAATTCTTCCGGCTTCAATACCATCGCAACAAATTGGATCGTCTTTCCGATATATCTGTCCAGATTATCCATACTGTCCAGATACCAGATTCCATAGCCTTCATTATCCAGTTCAATAATAGGAGCATCCAGACTGTAAGGAAGATCATCCTCAAAGATCTGGTTGATCTCTCCCTGTGCATCTTCAAAAATAATATCAGCCTTCTGGTTGATTGCCTTCACGTTTCTCTTATAATTGCCAAGCTCCTCTACCACATCATCGCAACGATTAAATATAATCATTTCCGATTTCCGCAGCATTTCCGCTAAAAGGGATTTCATATTGGTATAATACATGGGGAAGGTAGATGCATCAATTGTTGTGATCTGCTGCTCCACCGTCCAGTGAAAGGGAAGCTTTATATTCTTGAAGTTCCACATACCATTATATTCTATAATGATACGCTCCGGTTTATACTTCTTTTCCAGTTCAATCAGATGAGGGGGATTGAAATCCTCCTCTTCCTCAATATATTCGATATCCGTACGACTCTTTTTTAAGAGCTTTTCCTCATATTCGTTTTCACCCTCCTCACAGACGAGCAGAAGTGTTCTTCCCTTAATCTGAAAATAAGGCTGATCCAGCGTATAGCAGATAAATTCTGTCTTTCCGCTTTCTAGAAAGCCATTGATAATATAAACCGGTTTCATGATTTCCCTTCTTTCCTATTTTGCAAAAAGCATATTCAGCTTTTCTTCGTTCAACTGAGAGCCAATAACACAGAATTTCCCTGTCACATCCGGCTTGCCCTCGCGTACATTGCTTTCTCCGGGCACATAATCAAAATATACCCATCCTCCCTGACTTCCGGGAACCATTCCCTTTGCCCGGAGCACAAAGCCGTATTCGCTCTCATCCTCCAGCTCGTCCAAAATATGCTCAATTTCTTCCTTGCTGTATGCAGCAGGAGTTTCCATTCCCCAACTGGTAAAGACTTCATCAGCATGGTGGTGCCCATGCTCGTGATCGTGACAGCCACAGGTACAATCCGGTCCATGATCATGATCGTGATGGTGCTCATGCTCTTCATGATCGTGGTCGTGTTCATGATGGTGCTCATGCCCTTCATGGTCATGGTCGTGATGGTGATGGTGCTCATCTTCTTCATGTCTGTGAGCTTGAAGCTCTGCCATCAGTTCAGCTTCAAGATCTTTTGCTCCCTCAATGGTTGCCAGAATATCCTTTCCGTCAATTTCATCCCAGGGAGTTGTAATGATTGTCGCCTTTTCATTATGTTCTCTGATCAATTCCATACATTTATTCAGTTTCTCTTCTGAAATATTGCCGGTACGGCTTAAAATAATGGTACCTGCATGTTCAATCTGGTTAATAAAGAACTCGCCAAAGTTTTTAATATACATTTTACATTTAGAAGCGTCAACCACTGCCACTGCACTGTTTAAAACAACATCCTTGGTATCAATGACATCCTGTACTGCCTTCATGACATCAGAGAGCTTGCCGACTCCTGAAGGCTCGATCAGAATTCTTTCGGGGGCATAAGTGTTCATTACCTCCTTTAATGAAGTGCCGAAGTCTCCCACAAGGGAACAGCAGATACAGCCCGAGTTCATCTCCTTAATTTCAATACCGGCCTCCTTTAAGAAACCGCCATCAATTCCGATCTCTCCAAATTCATTTTCAATCAGAACCACCTTCGTATCACTCAATGCTTCTCCAAGAAGCTTTTTGATCAAAGTTGTTTTCCCCGCTCCTAAAAATCCGGATACAACATCAATTTTAGTCATCTCTATTCCTTCTTTCTTTCAATAGGCATACGCCGGTTCCAAGTATACGTCTGTTATTATAATGATTTCCAATCTCAAAGTCAAATGCGGCAGACCCCTTCCGTATCTCTAGACCAGCCTCTGTCCATTCACATTGAGTCGAAATTCAAGGCCCAGCTTTTCTGCTGCCTTCCGGCACAGGATCATACGTCCCAAAAAGATTTCAAAGTAATCCATAACACTGCACATTTTCGTCTCTATTCGGATCTGAAGCTCAATGTGTGAATCCCTTTCAATCACAACCTTGCTTTCCTTAACAGAGTAATTGACCCTGTCATGGATATCAAAGCTTGCAAAATCCTGATTACGCACCCTGGTATATCGCACGTCAGTCTTGTCAGCCAGGATCAGGGCTGCTGCCACCGGATTTACCGGAAATGCAGTAGATTCATCATGATTCCCGATGGCAGTGATTATCGTCGCAATATCCTCAGGCTCTGCGCCCATTTGATCCAGAATACGGAATGCCATAACTGCTCCTGACTGGGCATGATCGATACGGTTTATCACATTTCCGATATCATGCAGATATCCCGCTATTCTTGCTAGCTCAGCCTCCCGCTCACTATATCCGGCTTCCAGCAGGATCTCTCCTGCCAGCTTTGCAACCTTTGTCACATGGGCAAAGCTGTGCTCCGTATAGCCAAGCGAAATCAGAGTCTCATCCGCCTTTCTGATATAGGTCTTAATCGTCTCATTCTGTGCTACATCCTGATAAGTGATCTTCATCTTTCCTCCAGCTTCCTCTTGATCATTTCCATTTCTTTCTTATGCCCTACATCATCAAAGGGCGTTTCCAGGTAAAAGGGCAGTTTTCGCAAAAGCGGATGCTCCAGCACACGAAGCAACGCCTCCAACCCAATTTCTCCTTCTCCTATTGCCGCATGCCGGTCCTTATGAGAGCCAAAAGGCATCATACTGTCATTGAGATGAATTGCCCGAAGCAGATCAAGTCCCAGGACACGATCAAATTCCTCAAGAACCTTATCCAGATCATTGACAATATCATACCCTGCAGCAAACACATGGCAGGTATCAAGGCACACACCGATTCTCTCGGGATGCTTCACCCCATCCCTGATCTCCTTCAGTTCTTCAAAGCTTACACCAATCTCTGTACCTTTACCCGACATGGTTTCAAGAAGAATCATAATGCTTTCCTCTCCCGTGATCGCCTGGTCAAGTCCTGCCACAATATTCCTGATTCCTGCCTCTGTACCGATCCCGGTATGGCTCCCCGGATGGAAAACAATATTTTCTATTTGAAGGGCATCCATTCTGGCAATATCCTCCCGGATAACCATACAGGCAAACTCATAAACGCGTTCGTCCGCACTTGCAAGGTTCATGGTATAGGGCGCATGAGCAAGCAAAGGTCCAAATTGATTCTCCCTTCTTATTTTCTGAAAACACTCCACTTCCTCCTTGCTGTAATTTTTGTAACTGGAGCCTCTGGGATTACGACTGAAAATCTGCATGGTATTTGCATTCATTTTCACTACATTTTCTGCCGTCTTTGCAATTCCTTCAGCAATAGACATATGGGTTCCTAAAATAAGCATTTTTCTCCTCCCTTAAAGATTATTCATCAAAAATCAGATTTTAATCTGTGTCCATTTTCCGGCTTTAAATCTTGTGGATGCAAAAATAAAACGGGAAAGCTGATCTCCCAATACGCCAAGCCAGATTCCGATGATTCCTCCTCCTAAGACATACCCGCAAAGATAGGATACCCCGGTTCTGATTATGGTGACACTGACGGTAGAGGCAACTGCAGTATAGAGGGTATCTCCGGCTCCCCGCAAACAGCCCATATAGATTACCTGACAGATCTGGAAAACAACAACCAGAATGATCACATGCATAATGCCAACGCCGATCTCCACAATGGCCTCTTCCCGGAAGAAAAGAGAGTAAAGCGCCCTTGCTCCTGTAAAATAGATGACTGCGAGACAAACAGAGATCACCCCGCCTATCATCCGGCATATTTTTCCATACTCTCTTGCAAGCTTTTGCTTTCCTGCTCCCAGGCTTCTCCCGATCAGCGCCACTGCCGTAGCCTGCAGACCATCCCCGAAGGAAAAAGACAGACTCATGATATTCATTCCCACCTGATGTGCCGCCATTGCCGCCGTTCCCTGATCAGCTGCCATCAGTGAAGTCATCATAAATCCGATTCTCATCAGAAGCTGCTCAAAAAAAACACTGTAACCAACTCTTATGAGGTTACGAAAAGTAGAAAATGCAGGCTTAATTTTATTCTTATAAATATAGGGAATGCTGATAAAGCCCTGGGGCTTGCAGATAGACATAATACTCATGATACATGCAACTACTGTTCCCAGAACCGTGGCGAGCGCTGCTCCCCGGATACCTAATGCCGGGAAGCCGAAATGTCCGCCAATCAGCAGATAGTTTGCAATAATATTAATTGTATTGGAGGTGACATTGGTCCGCATGGTAATTTTCGTATTTCCTGCCCCACGCTGCGCCGAATTGATTCCCATCTGAATACAGTTAAAAATCATGCCACCCATAATGATCTGGAAATAAGCCACTGCGCCATCATGTGTTTCCGGCGCAGAGCCACATAAAGAAATGATCGGACTTGCCAGCAGTACAAAAGCGATACTCAGTATCACCGCTGCTGCAATTATAAAAATGACGGTTGTATACAAAATGCGGTTTGCTTCTTCCTGCCTGTTCTCCCCGCGTCTTCTTGCAACCAATGCAGATACTGCCACATTAAGTGCAAAAAACAAGGACAATCCGACAAATTTAGGCTGCGTTGTTAAGCCAACCGCTGCCACAGCTTCGGCTCCCAGAGCGCTTACCATCAATGAATCAACCAATCCCGCAAAGGCTGTAAAGAAGGATTCAATAATGGCCGGCCATGCCATGTTAATGGTTATCTTTATATTTTCTTTTTGAAGACACAGCTTTTCCGCTTTCATTCAAAATCACACCCCGCTACGCTGCTATTTTACTATAAGCGGAGAATAAATTACAGTCCTATTTTGAAATAAGGCAGCTTTCCAGCTTTTTGAAGGCTCCTTTCAGTCCAAGTGCAATAAGCACTGTCAGCACTGTTGCCACAAAGAACACAGTAAAAACTTTATCACCCATGATCTCAAACAGACTCCCGTAAATTGCCTGCCCAATCGGTGATGCACACATACCGATGCACATTGCGCAGGAAATCACCTTCCCGATCAGGCTGCCCGGAACGATCATCTGCAGATAGGACATGATCTGTATAGAAAATAAAGTGGCAAGAAACATCATGACAAAGCAGCTGACCATAATGATACCATAAGAAACCATGACCGGCAGGGGAAGCATAATGGCGATTCCAATCGGTATCAGTGTCAACGCATCATAGAGTAGTAGCAGATAGCCGCTTTTTGCCTTCAGCTTTCCTGCAAGTACCCCTGCTCCCATTCCACCGCACAGGGAACCTGCCGCCATAACTCCCTGGGCATATCCGTACAATCTGTTTGCCGTTTCACTGTCAAGATCCAGAAGCTGCGTCACAATTACCGGGAGTCCGATGATCATCAATGCGCTCAATATCATGTTGATTGCAGCAACTGCCAGGGAAAACTGCATAATGATCGGCTGCTCATGTCGCATATACTGAAAGCTTTCTTTTAAATCAGAAAGGCCGATGGCAAAAACATTTCCCTGAACCGGCTTCTTTTCAAAGGGGATTCTGATAAAAATTTCCATCACTGCGGAGAGCAGAAAGCATCCTGTACTCACATACAGAATCGGCATGATTCCGAAAAAACCAAACAATGCTCCCCCTATCACCGGACCGATCAGACCGGAAAAGGAACTGACTAAATTAATCACCGCATTTCCCTGCATGATCTGTTCGCCAGAAAGCAAAGCAGGTATGCTTGCCTGCACTGCGGGCTGGTAAGCCCCCTGGATACCGTAAAGCAGAAACAGGGCGCCGAATAAGAGTACCACCAGATTCATCTTCCCTAACAGCAAAATAATGCCAAACACCAACAATGCTGTAGAAAAATCCAGTATTACCATAATGTTTCTTTTATTCACCCGATCTGCAAAGATTCCACCTACGGGAGCAAGCACAATCATGGGAATAAATGCACAGGCACTGACTATCCCAAAAAGCGCTGCCGATCCTGTCTCACTGAGCAGATAAAGAGGCAGTGCAAATCGTAAAATTGCATTGCCGAACAGGGACACAATCTGCCCTAATACTACCATAATAAAATTTCGATTTCTCATTTTCTCTCTCCTCCATCATTTTACATACCAACGGTATGTATTTGGGTTATTTTTTTGGTCAGGCTTTCCTGACCAAATTAAAGCATTTCTGTTTTTAACTATTCTTTTTCTGTTCAGACCCGCTATTGCCGGCCTGTGCCCTTCGACATTCATTCATAAAGTCAATCATATCCTGCTTAATCAGTTCAATTCCCATAGGCTTCAACAATTCATTGACCAGCAAAATCCGATTGGTCATCTGACTGTCCGTCATAGGATATATGATCGGATTTACCCAGACATCCGTCAAAAGCATGATTGCATCAGCAAGCTCCTCAGGATACGGCGTGTTAATCGAACCATCCGCTGCTCCCTGTCTGATCACCGGCACGATATAGTCCGGCACGACCGTGTAAGCAATCATTTTCAAATAATAGACCAGAAGCTTGGGGTTCTCAAGCAGATTCGGCGTTACCGCAAACATTTCCTTCTGCTTCGGATTCGTCAGGGACCTGGAAAACATTTTTTCCAGCTTTTCCTTCCCTGTCAGGGAAGGGTCATCCCGCACCTCTGCCATTTCCCTGTTGTTTTCTTCGCTCAGGCGCTCAACTACAGCGATCAGGATTTCCTCCTTGGAGCGAAAGTGGTGATAAATGGCACCCTTTGTCAGTCCTCCAAGTCTGTCAATAATGTCCTGCAGTGATGTCTGATCATATCCCTTCTCAAAAAAGAGCTTTGTTGAAACATCCAAAATCAACTGATGTGTTTCTTCCGGATATTTGTTTCTAGCCATGTCTGTCTCCATTTCGAAATGAATTAATTTACATACCGTCGGTATGTAAATTGTATCCTACAATAAATCTTCTGTCAAGAACAATTTCCAATTATTTCCGATAAATACTTTTCCTGCTTCAGTCTCCGATTTCACTCATCACCAAATTCTTTAATTTTCTGACAAGGGTTCCCGTTCTACCGATTCCCACCTGCTGAACCCCCATAAGCAGGGTGATGCCATGTTCCGGCTCATTGGAGAAAAATGTTCCAAGCCATCCGTCCCATCCGTATTCTCCCCTGGATGAAAACAGCGTTACCTGGCTCTCATCCCGGCATACCCGCATCAGACTTCCGTAGGTATATCCTCTCATCCATGCCCATCCCTCCTGCAATTGAGGTATCTGCTCCTTCGTGAGTCCACCGGCAGTCATATATCTGACTGCGCATTCCGGCATGATACGTTTTCCTTCATATATGCCACCATTCAGGAGCATTGTCCCAAAGTGACTGTAATCATCCAGCGTAGAGCAGAGTCCTGCACCTCCTGACTCGAACGCCGGTGGAATCTCACGCAGATATCGTAATCCCAAATGATCTGTTCTTACCTCCACCAGACCATTCTCTGAATAGTCGTATACTCTTGCCAGCCTATCCTGTTTTTCTTCCGGCACATAAAAGGCAGTATCCTTCATCTGAAGCGGAGCAAAGAAATGTTGATATAGAAATTCGCCAAAAGAAAGACCGGAAACTTTTTCCACAAGTGCCCCCAGAATGTCTGCAGATGTTCCATACATGAAGTTTTCCCCCGGTTCAAAACACAGATCCACCTGTGACATCAGCTTTGAAAATTCAGCAGTTGTAACCGGATGTTCCGTATAAAGCCTCTGTTTGACCTGTTCAAACAGTTTTTCACTCTGTCTGCCTCCTTCTGTAGAAGCATCCGGATACGGAAGACCTGACGTCATATTCATCAAGTCACGCACCAGCATCGGTCTTTCCGCTCTTGTACGTACTCCCTTTCTATTCACATACAAATCTTTATACTCAGGAAGATAATCTGAGACTTCTCCCGCCAGATCCACTTTTCCCTGTGAAACAAGCAGCATCACAGCTGCTGCCGTAACCGGCTTTGTCTGAGAATAGAGCCGGAAAATCGTATCTCGTGTCATAGGCTTTTTATATTCCAGATTACGATATCCTGCTTCCCCATAAAACCATTCTCTGCCATCCTTCAAAACAAGAAGGTTTACTCCTGCCGTGTCCCCGTTTTTCACTGCGTTCTGCATTATTTCATCTAACTGTTCTTTCATTTTTATCCTTTCAAGTTCAAAGTAACGTTTTTTCGTCAGAATATTTATGTTTTAATTCGATTATAGCAGGGCGCTGTTTCAGTGTCAATTACCGTTTATCTGTTACTCCCTTCCCATCGCCTGCAGAATCATAATATGATATTCTTCATCCTGAATAATTCTTGCCAGCGTGGCATTGATGTAATTGTCTTCTATCATTCTCATATGTGCTTGATACTGATTGATGGCTGCCCTTTCCGCTTCGATATCAGCAAACAGCATCTCCCTTGCATTTTGCGGGACAGCCAGGTACTGCGGCGTCCACATTCTGCTTCTTCCATCCCTTTGCCTTGCCGAAAAATCAATATTGCCGCCCAGAAGGAAAATCATCTCTCCCAGTTTCTGCAAATGGATCATCTCTGCCATGGCAATCCCGAGAATCGTTTTTGCCAGCATGCAGTCTTCACAGAACAACCGACTCTCATCACTAATATATTGCGTGATCGCTGTCATCTCAGATACTGCTCCTGCGTAATCATTACTGAGCAGATTGGCATAAGTCCGGTTTTTCTCCCTTACTTGCAGCTGGGGATAGGGCAGATCCATCATAATTGGCTTTACATCCCGAAAGCTACAGGTACTCACTAATACATTCCTTTTTTCTTCCATAAAAGAACTCCAATACACTGTTAATACCAATATATTGGAGTTTCCCATGAATATTCGCTTTTTCTCATTCCACCTTCAGCATCCGATAGCCCACACCCACATGCGTCTGAATGTATTGCACCGAATCGGAATTTTTCTCCAGTTTCTTGCGGAGCGTTGTCATAAATACCCGCAGAGAAGCCACATCATTTTCCCAGCTGTGTCCCCAGATATTCTGTGTAATGAATGTATGCGTCAGCACCTTTCCTACGTTCTTGGAGAGCAGACAAAGGAGCTTATATTCAATTGGCGTCAAATGCAGCTCCTCCTCGTCCAGATAAGCACAGCCTGCAGAGAAATCAACCCGAAGCTTCCCATTCACAAAGACAGCAGAGGGTAATTGTTCCGTCTGATTTGCCACTAATCTTCTTTCCGTAACACGAAGTCTGGCCAAAAGCTCTTCAACCGAAAACGGTTTTGTCAGATAGTCATCGGCTCCGGCATCAAGTGCTTCCACCTTATCAGAATCTTCGCTTCGTGCACTGATAATGATGATTGGTACATTTGACCAGGTACGTATTCTCTTGATCACTTCAATTCCATCCATGTCAGGCAATCCCAGATCGAGCAAAATAATATCCGGATTATGAGAGGAAGCCTCCAGAATCGCTGTTTCTCCGCTCATGGCAGTCAGATATCTGTAATCATGGGCTTTCAAGGTCGTAATCATCAGATTCTGCACCGGTCTGTCATCCTCTACGACTAAAATCAATGTCTTATTCATGCAGATCAACCTCCTCTATCGGTAACGTAAACGTAAATATCGCGCCATGAGGGGAATTGTCTGTCAGTTCAAGCTTCCCGCCATGGGCTGTAATAATTGATTTACAAAGAAATAATCCCAGACCCAGGCTTCTTCTGCTGTCTGCAATGCCCTTTGCACCACTGTAGAACATTTCAAATACAAGGGGCTTCATATCATCCGGAATTCCGGGACCGTTATCCGCCACACACACAACTGCCCTATCTCCCAGCTTCTGTGTCGCAATTGTAATCTCCGAGCCCTTCCCGGTATACTTGATCGCATTGTCCACAAGATTGATAATGACCTGCATGATCAGTCTTGCATCTGCCTTAACAAGGATCATCTCTTCTGCCGCCTGAAAAGAAATGCTATGTTCTGTCTTCTGCCTGCTGATGTGCTGCAGGGCTTCCGTAATAATCTCATCCAGCAGCTCCGCCTGCAGGCGAATGTTCAACTTTCCCTCTTCCAGTTTCGTCACGGAAAGCAGATTTTCAACCAGCTTGATCAGCCACATGGAGTCATCGTAAATATCCGAATACAACTGTCTTTTTGTTTCTTCATCAAACTGGTCCGCGTTTGACAATAAATTGCTGGCATTGCCGGATATCGATGTCAGGGGGGTCCGCAGATCATGAGAAATCGATCTGAGCAGATTTGCCCGCAGCTGCTCCTTTTGTGCAACCAATGCTGCCTCAGCCTTTTCTCTGGCATTTTTTTCGTTTTCAAGTGCCAGTGCGCATTCCCCCAGAATAGACAGCAGGATACTGTTTTCAAAGGAATCCAAAGGATTATCCTTAATCACAATCCCCACAACGCCATATACCGCATTGCTTGTCCTGATCGACAAATACAGACATTTCGCATCGGAGAGCGTATCAGTTGTTGCCCCTGCATGTTTATTATTCTTCAGTACCCAACCGGCGACCGCCCTTTCATTATCTGACAGATATTCTTCCGGTTCCGCTTCAGCGTTTGCTGCAAAAAATTGTGGTGTTGATAGTTCCCCCTTCTCCGTAAGATAAACCACCATATCACGATTCAGCAGCTTGATCAGCTGCGTAGCTGTCACATTAATGATCTGTTCCTTTTCCCGGATTCCCTCCAGCAGCTGACTGGTGTCAAATAGTATTTTTGTCCGGTAAGCTGCCTGGGCAGCCTGCGCCGCCTGTCTTTTCAGCCTGATTGCAAGGGACCCTGTCAAAAATGCCGCCACAAACATGGTGATGAAGGTTACCGGATAATCCTTTTCATATGCAAGGAGTGTATACCGGGGTTCCGTAAAGAGAAAGTTAAATACAATAACACTGACAGCGGAAGCAATCAGACTATAAATCTGATGCGTTGTAATAACTGATGTAACCAGTACTCCCAGTATATACATCATGATAATATTGGCTTCGCTCATCCCCAGCTTCCAAAAGCCAAAGCTGATCCCTGTGGCAATCATGATCATTCCGATGCTTTTGATCACATCTGCTGCATTTAGCAGATTTTCAGCTTTTCTTCTTGCTTTTTTCACTCGGTAAACCATCTCGGAAGTGCTGTCAGGAATAATATGAATATCCAGATTCGGTGCCTGTGCAATCAGCCTTTCTGTCAAAGCCGGTTTTCCAAAAATACTCCGTCTTGTTGCAGTGTTTCTTCCGATCACGACCTTGGAAACACCGGATAACCTGGCAAATTCGGCAATCTGAAAAGGCACATCCTCTCCGTATATCGTTTCTATATTTGCACCCAGCTGCCGGGCAAGATGCATATTACTTTGAAGTCTCTTTTTATCCTCCTCATCCATGGAAGTAAAATCAGGTGTTTCCACATACAGTGCCGTAAAGGATCCCCGAAATGCTTTTGCCATACGGGCCGCAGTACGGATAATCTTCATATTGGAAGGTGCCGGTGACAGGCAGACCAGAATATGCTCATCGGTGTGATAATCACCACCGCTCTTAATCCGGGCCTCCTGTGAAAGCGTACTGATCCGATCTGCACATCTTCGCAGGGCAATTTCTCTCAGCGCGATCAGATTTTTCATTTGAAAAAAACTATCCGCTGACTGTTCTGTCTGTTCCCTGCTGTATATATCTCCTGCCTGCAGTCTTTCCTGCAATTCCTGCGGTTCTATATCAATTAATTCCACCTGGGAAGCATTGTCAAATATGGAGTCAGGAACCCTCTCCTTCACCATGATTCCGGTTATTGCAGCCACCATATCATTCAGGCTTTCGATATGCTGCACGTTTACGGTGGTATAAACGTCAATTCCTGCCTGCAACAGTTCTTCTACATCCTGATAGCGTTTTATATGGCGGCATCCCTTGGCATTGGCATGAGCCAATTCATCAATCAGAATCAATGTGGGGTTTCTTTTAATAGCAGCATCCAGATCAAATTCCCTCTGCGCTTTTCCATTATCATAAATAACCAGACTGGGAATCTGCTCCAGGCCTTGTAGTAATTTCATGGTTTTTGGACTTTCATGCGGTTCCACATATCCGGCTACCACATCGATTCCTCTCTGTTTGGCCGAAAGCGCTGCCAGAAGCATGGCATAGGTCTTCCCCACTCCCGCTGCATATCCAAAAAAGATTTTTAAATGTCCTCTTCCCTTCTCACTTCTTTCCATGATCTTTTTTGTTTTCATCCTCTACTTCATCAAGAAATATACCCAGTCTTTTCATAATAAAGAAACCTATAATGACAATTATGATAAGCACTGCCAGTAATATCATTGTCTCCATTATACCACCTCCGGGTTCCTCTATATATGGAAACATTTCTGTATATCTGTGTTATTTCCAAGAACCAGCATGGCTTCTCCCCTTGCCAGACACGTATCCGGCGTTATTGTCAGTTCCATCTTCCCGTCTCTTTTTAGTGCCATGATGTTAATATTATATTTCCTGCGAATATTAATCTCTCCCACGGTTCTGCCCACCCAGTCAGCCGGTACCTCAACCTCAAAAATTGCGTAATCATTATCCAGTTCAATATAGTCAAAAATATGATCCGAACTGTACCTAATGGCAGTCCAGGTTGCAAGCTGCTTTTCCGGATAAACGATCTCATCCGCGCCGTTTCGAAGCAGGAACTTCGCCTGGATATCTCTGGCTGCTCTCGACACGACCATTCTGGCACCCAGCTCTTTTAAAAGAGAAGTCGTTTCCAGAGAGCTTTGAAAATCATTTCCGATGGCAACTATACACACATCGTAGTTTCCTACCCCCAAAGACCTGAGGAATGACTCGTTCATGCTGTCCCCGATCTGTGCATTGGTCACGTAGGGAAGTACCTCCTCCACCCGATCCTCCTTCCTATCAATCGCCATCACCTCATGGTTTAGTTCGTGCAGCTTCATGGCAACATTCTTTCCAAATCTCCCTAGCCCTATCAGTAAAATTGTCTTCATGACGATACCATCCTTTCTCTTCAGCCGACCGTAATTCTTTCCTTAGGCAGTCTTGCCACATTTCTTGTCCTGTCTGAGAAGGCCGCAAACAGCAGTGTCAGGCCGCCCACTCTTCCCAGAAACATCAGAAGGATCAGTATCAGCCTTGATACCTGCCCCAAACCCGGGGTGATCCCCAGCGAAAGCCCTACTGTTCCAATTGCAGAAGCGGTTTCAAACAGACAGGTCAATACCGGTAGTCCTTCGATACAGCTGATAATAATTCCGCCTGCTAAAAATAGGGAAAGATACATCAACAAAATAGCGGCCGCGTTTTTGATCGCCCCTTCCTCTATTCTTCTTCCAAAGCATTCCGTATCTTCTTTTCTCCGGAACACCGAAAACAAAGTCATAAAAAGAACTGCCAGGGTAGTTGTCTTCATTCCTCCTGCTGTAGAACCCGGAGAACCTCCCGTCAGCATCAGGAGGATAATGATCGTTTGTCCGGCTTCACTGAGCAGTGTCAGGTCTATCGTATTAAAGCCGGCTGTTCTTGGCGTTATCGCCTGAAACAAGGATGCCCATATTCTTTCTCCCATTGACATGTCTTTAAAGGCCTGCCCGCCAAATTCCCGAAAAAAGAAGAATAAAAAGGGAATCAGGATCAGAACAAACGTCATCACCAGAATCACCTTGCTCTGCATCCGGTATTTTTTGATATGGATCCCCTTACATTTCACATCATCCCAGGTAAGGAATCCAATCCCGCCTACTACAATCAATCCAATCACAACGCCGTTGACCCAGCCACTCGCTACATAGCCGGTCAGAGATGAAAAAGGGCCGGCGCTCCCCATCAAATCAAAGCCCGCATTGCAGAATGCCGATATGGAATGAAACAGCGCATACCAGATTCCTCTCAGAGGGCCGAAATCCTTCCAGAAAACAGGAAGCAGCAGACAGGCACCTGTCAACTCAATCAGAACCGTTGCTTTGATAATAAAGCTTGTCAATTTCACAATGCCACCAACACTGGGTGCTGCGATTGCCTCCTGCATGGTGCTTCTCTGCATCAGACCGATTTTTCTTCCGGAAATGACAGCAAGCGCCACTGCAAAAGTAACTACTCCCATACCTCCGATCTGGATCAGCAGTAAAATAACTGCCTGTCCAAAAGGGGACCAGTAGGTTGCCGTATCATGTACCACAAGTCCGGTTACACAGGTTGCTGAAGTTGCCGTAAACAGGGCATCAAAAAAAGAAGCCGTCTGACCGCTTCTTGTAGAAACAGGAAGCATTAATAAAATGCTTCCTGTCAGAATGACAAGTAAAAAACCGATTATGATGATCTGGGAAGAAGACAATCGTATCTTTCGATGCTGTGTGTATTTCATATTTACATCTGCCAGCTTTCTTAATAACTCTTTATACTATCTTAATTATCTTCCCTTTCGATTAAAGTTTGTATTAAGAATATTTAGATTCGCATTAAGATTGTATAAAGATGTCATCCAGTTCATTCAGAACATTATCCACATCCGTCACTACTACCACCGTATCACCTGTCTGTATGCTGCTGCTTCCATTCGGGATGATAATTTCCTGTCCCCTGATGATGGCAGCAATTAAAATTCTTTTCTTCAGTTTAAACTCCGGTGAACAGAACGGAATACCGATCTTGCCACAGGTGTCAGACACTTCAAACGCGATTGCCTCAGCCTTGTCATCCGCAATGCGATACAGCTTCTTAATCCGGCTGCGGTCGCTGCTTGCCAGATTGCGGATTACAGATAACAGCTTCTCGACAATAACACTGCTGGGAGACACACATACATTGATATCTGTCTCCTTCAAAAGCTGCTCATAGCCCATCTCGTTGATCTTCGCAAGTACCTGTGTAACTCCCTCCGAATGAGCGAACAGCGACACTGCCAGGTTGGTTCTGTCATCTCCCGTCATAGAAACGCAGGCATCCATCTTCCTGATTCCCTCTTCCTTCAGTGTCCGGGTATCTACAGCATCCCCGCAGATTACCTGTGCCTGGGGAAACAGCTTCATCAACTCAATGCATCTCTCTCTATCTTTCTCCAGAATTTTAACAGAATAGCCTGACGGCTCAAGCTCCTTTGCAAGATAGTATCCGGCTGTTCCGCATCCCACCATAAGAACATTCTTTACCTGCTTTTTCTTCATATGTAATCGGCTGAAAATGCCTCTCACGGACTTAACCGACACAATGATCTCCAGTTTGTCCTGGGATTGGATCCGTACCGCTCCATCCGGTATGATCATTTCTCTTTTCCGGTGGACTGCTGCCACAAGCATGTCCGTATCAAAAAATTCCTTTACCTGCTGCATCGTCATGTTCACAAGCGGGCTGCTTTCCTCCACCGTCAGTTCCACGATCATGGCCTTTCGATCAAAAAAGGCTTCTGTCCGAAGAGCACCGGACAATTCTATATGCCAGAGCAGCTCCTTTGCCGCTTCTTTGTCCGGATTCAACAGCCTGTCTATCCCATATTCCTCCATAATATAGGCTTCGTCCTGATCAAATTCCGGTTTCTGGATCCTGGCAGAGGTATCACGAGTTCCCAGCTTCTTTGCCGTCATACAGGAAAGAATATTCAATTCATCATGGGGTGTCAGAGCGATAAGAAGATCCGCATTCTGGGCGCCTGCCTGCATCAGGATCCTGCGGGAGCCGCCGCTTCCCACCACGCCGTTCACATTATATTTCTCAGTGATCTCCTCAACTGCCTCTCTTCTGCTGTCTACTACAACCACGTCATGATGCTCCCTGGAAGCAACCACTGCCAGCCTCTTCCCTGTCTGCCCCAATCCCACAATAATGATCTTCATCTATTTTACCTGTTCCTTTCTTCCTTGATTCTGCGATTCTTTTTCTCTTCTATCAGCCGGTAAATCCGCTTCGTTGTCAGCCCCTGTACCAAAACCGTAAAGAAAATCGTGATGTAAGTGGTATTCAGCACGATCAGGTATACCTCCTGCGACAGAAACTCCGCGGTTCCCAGTGCCAAAGCAAGTGACAGACCACCCTTCAGTGCACTCCAGGTCATCAGCATGGAGAATTCCCTGCTGCTGTAGTTGCCGGGTATCCTTCCCCTTTCCATAAAAAAAGTACAGCTTCTGACTCCCGCATATCTTGACAAAATAACTGCAGCAATTCCCACAGGGAACAGCACCGGCAGGAAGCAGCTTGCCTGTGCATTCATCACAGACAGTCCCAGGAGCATAAACAGCACTGCATTTAATATGCCATCCACCACTTCCCAGAAATCATCATACAGTTCCTCCGGGTCCTGAACCACCAGCCGTCTCGCAATACGGTTTCTCATGTAGGCAAAGCACATCCCGCAGACGACGGAAGCGATCACTCCCGAAAAGCCTAAATGCTCGCAAATCACATATACCAACATCACGTCTGTCAGACTGATCAAAATATGCTTGACCGGATCCTTGGTAAGGCGCAAAAGCGAAAAAAGCAAAAACGATACAATGATTGCCACTGCAATTGCTCCAAAAAGCTCTTTCCCCATGATGTAGAAAAAGTTACCACCGCTTTTCTGGGAAAGAATTCCCTTCACAAACAAAAACAATGCTACCCCGGTTCCGTCATTAAACAGCGATTCGCATTCTATGACAGAGGTAACATTTTTGGACATTCCCAATTTATTCAAAATTCCCGTTGCTGCAATCGGATCTGTTGGCGATACGATACAGCCCAGCAGAATACAGGTCCACAGGCTCATATCCATATGCAGGACAGACGCCGCAAGATAAAATAATAGTCCATACACTGCGGAGGATACCACCGTTCCAAGAAGTGCCAGCAGACTGATCGGTCGTATATTCTGGGAAAATTTAGTCACCGACACCCGGCTTGCCCCCGCAAAGAGCATAAAGCACAACACGCCGTCAAGAAGATAAGCTGCAAAATTAAATTTGCTCTGCAGCCGGATCTCGGACGTATAAGGTGCTGCGCCCGGTATCTGCTGAAGGATCAGTATCAGCAGACTGATTCCCAGAGAAAACAGGATCAAAACAATATCCCCCTGTATATGCAGCCATTTTTCATTTATCACGCCAATGAGAACAATCAGAAAGGCAATGATTGCAAAATAAGAAAGTATACTCATGCTTTTCTCCCCTAAACGTAAAAATTAATGCTGTTTCCGGCAAAGCACAATTCCGGTCAATAGCAGCACCGGAAAAATCACGCCCGCCAGAACACCCATTTTCAGATTATCCCCCAGGCTGCTGGACACCATCCCGACCAACGTAGGGCCGCCGGAGCATCCCAGATCACCGCCCAAAGCCAGAAATGCAAACATGGCTGTCCCGCCCCTTGGCAAAGCTGCGGAAGCCTTGCTGAAGGTTCCGGGCCACATAATTCCAACCGAAAGGCCGCAGGTTGCACAGGCAAACAGACTGAGCAGCGGATTCGGTGATAGCGAGATACCAAGATAAGAAGCAATACAGAGACAGCAGCTGTAGATCATAAACCGATCCAGATGAATACGGTCACCGTATTTCCCGTAAAAAGCTCTTGAGGCACCCATGAGGATCGCAAATGCCATGGGACCTGCCAGATCACCTGCCGTCTTGGAGATACCCAGTCCCTTTTCCGCAAAGGTTGATGCCCATTGACTCACAGCTTGCTCACTTGCACCTGCGCAGATCATCATGATCAGCAAAATCCAGAATATTTTGATGCCAAACAGCTCCCTAAGCCGCAGTCCGCTCTCTCCCTCCTCAATTAATTTGGCGATCGGGACTTTGGTAAACACAAAGGCATTACAAATCGGAATCACCGCCCACACCGCTGCCAATATCTTCCAATTATCAATTCCAAACACATAAAAGAAAAGGGTGGAAATCAATACTACCCCTACATGGCCCCAGCAATAGAAGGAGTGCAGCATGCTCATTGCCTTTTCCTTATTGTCTGAAGGGCAGGCCTCCACTACGGGGCTCACCAGAACCTCCAAAATACCGCCTCCGATAGCATACACCATCACTGAGATCAGAATTCCCGCAAAAGGTGAGGGCAACAGCTCCGGCAGAAAGGTCAGAAGAATCAGTCCTGCTGCCGACAGGAAATGCGCAATAACCATCGAAGCCCGATACCCGATCCGGTCAACAAAACCAACCGAAAGCAGATCCACCAAAAGCTGTACACCAAAATTAAAGGTCACAAGCAGTGTAATCTGTGAAAGCGGAATGTCATAGGTTCTCTGAAAGGTCAAAAACAAAAGCGGAACAAAATTGTTTACGATTGCCTGTACGATGTAGCCAACGAAACAGGCTGTAATCGTCTTGTTATACTGGTTTTTCATTTAGGTACTCTCCACTATATGTAGTCATCACTGATAAATCATCATTTATAAATATAGTCTTTTTTCTCCTAATCAGCAACTGCTTTTCCCAAATCAATCATTTTGTTGCGAAACACTCTCCGGCATAACAGAAAACCCTTCCACCCATAATACTATGAGTGGAAGGGAATTTGCCGAGCCGGAATAACATTCCGAAAATAGACTTACCAATCCTATTGTCCAAATTTTTCTACGATTGTGCTGATTGCCTGCGCGTTTTCCTGATTTGCTTTTCCTACGTTCTCAAGCTCTCCTGCCGTCAGGTTGGTCTGCTCAATCTTATTGACAATTTCGTCGACACCGATTTCATTTTCCGAAGAAGCGGTGTGTATCACATCCATCTTCTCACGGATACTCGTCACAGAATTTACAACACCACTCGAAGTATCCTCTATCTCTCCGATCGCATCTCGGATTTCCACTACAGAAGTGCTGTACTCATTTGCAATATTGGCAAACTCTTTGAACTTATCGGATACATCTCCCTCCATGAATCCCATGATGTCATCGACGCATTCCTGTACATTCTGTATATTTACATTGATATCCTTACAGATATCCTGAATCTCCTTTGCCGTAGCGGAAGAGTTGGAAGCCAGGGCTCCGATTTCCTGTGCAACGACTGCAAATCCTCTTCCGTTTTCTCCTGCTCTCGCCGCCTCAATAGAAGCATTCAGGGAAAGCAGGTTGGTCTTGTTCGCAATGTTAAGAATCTGCTTTGCCATATCATTGATACGGGTAAGGGATTTCAGATTAAGCATGGCCTCTTCCACATTCTTCCGGTTCTTTTCGATTCTTTCTCCCGTTCCTGCCAAAGTGGTATCTGCCATTTCACGCATACTCTGTGCAGCCTCCAACAGATTTTCACTCTTCTGGTCACCTGCCTTAACCTTTTCCTCCACCTTCTCTACCAGTTCGGATATGGTCACGATCTCATTTACCACCTGTTCAATGGCACTGTTCGTAGTGGCGATGCTGGCAGCAAGCTCCTCCGTCGTCGCAGAGTTATCTCCCATTCCTTCAATCAGCATATGTGATGCATGGTTCATTTTATCCGTGGAAACATTCAAGGTCGCAGTACATTCACGCAAGGTGGAAACAATCTTCCGGAAGGTTTCATACAGGGAATCCAATGCTGTTGCAATCTGACCTGCTTCGCTTCGGGCACCGATATACTTTTTCAATTCTTCCGGTGTTTCAAGTTCCAGTTTCTGGAGCTTGATAACAGCCTTTTCCACAACCTTCAGAGGTTTTACACAAAGATTTACGGCAATCCAGCAAAGAATAGGAATAAGAGCATAAACACCAATACAAATCAAACCGAAAGCATTTCTGCTGGCATCCGCTTTCGCAAATATCTCATCCTTGCTGTCACTAACCACTACCGCCCAGTTTCGCTCCGGTATCGCCTTGTACATGGCCACACTCTTCACACCGTCTGCGTCCACATACTCAAGACTTCCGATACTGTCATCAGACTGAACACTGATGGCATCTATCACAGAGAGCAACATTTCATCCTCGATAGGCATCGCCATAAGTGACGCATCTTCATTAAAGATATGCATGCCTGTCTCTGTATTGATCATATAATTCTTTGCATTTTCCATTCCCTCAACATGCAGCCCTTCCAGTACTGACTGCAGGGTTTCCGCAAGCTGGGCGCCTCCCACGAAGCCAAGGATTGTTGCTCCGTCCTTATCAAAAACCGGGGCATAGAGAGATAATACCATCTGCTTGGAAGCAGGAGAAATCAACATCCCCGTATTGTACACAGCACCTGCTGCCGTTATAGAATTCTGCAGCTTTTCAAGGGGTTCTCCCTCACGCATCACCATTCCCACTGCACTTGTGTTGGAGTGAGTAATAACATGGGTGTTCCATTCCGAAATGTAAATTCCTTCCCAACCTTCAAGTCCGGCGAAATAGCTTTCCGTGTAAGCCTGCGCTTTCTTTTCCAGTTCCGCATTACCCGGATTCTTCAGGAATTCTGCCACAATCGGAGCTTTGCCGAAAGAGATAAGCAATTTTTCCGCCTGATCCACATACTGTTCCACGATCTCCGCCTTTGCTCCAAGCGAAGTTGACATGTTATCCATTGCCGAGTCCTGCATTGTTATACGCATATTCCGGTTGGACACCAGGAACAACAGTAACAGACAGGCCGCCATCATCAGAGAAATCGTCAATGTAATCACAGTACTCATCTTTTTGTTCTTCATAAATTTCTCCTCCTTATATCAGAGCGTTTTCCCGAAACTGCCCTTGTTTGTACTTTATGTATAAATATCAAAGCTGATGATATTCAGATTCACCCCGTTCGGTTGGTCCGTCCCTCCTGCCAGACATGAAAAACCTCATCGGCAGTTTTGGTAAATTCTGCTATAAATTCCCCTACTTTTCTATTAAAGTATAACACAAATGAACATAAAGTACAATTCAAAAATCAGCTTTCATGCCTATTCGAGTTTCGTTATATAACATCAGTTGGATTATCCAACGGTCAACTCGTAACATATCGTTTATCCAAAAGATATTCCACACTCCTTTGCCATGCTATGCTGCTTATAGGGATTCACCTTATAAACAACACCATCCCTCTTGAAACGAGATCCAGTTTCTTTAAACCAGAAGGTCTTTCCTGCACGTTGACACTGCTCTCTGATATCAAGAACCCACTCATAATCGCACACACGCGCCTCTCTGCCTGTTTCCCCTCCAACCGTAACATGATCTACTCCATGTAAATACTGACTAAGGTCAATTCTTTCCAGTAAAGGTCCACATGCGATAAAGCGTCGCTTTATCGGATAGGATAAAAATAAAGGTAATCTGTAATCAGCAATTTCTTGTGTTTCCACCGTGCATCCCAGGTTAACATTGTCAAATCCATCTCCCCAATCCTCAGGGAGTGATTCCATAAACCGGTCTATTCTTTTTGTAAGAATCAGGAAATCCAGATCCTGACGCTGCCTTATCATATCCCAGGCTTCTTTTCTCCATTCGTCAGCTTCCGGAATAAAAAAGTCAGTAGCAAAGCAAGTTGCAACCGTTTTTCCACCCTTAATACACAGTTCGCCCTTCGCATTTTTCCTTATTGGCCAGTCAAATTTATCAGTCTT
>SAMEA3663297__coassemble_448_pt1 | contig 22293 bp, 17 predicted proteins | sample SAMEA3663297__metabat2_low_PE_020 | metagenome-assembled genome bin SAMEA3663297 (sample SAMEA3663297) | pig gut metagenome | biome: pig gut; feature: pig-associated habitat; material: faeces | place: China | collected 2013 | reverse complement strand
CGTAAGCCGCAGGTTGTTTAGCGGCAAGCTTCTTGCAATCATTCAGACAAATACGCAGCCGGGAGAAATCCGGATTCGTGTCACTGCCAAAGGCTTAAGGAGTGCGGAGCTTATGCTGCAAAGTGTGGCATCTGCTGAAAGTGAAGCTACGGAATGCGGACGCAGCACGCTGGAGGCAAACTGTGAGCGGAAGATTGTGACTGGTTGTTCCGGTGAGATTCCTGTGCGGAAGATCACTCTCTATGCAGAGAATGGACAGTGCTTTACTCCGGATAAAAAGGAGCTTACCGTGTGCGCCTGTCTGGAACCGGCTGAGGCAGAGGATCAGGAGGTCTTTTTCAGGGCAGTGAATGACGGCGGTGTGCCTTCCAACCTGGTAACGGTGAGGCAGGAGGGAAAGAAAGCCATCATGACGGCACTTGGAGACGGCAACTTCCGGCTGCGCTGTATGTCAAAAAGCGGCACGCCCGGTATAAGGCTGATTTCCCAATTGGAATTTTCTATAGAAGGACTTGGGCAGGCTTATCTTGATCCATATGGTTTCATTTCGGGAAGCCTTTATACTTATTCCAGAGGGGAAGCCGGAAACGGAAATGAGAGAGGAGTTGCCACTGCAAGAGACGGAGAGACTGTGGTTTCCTATGAAAATATAGATTTCGGCAGGATTGGATCAGATGAGATTACGGTTCCGATTTTTGCCCTTGACAGCAATCCCTACCCGATAGAGATCTGGGAGGGGATTCCGGGGGCGGAAGGAAGTGAGCTTCTGGCGGATGTGGTCTATCAGAAGCCTTCTGTCTGGAATGTCTATCAGGAGGATACCTGGAAGCTTAGCAGGATGGTAAAGGGAATTACGACCATCAGCTTTCTCCTTCGCCAGAAGGTACATATCAAAGGTTTTTCCTTTACCCGCTATGAGAAGGCATGGATCAGGCTTTCGGCAGCGGACGCGGATGCAATCTACGGAGACAGCTTCCACATGACGGAAAATGCTGTGGAGGAGATTGGAAATAATGTTTCTCTTGCGTTTCAGGATATGGATTTCGGAGAAACAGGCGCTGCAAGTCTGAGGATCTGTGGAAGGGCACCGAAGGGGAATAACACCATTCATGTCCGTTTCTTTGACGGGCAGGAGGAGAGTAAACAGATCGTAGAATTTACACAGAGTGATGTGTATGAGGAGCAGAGCTTTGCAATTACGCCGGTTAAGGGCAAAGCTACGGTAACCTTTGTGTTTATGCCGGGCAGCTGCTTTGATTTCGGGTGGTTCCGATTTGAGGAGGCCGGTAGAAAGCCGGATCAGATGTGAACTTACCGTTGATCCTTCGTATTCAGGTTCTTATATTCTGAGGGAGTACAGTTCTTGGCCGCCTTAAAGATCCGGTTAAAGGTGGACAGACTGTTAAAGCCGGAGCGCATTGCCACCTCGGTGATGGAAAGATTGGGTTCGATCAGCAGGCGCTCTGCATGGGCAATCCGCTTCTGCGTCAGATATTCGTAGCAGGACATATTGGTAAACTGCTTGAACAGGCGGGCAAAATGAAATTTCGAAAAGCCTGCCAGGTCTGCCAGCTCTTCCATGGTAATATTTTCGGTACAGTGGTCGGTAATGTAATTACAAACCATCATGAATTTTTCAATATATTCATGCTGCTTACTGTTGGTAATACCGGGAAATCTGGTGTCGGCATTGAAGCTGGTACGTCCCAAAGTAACAAAAAAACGAATCATGAGTGAGTAAACGCAGGCTTCCGTGAAGGGAACCGGATTATCATATTCCCGGATGACCTCGTTTAAATAAAATTGAAGCTTCTTATTTAGTTCAGGGTATTCTTCCCTGGTAATCAGTGTATAAGGATGGAGGGTATGGAGCATGGAATCCATGCCCTTTACATTACAGATCAGACTATAGTCAAAAAGCATGATAAGACGTTCTCCGGACGGAGGCGCAATCAACTCATGGAGAGTGCCTGGAGGGGTAATAAAGATGTCCCCCTCGTGAAAGGTATGAGAAGTGCCATCAATAATCACAGTGTATTCTTCCTGGATGGGCATAATGATCTCCAATGCCGTATGCCAGTGGATCGGGTAATTCTCCGCCTCTTTGTTGTGATAGAGCTTGAGACCGTGGAAAGCATCGTATGCAACTGTTTCATGAATTCCATTCAGTATTTTGATCATATCCGTTTTCCTTTTCCTAATGATAATTCTGTCGGTTCTTCAATATCTTAATATTAATTCTAATCTCAATTTTTGGCAAGCATCAAATCAAATTTTGCTAATGAAAATAGTGAGCAAAATATACAATTCAGAGGCCTCAAAATGCGAAAAAAAGCGAAAAAGTGCAAAGAAATGCCATAAAACAAATATAAATATAAAAAAATATGAAGTAAAGATAAAAATAAAGTAGCAAGAAATGTATAAATAAAAAAGTCAAAAAAATAAATTTAGCAATATCTGATAAATTCAAAACAAGATATAGGAAGAAAAACAAGACAGTTTGAAATATACTTTGACTATGAGAAAGACAAAAGTATACAAATTGTCTAATAGTATTATTTGGTTTTGTTGGGGAGAACCGTAATGGAACTGGTAAGAAACGAAAAGAAAACAGAGGAATACAGGGAGCGCGCCCGTAAGCTGGTTGCCCAGATGACGCTTGAGGAAAAGGCATTTCAGACCGTAAACGGAGCGCCTGAAATTAAAAGGCTTGGAATTAAAGCATACAACTGGTGGAATGAAGCACTTCACGGCGTGGCAAGGGCAGGTGTTGCCACCGTATTCCCGCAGGCGATCTCACTGGCAGCAACCTTTGATGAGGATTTCATCGAGAAAGTAGCAGATGCAATCTCCACGGAGGGGCGTGCCAAATTTAATATGCAGCAGAAATATGATGATACCGACATTTATAAGGGATTGACCTTCTGGTCTCCCAATGTAAATATTTTTCGTGATCCCAGATGGGGACGGGGACATGAGACCTTTGGTGAAGATCCTTATCTGACCTCCAGGCTTGGGGTTAGGTTTGTGGAAGGCCTTCAGGGCCACGATGAAAACTATATGAAGGCAGCAGCCTGTGCAAAGCACTTTGCAGTACATAGCGGTCCGGAGGATCTGCGCCACAGCTTTGATGCGAAGGTCAACAGACAGGACCTGTATGAGACTTATCTTCCGGCATTTAAGGCATGTGTGCAGGAGGCAAAGGTTGAGGCTGTCATGGGTGCTTATAATCGCACGAACGGAGAACCCTGCTGTGGAAGCAAAACACTGCTTCACGATATCCTCAGAGAGGAGTGGGGCTTCAAAGGACATGTAGTTTCCGACTGCTGGGCAATCAGGGATTTCCATGAAGGGCATTGCGTTACAAGTGGTCCGTTGGAATCCGTTTCCCTGGCAATGAACAATGGCTGCGACCTAAACTGCGGCGAACTGTTCCTCTATCTTGCAGAGGCGGTAAAGCAGGGAATGGTTTCGGAGGAAAGACTGGACGAAGCTCTGGTAAATCTGTTTACTGCAAGAATGAAGCTTGGCGTTTTTGATGAAAAGGGAAGTACACCGTATGATGATATTCCTTTTACGGTAGTGGATTCTAAAGAAATGCAGCAATTGAATCTGGAAGCGGCTGAAAAGTGTATTACACTTTTGAAAAATGAAGATCATCTGCTTCCACTTGATAAGTCCAAAATAAAGACCATCGGAATTATCGGGCCGAATGCCAATAACCGCAGGGCTCTGGTAGGCAATTACGAGGGAACGGCATCCCGTTATTATACGATCTCCGAAGGAATTCAGGAATATGTGGGAGATGATGTGAGGGTACTTCTTTCGGAAGGATGTCATCTGCATTTTGACAGCATCAGTAATCTGAGCAAGGGAAGAGACCGGATCTCGGAGGTGAAGGGTGTCTGTGATGAAAGCGATGTTGTAATCCTCTGTCTGGGACTTGATTCCGGACTGGAGGGCGAAGAGGGAGATACCGGTAACCAGTATGCAAGCGGAGATAAGCCGAATTTAAATCTTCCGGGTAAGCAGCAGGAAATTCTTGAAGTGGCTTATGCAAGCGGCAAACCGGTGATATTGATTCTCCTTTCGGGAAGTGCACTTGCAGTAACGTGGGCAGATGAACATATTCCCGCCATTATTCAGGGCTGGTATCCGGGTGCCCAGGGCGGCAGGGCGATTGCGAGGATCCTGTTTGGAGAAAAGAATCCGGAAGGAAGGCTGCCGGTAACCTTTTACCGTACCACAGAGGAGCTTCCTGACTTTACCGATTATGCAATGAAGGGAAGAACCTACCGTTATATGGAAAATGAGGCATTGTATCCGTTTGGTTATGGTCTGTCCTATACAGATTTCACTTACAGTACACCTTCTCTTTCTTCAGATACCATCACAGAGGACGGCATTACGATCAGTGCAGTGCTGATGAACGATGGCAAGAGGGAAGGAACAGAGACCGTTCAGGTATATGTCAAGGCATTGAGAGAAGGGACACCAAATGCACAGCTGAAGGGAATAAAGAAGGTGACCTTACAGCCCGGCGAGAAAAGAGAAGTTTCTGTGAAGCTTCCTCTCAGCGCATTTGCCCTGTATGACGAGGAAGCGGTAAACCGTGTGGGCATGGGAGAATATCTGGTATCCATTGGTGGAAGCCAACCGGATAAAAGAAGCGAAAAGCTGACCGGAAAGAAAGTGGCAACCATGAAGATCAAAGCGGAAACGGAATTTATCCTTTAGAACGCCGCAAGAAAAACAGACAGTTATCTTACTATTATAGAGGGGATTACAAAAAGGAAGGGGTGCACAACATGGGTTTTGAACAGGCATGGCTTTCTTATCAGAAGAGAGAGACCTGTGGGGTGGTTAAGAATATTGACAGAATCTATGCATCATTGCAAAATCCCGTGATCAGAAGCGGAGCAGAGGAACTGCAGGCAGCGTTTGCAGGGATTATCGGAAATGAGCCTGTGTTGTACGCCGATTCCGAATACGAGCCGGGGGAAGGAACGATCCGGCTTCTGGTAAAGGAAGGGCTCAAAGCAGAGGGATATCACTTATTTGAAGAAAAAGGTGAGATCACTGTGGAAGCACCTGATGCAAATGGCATTCTCTATGGTGTTTTTGAACTGATCAGGCATCTTCAGCTGGGAAAGAATCTGGATGGGAAAGATATCACAAAGGAACCTGTGATGCCACTGCGAATGCTGAATCATTGGGATAACATGGATGGCAGCATTGAAAGAGGCTATTCGGGAAATTCTTTCTTTTTTGAAGATAATCAAATCCTGGTAAATGACAGAATTGTCACATATGCAAGACTGCTGGCTTCAGCCGGGATCAACGCAACAGTAATCAATAACGTAAACGTAAAAGACAGTGCAACCTGGCTGATCACAGACAGATATTTTGAAGATCTCAGCAGATTTTCACAGATCCTGGGAGACTATGGAATCAAGCTTTTCCTTTCCTTAAATTATGCGGCTCCTATGGAATTAGGGGAGCTTAACAGTGCAGATCCTCTGGATGAGAAGGTTAAGAGCTGGTGGAAGCACAAGATGGAGGAGGTCTTCAGGGCAGTCCCGAATCTGGGTGGATTTTTGATCAAGGCAGATTCGGAGGGACGTCCGGGTCCATTCACCTATAACAGGACACATGCAGACGGTGCAAACATGCTGGCCGAAGCGGTGGAGCCATATGGGGGATTGATCATCTGGAGATGCTTTGTATATAACTGCAGACAGGACTGGCGTGACAGAAAGACAGACAGAGCCAGATCCGGATATGATAATTTTATTGGACTTGACGGCAGCTTCCGTGACAATGTGATTTTACAGATCAAGAACGGACCGATGGATTTTCAGGTCAGAGAGCCTGTGCATCCGCTTTTCGGAGGACTCACAAGAACCAATCAGATGCTGGAGGTCCAGATCGCACAGGAATATACCGGACAACAGCGGCATGTATGCTATCTGATCCCGATGTTTAAAGAAGTTCTTGCTTTCCGCACTTACGTGAAGAAGACAGATGATACGGTGGCAGACATTGTATCGGGGAAAACTTTCCAACAGACAAGATGTGGGATGGCAGCGGTTGCCAATACGGGAAATGATGACAATTGGACAGGACATGATCTGGCAGCAGCAAATCTGTACGGCTTTGGAAGGTTAGCATTTGAGCCGGAGCTGACAGCGGAGGAAATTGCTGCAGAGTGGATTACGCTTACTTATGGCACAGATGAGACGGTTAAGGAGGAATTACTTTTTATTCTCATGAACTCCTGGCCTGCTTATGAGAAATATACGGCTCCTCTTGGAATTGGCTGGATGGTAAATCCCAATTATCATTATGGACCCAATGTGGATGGTTATGAGTATGACAGGTGGGGAACCTACCATAGAGCGGACCATCAGGGAATCGGAGTTGACAGAAGCCACAGCGGAACGGGGTATGCAGCTCTTTACAGGGAACCCAATGCCCGGATTTATAATGCTCCGGAGACCTGTCCGGAGGAATTGCTCTTATTTTTCCACCATATGCCTTACAACTATAAGCTGAGGAGCGGTAAGACGATTCTGCAATACATCTATGACACTCATTTTGAGGGCGTGGAGCTGGTGGATGAAATGGTTTCCCGTTTTGAAAAACTGAAGGGAAAGCTTCCCGATCAGGTCTATGAAAGGGCTATGGAGCGTTTTTTACATCAAAAGAAGCATTCCCGCGAGTGGCGTGATCAGATTAATACCTATTTTTACAGAAAAACAGGGATTCCCGATGACAGGGGAAGGACAATTTATTAAATAGAATGGAAACGGAAAGGAAAGTCTTTCCTAAAAACTGGGAGGTGGAACTATGAAGGCTACGGAAAAGAAACAACCAGCCGTCAAAACAAAAAAGAGTGCAAAGGTGTATCTGAAAAGATACTGGCAGCTTTATCTGCTTCTGGCATTGCCTCTTTTGTATCTGTTAATTTTTAAGTACATACCGATGGTTTATATTCAGATTGCATTTAAGGATTACAGCATTGTTGAGAGTGTATGGAAAATGCCCTGGGCTGATAATCATGGCTTTGAATATTTTATCAAAGCGTTTAAGAACAAGGATTTCCTGTATGCACTGCGAAATACCCTGATGCTGAATCTGCTGGATCTGGTAATCGGATTCCCGATACCGATCATCTTTGCCCTGATTTTAAATGAACTGGTATTTAAGCGGTTTAAGAAGGTGGTGCAGACTATTGCCTATATGCCCCACTTCCTTTCCTGGGTTATCATCTATGGACTGGCATTACAGCTGTTCGCACCGACCAACGGTTTGATCAATATGCTTCTGAACAATATGGGATTTGAATCCATTCCGTTTTTGAATGAATCGGGTCACTGGGTTGTAACCTATATTTTACTTGGAGTCTGGCAGAGCTTTGGATGGAATTCCATTGTATATCTGGCAGCAATCGCAGGAATCAATCCGGAGCTTTATGAAGCAGCTTCTGTTGATGGCGCAGGCAGATTTAAGAAAATGTGGCATATTACGCTTCCCGGAATCAAGCCGACAATCGTGGTATTGCTGGTCATGAATCTCGGTAATATTCTCGGAAGCGGCTTCGACCGGCCGTTTGCATTGCAGAATAAGCTGGTTATGGATGTGGCAAATGTTATTTCCACATTCGTTTATAAGAATGGTATTAAGGGTCTCCAGTTCTCGTTAACTACGGCAGTTGGGTTCTTCCAGTCCATTATTTGTGTATTCTTCCTTCTTTTGGCAAACTGGATTGCTCGTAAGCTGGGCGAACGTGGAATTTGGTAAGTGAGAACAGGAGGGTAGAAAAATGATTAGATCGAAATCAGCAAAAATCGGAGATTGCGTATTCGTAATTATCTGTCTCCTTGTATGTGTGATATGTCTGTTACCAATGCTGAATCTGCTTGCGAGATCACTGAGTGGTTCGGAATATCTGATTAAAAGAGAAGTTTACTTATGGCCCAAGGGATGGAATCTGGATGCGTACACAATGGTGCTTGGTGACATGAAATACATCAGGGCATTCTTCTGGACAGTACTGTTGACGGTTATTTGTACGATTGTTTCACTGACGATGACAACGCTCTGTGCATATCCGTTGATCTTTGAAAATTTAAAGGGACGTTCTGTGATCAATGTGTTTATCACAATAACAATGTTCTTCAATGCAGGAACCATTCCGAATTATTTACTTATGAAATCGCTTGGCCTGTTGAACAATCCTGCGGTTTTGATTATTCCGAGCTGTATGAGTGTGTACAATATGATCATCATGCGAAGCTTCTTTTACGGGATACCGGACAGCCTGCGTGAGTCTGCTGAGATTGACGGTGCAAGCTTCATCAAGATTCTGACAAGTATCTATGTGCCGTTGTCAAAGCCGGTTTTTGCAACATTGGCGCTGTTCTACGCAGTAGGAAGATGGAACGGTTACTCAGACGCACTGATGTTTATGAACAATAAGGATTATTATCCATTGCAGCTTCTTCTGTACAACATTTTAAATAATATCAATCAGGTAGAGGTTGCGACCCAGGAGGGCTTCTCCGCTCCGGGGCTTTCGGAATCATTAAAGGCGGCAATCGTTATGTTTTCAACGGTGCCCATCCTGCTGATCTATCCATGGCTTCAGAAATACTTTATCCATGGAGTTACGGTAGGAGCAGTTAAGGAATAAGCAGATCGTATGATCTGTTCATTCAAATACATATTAACAAGAAATAGGGAGGTTTAGAGATGAAGAGAAAGGTTCTCTCAATTCTGCTTGCGTGCTCAATGGTATTGTCCTTAGCAGCATGTGGCGGAAGCAAGGAAGCAGCGCAGGAAACACCTGCAGCAACTGAAACAGAAACAAAAGAAGAAGCACCTGCTGCGGAAACAGAAACAGCAGAGGCAGACACAGCAGCTGATCCCACTAATGGAGAGGTTGTTGACGGCAAGTTCGTGGAAACAAGAAAGATCACGGTAGAGGTTTATGACCGCGGTAATGACGGTGGTTCTGATCCGACCAATAACATGTACACAGAGTATATCAAGAAGGGTATGCTGGAAGATCACAATGTGGAAGTTGAGTTTGTGGCTGTTCCCCGTTGGACAGAGGTTGAACAGATCAACAACCTGTTAGCAGCTGGTGATGCTCCTGATGTATGCTATACATACGATTATCCTACAATCCAGACCTATGCAAACATGGGTGGTGTGATTGATTTAGGTCAGTATGTTGATACCTACAAGGATTTACTTCCTAATCTGTGGGGATGGCTTGGTGAGAGCAACATTTACTGGGATAAGGATCCTTCCACAGGAACTATCTGGGCTCTGGAAGCAAGACTGGCAGTAAGCAACCGTATCAATACCTTCGTTCGTCAGGACTGGCTTGACAAATTAGGAATGTCCGCTCCTACAACTAAGGCTGAATTTGAAGAAATGCTGATCGCGTTCAGAGATAATGCTGATCTCCTTCTTGGCGCAAATGCAGACAAGATGGTTCCTTATTCTGTCAGCTATGATGTGGGCTGGAGAGCAGCAACCCTGATTGAATCCTTCATTGATCCTGATATTTCTGATAAGGAATATTATATCAATGGTTTCGATGACAGAAAATTCACACAGAATGGCACAAAGGAAGCAGTCAGACTGCTGAATAAGTGGTATAATGACGGATTAATGTGGAAAGACTTCGCTCTGTACGGAAGCGGTGACACCACAGAAGATGATATGATGAAGGCCGGTTACGTTGGTGCATTTACTCATAACTGGGACTATCCTTTCAGAAACGGTGAAGACAGCATTAATGCAAACCTGCAGAGACTTGTTGGCGAGGACGCTAAGTTTGTAGCTGTTGACTGCTTCGAGGACAGCAAGGGAACCTATACAAAGTTTGTTTCCGGTCCGATCGACCGTAAACTGTTCTTCCCTTCTACCAATGATGAGCCTCTGGCATCCTTAATGTACCTTGACTGGATCAGTGATCCTGCTCATATCGAGTACTTACAGATTGGTGATGAGGGTGTTACACACAACAAGATCGATGGTGGTGTAATCCAGACAGTAGCAGCAACCGGTGATGCTATCCAGAACTCCGGTATGAACATTGACTATACTATGACCTGTAACGGACTTAAGCTTCAGGATGCAGATCTTACTGTTAAGTCAAGAGCTTACAGCTATGCAAACATTGATCCTGCTTTAGTAGAGGCATCTGACAAGATCTGTAATACAAATATGAAGGTTGGCAAGAACGTTAACGTTGGCGCTATCACAGCAGAAGAAGGACAGGGTCCTGCACTCTCCGAGAAGAGAGATATCGTATTCGACACTGCTGTAACTGCATCTGTAGCTGACTTTGATTCTGTTTGGGATGCCGGTATGGAAGATTACCTGAGCTCAGGCGGTCAGGCAATTATGGATGAACGTGCTGAAAAGTGGGCAGCAACCTTTGGTGATGCTGATATGCTCCCCTAATCAGAAGTATTCATAACTGAATCATAAAAGGAACCCCCGACACGGTAACGTGCCGGGGGTTTTCTTGTGGGACAGAGTATGGTAAAATGAAAAATCAAAACAGGTATGCTCCGGGAAGGATGCCGGGAGGTGGTTTCATGCAATATATTGCAGTAATACTTGGGATTTTTGGACTGGACTTTGGCATAAAAGATTATATAGAAAAGAATAAGTCGGAAAATACAGAAGAGAAAAAGCTTGGGGGATTTTTACTGATCAGAAAACATCATAACCGCGGTGCATTCTTAAACGCCGGGCAGGAAAGGCGGAGGATCGTGGCAGCTTTGTCCGTTGTGATAACACTTTTGCTGACAGTTTTATTTGTCGGTAGCTTTACGATGACCGGCAGGGGACTTTTGAAATGGGGACTTTCCCTGATGCTGGGAGGAGCTTACAGTAATACCTATGACCGGCTGAAAAGAAAATATGTGGTGGATTATGTCAGCTTTCATGTTCCGTGGAAGGGACTTCAAAGAATAATTTTCAATATCAGTGATTTCTGTATTATGATCGGTGCGCTTCTGAGTATGGCAGGATATTTTTCCGAAAATAATACTTGACAAATGCATCGATAGGTATTATTGTATTATTAAAGTAATACAATAATACAGAGAAAGGAAGATACAGATGGCATGGAATTTAGATTCTGACCGCCCGATTTATACTCAGATTCTTGAGGAAATACAGATGCGGATCATTACAGGTCAATACAAGTCGGGAGAAAAAATTCCCAGTGTGAGAGAACTGGCAGCCCAAGCAGGGGTGAATCCCAATACAATGCAGAAGGCACTCACAGAGCTGGAAAGAAGCGGACTAGTAATGGCGCAGAGAACGAGTGGCCGAATGGTAACGGAGGATTTGGAAATGATCAGACAGACACGGAATAAGCTGGCTTATGAGCAGATTAACGATTTTATGGAAAAAATGAAAAAGCTTGGATTTGATAAAGAAGAAATAGTAGCACTGCTTAAGCAGGCAGAAGGGGAGAAAAATGAGTGAACTGGTAGAAGTAAACAATCTTACCAAGGTTTATGAGAAGAAAAAGGTAGCATTAAGTCAGGTAAACCTTATTATACCCAGAGGAAAAATTATCGGGCTTCTGGGGCCGAACGGAAGCGGAAAGACAACCTTGATCAAGCTGATCAGTGGTCTTCTTGTGGCGACAGAAGGAGAGATTCTGATCAATGGCAGTAAGCCAGGTCCGGAGTCAAAGAGTGTCGTTTCTTATCTTCCGGAGAGAACTTATTTTCAGAGCAGTATGAAGGTAAAAGAGCTCATTGATTACTTTGCGGATTTTTATCAGGATTTTCGTCCGGAGAGAGCAAGACAGATGCTGATGAATTTGAATATCAATGAAGATGCCCGCCTTAAAACGCTTTCGAAGGGAACAAAAGAGAAGGTGCAGCTGATCATGGTTATGAGCAGGGATGCACAGCTTTATGTTCTGGATGAGCCGATTGCGGGTGTTGACCCTGCAGCCAGGGATTATATTCTCCGGACAATTATTTCCAATTATAATGAAAATGCAACCGTGTTATTATCCACCCATCTGATTTCTGATATTGAAAAGATTCTGGATGAAGTAATCTTTATTCGCGAAGGAAAAGTGGTGCTGCAGGATACAGTTGAAAATATTCGTGAGAGTAAAGGAAAATCGGTTGATACCTACTTTAGGGAGGTGTTTGCATGTTAGGAAAATTATTAAAGCATGAATGGAAGGCGCACTGGAAGGTGCCTACACTTCTGCTCGGTGTCTTGATGATCATTGCGGTGGTTGCGGGACTTACGTTTCTGATGCCTATCTGGGATAGTGAATGGATCGGACTGCCCCTTTCGGCAATGATGCTGGTCATGCTGTTTTACATGGCAATGATAGCAGCTTCCTTCGGGATTGTGCTTTATTTTGCGGTGAGATATTATAAGAGTATGTTCACGGATGAAGGGTATCTTACCCATACGCTTCCGGTTACAGCCAGAGAACTGCTTTTTGGCAAGATCATTACGATGACAGCATGGAATCTGATCGCAGGAATTGTGGTGTTGCTGAGCATTGCAGTCTTTTTCGGAATTGTGATTCTGGCGCTGGCGTCCAAGGACAGCAGCTTTGCATTTGATTTTTTTGATTTTTTGAGTGAAATGAAGGAAGTATTCGCGTCTCCCTATATGGAAGGCTTTGGCGGTTTTTGCGCGAGCATGATCGCAATGGCCCTTACAGGCTCTGTTGGCGGTACTATGATCATTATCGGATCCGTCAACCTGGGGCAGATGGTGCGTAAGCATAGAATTCTGGGCGCAATCGGCGCATACTTTGCAATTTACAGTGTGATACAGATCATTGTTTTTGCCGTTATGATGCCTTTTATTTTTAAGATGGCATTTCAAATGGAGCATACGGATATGTCAGAAATGTCTGTCTTTGGGGTCTATACACCGATCTATGTTATTATGTCGGTGGTATATCTTATTGCGGCTGTCGGCCTGTATATTTTGAGTGAGTATCTGATCCGTAGACAGCTTGAACTGGAATAAGGGATGAATCAATATGAATGAGCTTGCAATCAGACAGGAAATGTGTGAAATCGGAAAACGTGTCTATGAGAGAGGCATGGTTGCTGCCAATGATGGAAATTTCTCGGTAAAGCTTGGTGAAAATGAATATCTTTGTACGCCTACAGGGGTGAGTAAGGGGTTTATGACACCGGAATGCATTTGCAGAATTGATGCGGAGGGGAAGCTTCTTGAAAAAAATGGCGCGTTCAGACCATCCTCGGAAATGAAAATGCATATGCGTGTATATCGGGAGCGACCTGACGTATTGGCAGTAGTGCATGCCCATCCACCCTATGCGACGACCTTTGCCGCAGCAGGAATACCGCTTGAACAGCCGATTCTTGCGGAAGCTGTACTTACTCTCGGCAGGGTACCGGTGGCCGGCTATGGGACACCCTCCACACAGGAAGTGCCCGATGCGGTGGCAGAATATCTTCCGTTTTATGATGCCATGCTGCTTGCCAATCATGGAGCGCTTGCTTATGGCCCCTCCTTGATGAATGCTTATTACAAAATGGAATCACTGGAATTCTACGCACGGATCCTTTACCAGACACAGTGTCTCGGAACCGTTCATGAACTGTCAGCAAAGCAGGTGGAGGACATTTACGAGATCAGAAGAAATTCGGGCATGCCGGGAAGACATCCCGCGACACATCCGGAATCCTGACAGGGTTATTTCTCTGTAAAAAGGCTGTTATGTAGTAACAGCATTGGTTAAAGTCAGAAGCATCTGTCCATATGAGGTTACCTCAAGATGGACAGATGTTTTTTATTGGAAATAGATTTCAAAAAATAAAATCAGGGGAATTTATTGTATACCATAACAGAGAAATACAAATAAGCCCTGTGCCCTGGAAACAATCAGCCGATAATGCGTTATTATTTATCTACTCCATAAAAAAGGCCCGCAGGCCATACCTGTTGCACCTTGAACAGGTATGGCCTTGCGGGCCCTTGATTCTTTGCATAGTCATTCATGTAGTTACTCATATAGAAGTGTTATGCCGGCTGATTTCTAGGCAGTAATGACGGTGCCTGCCTTGCCTCTCAATGCATCATTTACAGCTTCCAGAGAAGTAATCAGCACACTGCCGTCTTTGTTGGCATTAAGGTAAGTGATCGCCGCTTCGATTTTAGGAAGCATGGTTCCTTTTCCAAATTCACTTTCCGCAATCATTTTCTGTGCTTCGCTGACGGTGAGGGAAGAGACTGCCTGTTGGTCATCTGTACCGAAATTTTTGTAGACATTGGGCACAGAAGTCAGGATGATCAGCTGATCTGCTTTTAAATCGGCGGCAAGCTTACCGGCAATGGCATCCTTTTCGATGACTGCAGATGCACCCTTTAAGGCATGCTTCTGCTCGATTACGGGTATTCCGCCGCCACCGCAGGCGATGACGATCTGGTCAGCTTCTGCCAGAGTGCGGATTGCTTCGATCTCTACAATGTCAATGGGCTTGGGAGCGGCAATGATGCGGCGGAAGCCCTTGCCCGGCTCTTCATATACGTAATTTCCTTTTTTGGTTTCAATCTCAGCATCTTCTGCGGACATATATCGGCCGATGAGCTTGGTGGGTTCATAAAAAGCTTCGTCATAGGGATCAACGGTTACCTGTGTAAGAATGGTGGAAACCGTTTTGCTGATCCCGCGGCTTAAAAGCTCTGCTTTCAGGGAGTTCTGGATATCATAGCCAACATAGCCCTGGCTCATGGCTGAGCAGACACACATGGGTGCAGGCGTATAGTCAATATAGAGACGGCGAAGCTCGGTCATTGCCTTGTGGATCATGCTGATCTGCGGACCATTGCTGTGCGTGATCGTCAGCTGATAGCCTGCCTCTACAAGATCGGCCAGTGCCTTTGCCGTGAATTTAACGGCATCCCATTGCTCTAACGTCGTATAGCCAAGTGCGTTATGTCCAAGAGAAACAACTGCTTTTTTTTGACTCATGATGTAAACCCTCTTTCTATGATAATCGTAATTAAGTCCGTTTCACAAATATAAACTAGTATAGCAAAATCATCGCAGTTTGTACAGTATGAAACGGTTTCCTGCATTGCAAGGGATTCGGCTTTATGTTATGATTAGAAAATATAAGTGAAACAGTTTTTAAGCGCATAAGAGAAGAAATGAGGTTATGTGAGTAATGGAGACAATGATTCAGATCAAGGATGTCACAAAGACCTTTGTGGGCAAGGACAATACGGTAGAAGCCCTGAAAGGGATCAATCTGGACATCCATAAGGGAGAAATATACGGAATCATCGGTATGAGCGGTGCGGGAAAATCTACCCTGGTAAGATGCCTGAACTTTCTGGAGCGTCCCACAAGCGGGACGGTACTGGTGGAAGGAAAGGACTTATCAACCCTTAAGGACAATGAGCTTCGGAAGATGCGTACCCAGATTGCAATGATCTTCCAGCATTTCAATCTGCTGATGCAAAGGACCGTACTTGACAATGTCTGCTTTCCCATGGAGATCACCAAAACATCCAGAAAGGATGCGGTGAAGAGAGCAAGAGAGCTGCTTGAGATCGTGGGACTTTCCCAGAAGGAGCTTTCCTATCCGGCACAGCTTTCCGGGGGACAGAAGCAGAGAGTGGCAATTGCAAGAGCGCTTGCAACCAATCCGAAGATCCTTCTTTGTGATGAGGCAACCAGTGCCCTGGATCCTACTACAACTAAAGCGATTCTGGCACTTCTCAAGGAAATCAATGAAAAATATGGTATCACGATCGTGATCATTACCCATGAGATGGCCGTTGTGCAGGAAATCTGCAGTCATGTTGCCATTATTGATGAAGGGAGTCTTGCAGAGACCGGAACGGTGGAGGAGGTATTTTCAAGACCCAAGAGTAAGGCGGCCAAGAAGCTGGTATTCCGGGGAGAGGAAAAGCACTATGATGAGATGCGGGGAAAGAGATGTATCCGCATTGTATTCTCCAGCAATTCTTCCTATGAGCCGGTCATTGCCAATATGGTTCTTGCCTGCAATGCGCCGGTCAATATTCTTCTTGCCGACACCCAGGATATCGGCGGTGTGGCTCATGGCCAAATGATCCTGCAGCTGCCGGAGGAGGAAGTGACTGCGGAAAAGATGATACAGTACTTAAAGAACAGAAAACTGGAAGTGGAGGAGCTTGATAATTATGTGGGATAGTCAGACAATTATGATGATTGCAGAAGGCACAGGTGTGACGCTCTATATGACACTGGTATCCACGCTGATTGCCTATGCACTTGGGCTTCCGATGGGAATCGTGCTGGTAGTGACAGCACCGGGCGGATTGAAGCCAAACAAAATTGTATATAAAATACTGGATGTGGTTGTGAATATTGTAAGAAGTATTCCTTTCTTAATATTGCTGATGCTGATTATTCCGTTCACCAGACTGATTGTAGGGAAAAGCTATGGGGCAACGGCAACGATCGTACCGCTTGCCATTGCAGCTGCGCCCTTTGTGGCACGGCTGGTGGAGTCCTCCCTGCTTGAGGTGGACCACGGCGTGATCGAGGCGGCACAGAGTATGGGGGCCGGGCTGGGAACTATTATTTTCAAGGTGCTGCTTGCAGAGGCGCGCACATCGTTGATCGTAGGGGCGACCATTTCCCTGGGGACGATCCTGGGATATTCTGCCATGGCCGGTGTTGTAGGAGGCGGCGGTCTGGGTGATATTGCGATCCGTTACGGGTACTACCGGTATCAGGCAGATATCATGATCGTGACAGTCGTGCTGCTGGTGGCGTTGGTACAAATCCTGCAGGTGATTGGAACAAGACTTTCCAGAAAGCTGGATCGAAGAATTTCTTAGGAAGAGGGCTGTTGCTGATGCAATAGCCCCTTTTGCGCATTAATTAGCAATTATTGAGTAGTATCAAAACCTCCTTTTTTATACAATAGTTTCATAAGAAACAGATGATGGGAGTGGAGCGTCATGACAATTGCAAAAAACCCTATCTTAAAGGGATTCTATCCGGATCCTTCCATCTGCAGGGTAGGGGAGGATTATTATCTTGTGAATTCCACATTTTCGTATGTTCCGGGAGTGCCTGTTTTCCACAGCAGGGATCTTGCAAACTGGGAACAGATCGGGAATGTGTTGGAGAGAAAAAGCCAGCTTGTCTTAGATGGTGCCACGATGTCCCGGGGAATCTACGCTCCCACAATCCGTTATCATAAGGGCATTTTTTATATGATCACCACCAATGTTTCTTATGGCGGCAACTTTTATGTGACGGCAGAGGATCCGGCAGGACCATGGTCAGACCCGGTGTATCTTAAGGTGCCTGAGGGCGTGGATGCAGGGATCGATCCCTCCCTTTATTTTGAGGGGGATAAATGCTATTACGTGGGCCAGCGGCAAAAGCAGAATGCCCGCTTTTTCGGGGACTGTGAGGTCTGGATGCAGGAGCTTGACCTTGAGAGGGGATGCCTGACGGGACCGGACTATATCCTATATCGCGGTGCCATGAAGGATGCCTGCTGGGTGGAGGGCCCGCATTTATATAAGATCGGAGAATATTATTATGTGACCTGTGCGGAGATGGGAACCAGCTTTGAACATAGCATTTCGGTGGCCAGAAGTAGGGAGCTTACCGGACCTTACGAGAATTATCGCTGTAATCCGCTTCTCACACACAGGCATCTGGGAAGACAGTATCCGATTCAGAATATCGGTCACGGAGATCTGGTGGATACACCGGATGGAGAATGGTATCTTGTGATGCTGGGGACAAGGCCGGTAAACAATGCAGCAGAGCTTGGAAGAGAAACCTTTTTAGCAAGAGTGGAATGGCAGGAAGGCTGGCCGGTGGTCAATCCGGGAGAGGGAAAAATTCTTGAAAGACAGCCGGTATCTCTCCCTGAAAAGTCCCTTATGCCGGATGCCTGTCCGGCATGGCAGAGCAGGATGGAAATGCGGTTTACGGCTCCTCTGGATAAACGTTTTCTTTTTTTTCGTCATCCGAAGGAGGATACATATCAGATCATCAAAGAAAAGGAAATTGCGTTAAAGTGCAACGCGTCAAGACCTGAGGATGTGGATGGAGTACTCTCCTACATGGGTGTCCGCCAGCAGAGCAGAAGCTTTCAGACGGAAGCAGAGGTTTTCACCGGGCTGAAGGAAGGAGAGCAGGCTGGCCTATTGTACCTTTATGATGATGACAATTATCTGAAATTTACCGTTTTGAGAAGAAAAGAGGGCGTAGCGGCAATTGTAGAAAAACGGGAAAATAAGCGGAACCGGATTCTTTCGGAGAGCATAATTGGGGAAACAGGTCTGCCGGAGAGCGAAAGCGGTAGCTGGCTGCGCCTTTCCATAAAGGGGCGGGGACAGCGGACTGAATTCTCTGTGCAGGGGAAGGTAATCGTTAGTGGTGTGCCCACAGAATTTTTAAGCTCGGAGCGTGCCGGTGGCTTTGTGGGGTGTACCTACGGAATCTATGCCTTCGGAGACGGAACAGGCTATGCCCGTTTCAGAAATCTGGTGATAGAATATCCCGGACTTTAAGGGGTGTGCCGGGTAAAACGGAAGCAAAATAATGCTAATGGTATAAAAATGTTCAGTTGTGATTCGACAGAATATTTATTATAATTAAAGAGATGCAGAACATATTAAAGGAGGGTTATCATGCTGTACATAGGTGTTGATCTGGGTACCAGCGCAGTAAAGCTGCTGCTGATGGACGGAGAAGGAAAAATCCAGAAGATCGTCTCTAAGGAGTACCCCATTTATTTTCCCCATCCGGGCTGGTCAGAACAAAAACCGGAGGATTGGTTTGAACAGACCATGGCAGGAATTAAGGAACTGATCGCCGAGGCAGATAAGAGCAAGATTGCCGGAATCAGCTTTGGAGGACAGATGCACGGACTTGTGATTCTTGACAAGGAGGATCAGGTTATTCGCCCGGCACTTCTTTGGAATGACGGAAGAACCTTTGAAGAGTGTGATTATTTAAATAATGTAATCGGAAAGGATAAGCTTTCGGAATATACAGCAAACATATCCTTTACCGGTTTCACCGCACCCAAGATTCTGTGGGTGAAGAATAAGGAGCCGGAAAATTTTGCCAGAATAGCAAAGATAATGCTTCCGAAGGATTATATCGCTTATAAACTGACCGGGGTACATTGCACGGATGTATCCGACGCTTCCGGTATGCTGCTCCTTGATGTAAAGAATCGCTGCTGGTCCAAGGAAATGTGTGAGATCTGCGGCATCAGTATGGATATGCTGCCAAAGCTGTTTGAAAGCTATGAATGTGTGGGTACGGTGAAAGAAGAAATCGCAAAGGAACTCGGCATTCCCGCAACCGTCAAGGTGGCGGCAGGCGCCGGTGATAATGCGGCAGCAGCGGTGGGAACAGGCACAGTTGGAGAGGGTATGTGTAACATTTCCCTTGGTACCAGTGGAACCATTTTTATCTCCTCCAAGAAGTTCGGAGTGGATAAATTCAATGCCCTGCATGCCTTTGCCCATGCGGACGGCAACTATCATCTGATGGGCTGTATGCTCAGCGCGGCATCCTGCAACAAGTGGTGGATGGAGGACATCATCGGCACCGATGAATATGCGAAGGAACAGGAGCCAATCACCAAGCTTGGCGAGAATCATGTTTACTTCCTTCCGTATCTGATGGGAGAGAGATCTCCTCATAATAATCCCAATGCGAGAGGAACCTTTATCGGTATGACGATGGATACCAGCAGGGCAGATATGACTCAGGCTGTTCTGGAGGGCGTAGCCTTTGCTCTTCGTGATTCCCTGGAGGTCGCAAAATCCTTGGGCATTAAGCTTGAGAGAACCAAAATCTGCGGCGGCGGTGCAAAGAGCCCCCTGTGGAAAAAGATGATTGCCAATATCCTGGATCTTAAGGTTGATGTGATCGAGAGCGAGGAAGGTCCCGCACTTGGAGGTGCGATGCTGGCAGCAGTAGCGTGCGGAGAATATGAGAGCGTTGAGGCGGCAGCAGCCAAGATCGTTAAGATCATAGATACCGTTGAGCCGGAACCGGAGCTTGTGGCAAAATATGAGGAAAGATACCAGCAGTTCAAGGAAATCTATCCTGCCTGCAAGCCTTTGTTTGAAATCATTAAGTAAAAATAAAATATAAGAAAGGACGACAGAAATGAAAGTTTACAGTGTAACAGACGATCGTTTTAAGAGGTACGGAAAGATTGTAAAAGGCATTGATTTTTCAGAGCTGGTTGCCAAGCTGGAGGAGTGCACGCCGCTTCCCGATGGCGTAGATTACGTCCCCGGTCTTCCGGAACTTGAGGCTCTTCCGGTAATGAAGGAACTGTCTTCTAAGGCATACGGTGAGATGCCGATTCAGATTGGATACTGCAACGGGCATAATTCTATGCTGAATGCGCTTGAGTATCACAGGGATTCGGAAATCAATGTGGCGGCTACCGATGCCATCCTGATGCTGGGAAGCCAGCAGGATATCACAGAGGACTTTACCTATGATACCTCTCTGGTTGAGGCATTTCTGGTACCGAAGGGAACTGCAGTCGAGGTGTATGCAACCACTCTTCACTATGCACCCTGTGGCGTAAACGGTGCCGGCTTTAAGGTGGGAATCGTTCTGCCAAAGGGAACGAACCTGGAACTTGCGGATGCCCATGAGGGCGGTGAGGACAGTCACATTACAGCAAAGAACAAATGGCTGTTGGGACACCCGGAGGGAGGACTCCCGGCAGGAAGCCCTATGGGACTTGTAGGAAAGAACCTTTGTATCAATGAGTAGTATGTGCTGAAAAGCTACAGAAAATGAAATTTATATAAAAGATAACAGGAGGAACATCAAATGAACAATTTACCTAAGGTGAAAATCGGAATTGTTGCGGTAAGCCGTGACTGCTTCCCGGAGTCTCTGTCCGTTAACAGAAGAAAAGCTCTTGTAGAGGCTTACAAGGCAAAATATGATGCATCAGACATCTATGAATGTCCGGTGTGCATCGTAGAAAGCGAAATCCATATGGTTCAGGCGCTTGAGGATATCAAGAAGGCAGGCTGTAATGCACTTTGTGTATACCTTGGAAACTTCGGCCCCGAAATTTCCGAAACACTTTTAGCAAAGCATTTTGACGGACCTTCCATGTTTATTGCAGCAGCTGAGGAATCCCAGAATGACCTGATCGGCGGACGTGGTGATGCTTACTGTGGTATGCTGAATGCAAGCTACAACTTAAAGCTTCGCAACATTAAGGCATATATTCCTGAGTATCCCGTGGGAACTGCAGCAGAATGTGCTGATATGATCAATGAATTTGTTCCGATTGCAAGAGCAATCGTTGGATTAAAGAGCCTGAAGATCATCAGCTTCGGTCCCAGACCGCTCAACTTCCTTGCTTGTAACGCTCCCATCAAGCAGCTTTACAACTTAGGCGTTGAAATTGAAGAGAACTCCGAACTTGATCTGTTTGAAGCATTCAACAAGCATGAGGGAGATGCAAGAATTCCCGCTAAGGTTAAGGAAATGGAAGAAGAACTGGGTGCCGGAAATCAGAAGCCTGAAATTTTGAACAAACTGGCACAGTATGAACTGACACTACTTGACTGGGTAGAGGCACATAAGGGGTATCGTGAGTATGTTGCAATTGCCGGCAAGTGCTGGCCTGCATTCCAGACACAGTTCGGTTTTGTACCTTGCTATGTAAACAGCCGTCTGACAGGTATGGGAATTCCTGTATCCTGCGAGGTTGATATTTACGGATGCTTAAGCGAGTTCATCGGTACTGCAGTAAGCAACGATATTGTTACGTTGCTTGATATCAACAACACTGTACCTGATGATATGTATGAGGAATCCATCAAGGGTAAATTTGATTACACACATCAGGATACCTTCATGGGCTTCCATTGCGGAAACACAAACTCCAAGAAGCTGGCATTCTGCAGCATGAAGAATCAGATGATCATGGCAAGAGCACTTCCCGAGGAGGTTACAAACGGTACTCTGGAAGGAGATATTGTTCCCGGTGAAATTACCTTCTATCGTCTCCAGTCTACGGCAGACTGCAAGCTGCGCGCTTACATTGCTCACGGTGAGGTTCTTCCGGTAGCAACCAAGTCTTTCGGTGGAATCGGTGTATTTGCTATTCCTGAGATGGGACGTTTCTATCGCCATGTTCTGATTGAAGGCAACTATCCTCATCACGGTGCGGTTGCATTCGGACATTACGGAAAGGCTCTGTACGAGGTATTTAAGTA
>SAMEA3663297__coassemble_420_pt1 | contig 23547 bp, 24 predicted proteins | sample SAMEA3663297__metabat2_low_PE_020 | metagenome-assembled genome bin SAMEA3663297 (sample SAMEA3663297) | pig gut metagenome | biome: pig gut; feature: pig-associated habitat; material: faeces | place: China | collected 2013 | reverse complement strand
ATGGACAGGCCCTGGCGTGTATTTTGTTACTTTTGCCTGATGATATTGATATTTATTCCGATTGATTTCCGGCACAAGACGTATTATCTGGCTTTTACGGATACTGTAAATGCTGTATGCTGTCTTTTCATCGGGAGCGTGGTGCATGCCAGCATTATTCGAACTAAGCTGCGTGAAATGGCACAGAAGCGCTATATCGAACAGCAGCGGGATACAGATAAGCTTACCGGTTGTATGACCAAAGCTGCTTTTGAACAAAAAGTGCGGAAGTCTCTGGAAAACCCGGAACATAGCGGTATGCTTCTGGTGATGGATATTGATCATTTTAAAAATATAAATGACAGCTACGGACATATATTTGGTGATCTTGTGCTTCGAACAATCGGAGAACAACTTCACGAAACCTTCACGGATAAGGCCTTGTATGGAAGATTTGGCGGAGATGAGTTTCAAGTCTGGATATCGGGAAAAATGACCAGAAAAGATATGATCGAACAATTAAAAAAGTTATTTGATGAAATTCATGCCATTCAGACACCGGACGGAAGGATCCGGGTAGGAATCAGTGTTGGTGTAGCTCTCTGCCCGGAAAACGGAGAGAATTATGAAGTTCTTTTTGAAAATGCGGATGCTGCTCTTTATTCAGCAAAGAATCTGGGGAGAGATCGTTATGTGTTCTGTCCGGAAATTTGCATGAGAAGTCAGATATAGGGGGAGGAAACCAGATGCTTTATAATTTTATTGTCAATAATTTTGCACCGCTGACAGGTTTGCTGTTCTTATTTGTTTTTCTGTTAGCGGGGAAAGAAACGGAGAAGGGTAATCGTCGGGGCTTTTTGTTGCTCTGCACATTGGAACTGGTGGAGCTGATTGTCTATAATGCAGAGCTTTGGACGGCATCCTTTGCGGAACCGACGGCCTTACGGATCTTTCTGTCAGCGCTGGGCTACAGTATCCGGCCGATTCTGCTTCTGCTGATTTTCAAGGTAGCGGCATCGGGCAGATTTTCAAAGAGAACTTACGCTCTGCTTGCAATTCCTGCCATAGTAAATGTGGTCATAGCATTTTCGGCATTTTTTACGGATATTGCCTATACCTATAATGAACAGAATCATTTTATCAGAGGACCACTTGGTTATGCGCCGCATGTGATCCTACTGTTTTATCTGATCTGTATTCTGGTTGTTTCCGTGGGGAAGGGTGGCGAGAAGATTGTATTGGAAAACGCAATTATCTGGATCATTTGTATGATTATCGGGTTGGCGGTTGTGATGGAAGCACTGTATTCGGTACGCAGTCTGGGAAGAACGGCGATTGTTCTTTGCACCATCGCTTACTATATGTATTTCCAGACAAGGACATACGGAGAAGAAATAAAAGGCTATATGGAGCAGACAATTGCATCTCAGAAGGAGCATTTGCGGGAAATGGGAATCATCAGCGTTCTTGCAAATGAATATGTCACCATCTGCTATCTGGATGTGGAAAAGAATCTGGTGACAGCTTACCGGATGGATCCTTATATTGAAAAACGCTACGGGGAAGTTTTGCGGGAAGGTGTTACCTTTGAACAGGTATTTCAGGCATATATTCTTCAGGATGTTTGTGAGGACGACAGAGCATTCTTCATGAATCTGGCTGATCTTAAAGAAATGCTTAACTATCTTCACCAAAACGGCAGTCTCTCCCAAAAGTACCGTGTATGGAGAGGAGGAACGCTTCTGTATTGCGAAATGAGGGCTGAGCTTGTCAAAACAAAAGATGGCACAGAGGATATGGTCTTTGGATTTTCCAATAACGATATGAGAGTTCGCAGGGAAATGGTATATCAGAGTACGGTGCAGGAGGAGATCAATAAGGTGGAAGAGGCAAAGAGCAGCCTTGCCGGAATTGCAGAGCTTGCAAGACAGCTGCAGGAGGCAATTGAGGATAAGCTGTCATCCTTTTGACCTATATAGATTTTAGCTTTTTACAAGCTCAAATCTAAGAAAGCAATTGTACCCGGATGAATAAGGATTTAAAATAAAAGCAGGATGTGAGAAAGCATTGGTGATGAAAAATGAGAGCATTAGACAAAAATAATAATTAATACAAAAGCCCCCAAAAGCTGCGCCTTTGCAGCCTGAGAGGGCTTTTTTAGGGGAGGATAAGTATTTATTTATCTGTTGGTATTTGTGGTTTCCCACGTTTATCAAAGGAGGGGGATCCATTGACATTAGTATTATTACCCCGGAAATCTGAATCTATTCATTTAAAATTAAAAATTTACTTTTCAGAGAAGATAGGATATAATAGCAAGGTACTATTTAGAATATCTGCCAAGGCAGATCAGGAGGAACAGAATTTATGGCATTACTGAAAAAATGGCGCGATATGGCGTACTCAGAAACCGCAAATAAAGGAGATTTACAGAGGCTTTGGGCTGAATACTTCCAGAAGGAAAAGGATATCTATGCGCTCCTTTTAAAGAATCCGGAAGAAGAAGTAAAGGGAACCGTGAAGGAACTGGCAGATAAATATGAGGTTGATATTATGACCATGACAGGCTTCCTGGATGGTATCAATGACAGTTTAAAGACACCCAATCCGATTGAAGAGATGGAAGAGGATACAGAAGTAAACCTTGGCTTTGACAAGGAACTTTTATATAAGAATATGGTGGCAGCCGGAGCTGACTGGCTTTATGAGCTGCCTGAGTGGGAAGCAATTTTTGACGAGGACAAGCGTAAGGCACTCTATCGGGAGCAGAAGTCTTCCACAACGATCGTAAAACCGGACAAGATCTATCCCAACGATCCCTGTCCCTGCGGCAGTGGAAAGAAATATAAGAAATGCTGCGGTAAAAAGGGCTGATTTTCTATTTTTCTCTTTACAGGAACTGAAAATTGTCCTATCATAAGTAAGAAGAAATGAAGGAAATACGTTGATGAGAAGAGTAGGCTGTGAAATGTAGCAGAGAGGAACATCGGGCAATACATGCGTATATGCCTGTGCTGAAAATGTTCCTGCAGGAAGCAGTTGAAAACTAACTCGGAGTGACCCCAATCCGGTCCGTATACCTACGTTACAGGTGAATGAGAGGTTTCCGTAAGCCGTCAGGTTTGCAGGAAGCAAGCAGGGTGGAACCGCGTAAGATACGTCCCATGCATTACTGAAAGTAGTGCATGGGATTTTTAAGTTTTGCAGGCAGAACTTTTAGAGAGAAAGGAGAAAGGTTATCATGGAGAAATGGGAGAGCTTTAAGGCATCTTTATCGGAGGAAAGGACCATGAGCGGAAGAGAATTTCTGCTGACATTGGCCGTGTGCATTCTTGGCGGTATCGTATTTGGAATGCTGTTTTCTCCAAGAAAATCAACCGTGATTGGAAGCAACAACGGCAATAACAGTGGCAACGGAAACGGTGGCTGCGATGATGAAGAAGATGAAATTGGTGAATGGGAGGAAAATTAACATGAAAATCACATTAAAGGATGGTTCCGTTAAGGAATATGACAGCGCCAAAAGCGTTTATGAAATTGCGGAGGATCTGAGCGAGGGGCTTGCGAGGGCCGCCTGTGCCGGTGAGGTGAATGGCAAGGTGGTAGATCTTCGCACGAGCATTGATCAGGATTGCACCCTGAACATTTTGACTGCAAATGATCCGGAGGGGCTGCGTGTTGTGAGACATACCTGTTCCCATGTGATGGCAGAGGCTGTTAAGAGAATTTTTCCGGAGGCAAAGCTGGCAATCGGACCCAGCATTGATACGGGCTATTATTACGATTTTGAGCATGCGCCTTTTTCCAGAGAGGATCTTGACAGAATTGAAGCGGAAATGAAAAAGATCATTAAGGAAGGCAATAAGCTGGAAAGATTTACGCTTCCCAGGGAAGAGGCAATAAAATTTATGGAAGAAAAGGGCGAGCCGTATAAAGTGGAGCTGATTCGTGATCTGCCGGAGGACGCTGAAATTTCTTTCTACAGTCAGGGCGAGTTTACGGATCTGTGTGCCGGTCCTCATCTGATGAGCACAAAGGGGATCAAGGCATTTAAGCTTACCTCTTCATCGGGGGCTTATTGGAGAGGAGATTCCAACAAGGCAATGCTTCAGAGAATCTACGGAACTGCCTTCAATAAGAAGGAGGAGCTTGCGGATTATCTGGAATATCTGGAGAATATCAAAAAGCGTGACCACAATAAGCTGGGGCGCGAGATGGAGCTTTTCACAACCGTAGATGTGATCGGACAGGGCCTTCCGCTCCTGATGCCAAAGGGAGCCAAGATGATACAGACCATGCAGAGATGGATCGAGGATCTGGAGGACAATGAATGGGGCTATGTGAGGACCAAGACACCTCTTATGGCAAAGAGTGATCTTTATAAGATTTCCGGTCACTGGGATCATTATAAGGATGGTATGTTTGTCTTAGGGGACGAGGAGAAGGATAAAGAGGTATTTGCACTTCGCCCTATGACCTGCCCGTTCCAGTATTATGTATACAAGGCAACACAGCATTCCTACAGGGATCTGCCGCTGCGCTACGGCGAAACTTCAACCCTGTTCAGAAATGAAGACTCCGGCGAAATGCACGGATTGACCAGAGTGCGTCAGTTTACCATTTCCGAGGGACACCTGATCGTAAGACCGGACCAGATGGTGGAGGAATTCAAGAACTGTATTGCGCTTGCACAGCATTGCCTGAAGACGCTTGGTGTAGAGGAGGATGTAACCTATCATCTTTCCAAGTGGGATCCCGATAACAGGGAAAAATATATCGGTGAACCTGAGGTCTGGGAAGAGACCCAGCAGCATATGCGTGATATCATGAATGAACTGCAGATCCCGTTTGTGGAGGATGTGGGCGAGGCAGCCTTCTATGGACCTAAGATTGATATCAATACCAAGAATGTTTACGGTAAGGAAGACACCATGATCACTGTGCAGTGGGATGCACTTCTGGCAGCTCAGTTTGACATGTATTATATTGATCAGAACGGCGACAAGGTTCGTCCTTATATCATACACAGAACCTCTATGGGTTGTTATGAGAGGACACTGGCATGGCTGATCGAAAAGTATGAAGGCAAGTTCCCTACCTGGCTTTGTCCGGAACAGGTAAGAGTGCTTCCGATTTCTGATAAATATGAGGCATACGCAGAAACCGTAAAGGCAGAACTCAAAAAGAACGGAGTTTTGGCCGAAACGGATAACCGTTCCGAAAAGATTGGCTTTAAGATCCGTGAGGCAAGGCTTGCTAAGATTCCTTATATGCTGGTAGTAGGTCAGCAGGAGGAGGCAGACGGTACGGTTTCGGTGAGAAGCCGTTTCGCAGGGGATGAGGGTGTGAAGCCTCTTGGCGAATTTATTGATCAGATCTGTAAGGAAATCCGAACCAAGGAAATTCGAAAGACTGTTGTGCAGGAAGAACAGAAATAGGAAAGAGGATATTGATGAAGCAGAAGCTGAAGTGGGATGAACTGACAGGAGTAGTTTTGTTAGCGGCAAGCATAGGGATGCTTGGGGTATCGGTTTATTTGTGCTTTAGCAAGGATATCTGGTATGATGAACTGTTCACTATGGGACTGGCTAACCAGTCCCTTGGTGGGCTGATATCCATTACCGCTGCGGATGTTCATCCGCCTCTTTATTATATGATCGTGAAACTGTTTCTTATGATTGGAGCAGTTCTCCCGGGAAGTGTGAATCAGATTGTGATTGCAAAGCTGGTATCCATACTTCCTTTTTTGCTTTGTGTGATTTATGCGTTTACCAAGGTCAGAAAGCACTTCGGAATGTTTCCGGCCGGACTGTTTTGCTTTCTTTTGATCTCCATGCCGGAGCTGGCTGATTATACTGTGGAAATAAGAATGTACGGCTATGCACTGTTTTTTATCATGGCGGGAATGCTTCATGCTTTCGAGCTTGCCGAAAGCTACGGCAAAGCTTCGGATCAGCCAAAAGTTGGAAATGTTAAAAATTGGATTGCCCTCACGCTTTATTCCCTTGCAGCGTGCTATACCCACTATTTTGCCTGCGTGGCAGCGTGCATGATCTATGGATATCTGTTTGTGACAGCTCTGGTAAAGCATAGAGGAAAACAGATAATAAAGCCATTTCTGACAAGCGGTCTTGTCTGCACGGCAGGGTATCTGCCATGGCTTATGACGGCCGTTGTTTCACAGGTGGGAACCGTGAAAGAAAATTACTGGATTCCACCGCTGTCTCTGCGTACACTGGGTGGCTGCGTGAAATTCTTATTCCAGCCGGTTCTTGGAAAGGACGTCCTGAATATATTGGCAGCAATTCTGCTGTTTGGCATTTATGGCCTTTTGCTTATTTTTTGTCTGCGAAGCTGGCTTCGAAAGAACACCGGAAAAGCCTTTTTTGTTTTAGGAAGCATTGGATGCCTGCTTGGTATTATTTTGTTTGGGTTTGTGGCGTCCTGGCTGGTACGTCCGATTTTTGTTTACCGATACATGCTGCCTGCAATGGGACTTTTCTGGCTTGCTTTTGCCATCCTTGTTTCGGAACTGAAAAATCGGAGCTGCCTTTGGATACCGTTGACATTGTTACTTATCCTGACCGGTGCAGGTAATTATCGCTCCTTTTATGGAGAGGAAATGTGGAAGAGAGTGCAGATGCAGAAAACGGAAGAAGCGCTTTCCGGGATCGGGGAGGAAGATATATTGCTCTGCAACTTTAAGCAGGTCCAGGCGGTGGTGTCCTGCTATCTGCCGAATGAAAGCTGGCTCTGGTATGAAGAACCGGAGGAGCTGATCGTAAAAATGTATCCGCAAAATCACAGCCTGGTGGAAGGAGCATTCAGTGATGAAGAGGGAATTGAGCGGATCAGAAAGCTCTTATTGACCGGGCGGACAGTATGGTTCCTGGGCAGTGGAAATGCCAGAGAGGAAATTCTTGATAAGTGGGAGATGGAAGGAATTACGGCGCAGGAGGAGAAAAGTGTGCTGCTGGAGAGGTATTGGTTTAATCTTTATCGGATAAAGAGTGTTTCTGACATTGACGGAATGGAGAAAAAAAGATAAAATAGAGCTATATAGTCGAATCTAAATTGAAATGACGCGAGGGGAAAAATGGATAAGCAGTTTTTACATAAGAAAGAAAATAGCGATGGACTGCAAGCCAATAGGAATGCCGGTTTCACTTTGGTTGAGATGATCGTGGTAATGGTCATTCTGACGGTTCTTGCAGCAATATTGATTCCGGGGCTTTTAGGCTGGATTGATGAGGCGAAGGGAAAGCAGTATGTCCTGAGTGCGAGAAGCATTTACATGTCAGCACAGGCGATTGAATCAGAAAAATATGCTGCCTGGGACGGCACAATGGCCAATGCCAACCATAATCTTTCTGAGTCAGATAAGGAAAGAATTTTACGGATGGCTGATGCAGATGGAGCGATCATCACGAATGTGGAATTTGAAAGTGACACATTGGGCGGTGAAGGGGCGTCCTCCAATCATGGCTATTTTACGATCACGGGAATGACCGTACAATATGAAAGTGCAACGGTAACGTTATCCGACGGAATATGGACTGTCATTCAGTAAAGGTCAGGAGAAGATAAAAGATTAGCGGTGTTGTATGCACCGCTAATCTGGCATTTTGGTATATTAACGGGGGTTTTTGTATGGCAAAATTCAGGTATCAGGCCCGCGACAAGCAGGGGAATGTTGTGAGCGGAATTATGCACGCAATCGACGAGGATGAGCTTTATCGCAGACTGAAGGAAGAGGATAAATATCTGATTGAAACGGAAAGCGGGACGGAGGACTTTAGTACCAGTCAGCTTCCGCCTTTGATGCTTTCGGAATTTAATCGGGAGCTGGGAGATATGCTTGGCTCCGGGGTGACGCTGGTCCGTGCACTGACAATCTTATCCCAGGAGGAAACGCGAAAAGCTAAGGAGCGTGCGGTGCTGGCAGCAGTTCTTAAGCTGGTGCGACAGGGGGAATCCATATCGGATGCCATGGAACAGCAAAACGGCGCTTTCCCGCTTCTGATGGTTAATATGTACCGGGCAGCAGAGACCAGCGGTAAGCTGTCGGAAACGGCAAAACGTCTGGCTGTTCACTATGAGAAGGAGCATCAGATGAATAGGAAGGTACAGGGAGCTACCCTGTATCCGAAAATATTATCCGTGTTGGTAATTCTGGTTCTAATATTTATTATGACATTTATTCTGCCACAGCTTACAGATCTGTTTGACAGTCTGGATACGCTTCCGCTGCCAACCCGGATCCTGTTTGGAATCAGCAGCTTTGTAGGGCAACATTATAAGGGGCTTCTGGTTGGTATTTTTATTGCTGTGGTAATTCTGGTAATTCTTGGGAAGATGCCCGCCGTGCAATTATCGAGAGATAGATTAAAGCTGAAACTTCCGGTGATCGGAAAGCTTTTAATGGTTGTTTACACAGCACGGTTTGCAAGAAATTTAAGCTCTTTATACGGCTCGGGAATCCCGATTCTTTCCGCAATGCAGATTTCCAAAAAGACGATTGGCAACAGCTATATTGAAAGACAGTTTGATAGCGCTATCAGCAAGCTTCGGGCGGGCAGTTCCCTTAGCGAGGCATTGGAAGGCATTCAGGGCTTCCGCAAAAAGCTTCCCTCCGTAGTCCGGGTGGGAGAAGAGAGCGGAGATCTGGTGCAGATGCTGGATGCCATGGCAGATTCCTTTGACTATGAGTCGGAAATGGCAATGAACCGGATGATCAGCTATCTGGAACCGGCGTTGATCATTCTTATGGCAGGTCTGATCGGGTTTATTATGATCTCGGTAATGATGCCGATTTATGAATCCTATTCGGCAATTGGAGCGTCAACATATTATTAAAAGGGGTGAAAACCATGATTTTGTATTTGTCAAACCGATTGGTACAGGCAGTCGAAATTAAAGATAAAAATACGGTACTGGTATGTCAGGACATGGCACCGGAGGGAAGTATCATCAATGGTATTGTGACGGATGAGGAGGTATTTTTATCCTGGATCAGGAATTTCTGGACGGAGAATAAACTGCCGCGCAGAGAATGGACATTGGTTGTAAACAGTACCCAGCTTAACAGCAGAGTACTGGAGCTTCCCAAAACAGGAAATGCAGAACTCAGGAAGATGATCGCAAGAGAATTTGCAGACAGCAGAACAGAGCAGACAGTGTTTGCTTACCATGTACTCGATATCCTTCCGGGTGGAAAAATGCAGCGTGTTTTTGCAGTCGCTGCTGAAAAGGAATTTCTGCAGGCTTATATCCGTCTGTTTACGCACGCAGGAATTGAGCTTATTTCCATAGAACCTGCAATTTCTAATTTCGTCAGAAGATTTTCGGCATCCTTTGAAGTACAGAAGAAGAACAGTATTGTTCAGATCATGGATGGACAGGAGATTATCAGTATTCTTTTTGTGAAGGGGTCATATCTGTACTCCCAGCGAAACAGGATCTTTGCGGAGAATGATGAGAAGGCGCTGGCTAGGGAGGCCGGGGCTGTGGTAGAGAGAATTCTGCAGTTTGCCTCCTCCCAGCATGTGGAGGATCCGGTTGAGGTTCTGTATCTTTGCGGACAGAATCAGTCAGGCTTAAAGACTGCAATTGAAGAAAATCAGGAATTCACCCAAAAGATCATTCCCCGTATATATAACGATGATAAGTTTAAGGTCAGAAAAAGAACGGGTAGCACAGAAAAGCTTGAGTTTGTTTATCCGATCGGCATTTTACAAAAGAAGGAAAAGCATATCGACTTTATTCATCAGATGAAATGGGATTCGCCTGAGAATATTAAGAAGAGAGAAAGACTTGTGCTGTTTTTACCTGCAATTGCGGTATTTACGGTATGCCTGATCATAGCTTTGATACAGGGAATCAGTTATCTTGGAAGAAATGCAGAGCTTTCCAGATTGCAAAGAACCATGCAGGAAAATTCCATGGTAGACGATCATACCTCCTATGAACTGGCTGATGCCAATATCGAAGGTATGGAAAAGAAGATGGAAGAGGCGGGAATTTTCTGGAGACAATTGATGAGCTATCCTACTCTGACATCGGAGATCAGGGATGTTTTGGAAGGCTGTGCCGGAAATGCGGTTACAGTGGAAATTAAGAGCTTTAACCGTGACAGCGGTGTTCTTTCCATGAGTGCTTCTGCCGGGGATGTGAGGGATATTAACAGCTTTGTAGCAGCACTCCAGGAACAGGAGACCTTTGAAGCGGTAGAATATACCGGCTATACACTTGTGAAGGGACAGAACAATTACAATATCCATATCGTGTGTGCGCTTGCGCAGGGAGCAGGGAGAGAGGAGGCAGGAGAATGAATATGACGGTTACGGAAAGAGATAAAAAACTCCTTGGTTTTCTTGCTGCATTTATGGTTGCACTGCTGTTTTTTGTTGCTGTATTCAGACCCTTGTCTGCAAAAAATAAGGAACTGGACCAGGAAGTTGCCAAGATGCAGGAGTTGCAGGCAGAATATGGAGATAAGGCTTTAGGAGCACAGGATATGGTTGCAAAGGAAAAATCAACCAGCCAGCAGCTTCAAGACGTTCTTGCACGTTTCTACCCGATGCTGCAGAGTCAGGATGCTGAGAAGATGATTACCACGTTGATGCTGAATCATGGACTTGCTGTTCAGAGTCTTACTGTGACCATGCCTGAGATTGAGAGTGATGTGAAGTGGTATCAGTATTCCAATGATGCAAAACAGCAGGGGGAAGCGACAGAACAAGGGGAAGAGAAGCTGTTGTCTTTGTATGCTGCTAAAATTACCTGTGTGGCAGAGGGAGATGAGAAGCAGCTGTGGAATCTGATTGATGATATTTCTGCAAATTATCCGGCAATCAGCATTTCCAGCGCAGAGTGGTCTGTTTCGGAAAAGCCGGTGGCGGTGTCTCAAAGCACATTGGCAGAGGAAACGGACGGGATGGAAAGCAAATCGACAGGAGAGACAGTAAAAACCAACAGGCTTACGATCAGCTTTGAAATATATATGTGTAATCAGTAACGGAGGTTCAGGGAATGGAGACGATAACCGGTAAAAATTTAAAAATCGGCGATTTGCTGAAAGAACAGGGATATTTGTCGGAGGAAGACCTTGAGAAAGCCCTGGATGTCCAGCGCAGTCAAAAGGGGAAGCGCCTTGGTGAGGTGCTGATCGAACAGGGATATATCACGGAGAATCAGATGCTTGAGGTAATGGCTCTTAAGATGGATTGTCAGGTGATCAATATCAGCGGAATTACTGTGGATATTGAGGCGGTTGAGAAAATTCCCAGACAGGTGGCAGAAAAGTACTGTGTTCTGGCAACTGAATTTATTGGAAACAAGCTTCAGGTGATCGTAAATGATCCTTTGAATTTTTATGGCCTTGAAGATGTACGGCAGATTACAGGTATGGAGCTTGTTATTTTCCTCAGTGAAAAGGCTCCGCTGCAGAAGGCAATTCATTATTACTATGCGGAAATATCAGCAAGAGAGGCAGCTAATAAGGCAAATGAATCTACCGGTCAGAGCGTTGAGGAGATGGAGATCGAAGAGGGAGATGATGATACTCCGATCATCAATCTGTTAAACAGCCTTATACAGAAGGCCTATAGTGCCAATGCCAGCGATATTCATATAGAACCCTTTGAGGATAAGACCAGCGTCAGAATGAGAATTGACGGAACGATCGTGGATTATGTGACATTAAAGAGAAACGTTCACAATTCCCTGATCGCAAGAATTAAGATCTTGGCTGAACTGGATATTGCAGAGAGAAGAGCGCCTCAGGATGGTCATTTTAAAGTAAAGCAGCCGGAAGGATATTTAAACGTTCGTGTTTCCGTTATTCCTACTGTTTTCGGAGAAAAGGCAGTACTCCGTCTTCTTGCCGGAAATGCAAGGATTGATAACAGCACGCAGTTTGGTATGCTTGAGGAGGACTATCGCAAGTTTCTAAAAATGCTTCGTTCTCCCAATGGAATCATTTATTTAACGGGACCTACCGGTTCCGGAAAAACGACGACACTTTATCTGGTCCTGGAAGAGCTTGCCAAAAAGACGGTAAACATTTCAACGATTGAGGATCCGGTAGAAAAGAATCTCGCCAGGGTGAATCAGATGCAGGTGAATCCGCTTGCAGGTCTTACCTTTGAAACCGGCCTTCGGGCACTGCTCCGTCAGGATCCGGATATTATCATGGTGGGTGAAACCAGAGACTCAGAGACGGCCTCTATCTCTGTCAGAGCAGCGCTTACGGGACATCTGGTATTTTCCACATTACATACGAATGATGCCGCTTCTTCTGCAATCCGCCTGAAGGATATGGGGCTGGAGCCTTATCTGATTGCCAATTCCATGGTTGGGGTAGTAGCACAGAGGCTGATGCGCAAGGTATGTACGGAATGTTGCGTAGAGGAAGAAATGACGCAGGAGGATGAGAAGCTTCTGGGGATATCTGCAGCGGAAAGAGCATCAATGCCGGCTATTAAACGTGCCTGTGGCTGCCCTGCCTGCAATCATACCGGTTATAAGGGAAGAATTGCTGTGCATGAAATTCTTTTGATTGATAAAGAGACCCGCAGACTGATCACAGAGGGAGCACCGGTAGAAGATATCAAAGAATATGCGGTTAAGAAACAAGGGATGAAAACCTTAAAGCAGAGTGCTCTGTATTACCTGAAAAATGGTATTACCACGGTAGAGGAAGTCTTGAAGGTGGCATATTATGAAGAATAGGGAGACAAAATCCCATGATGATGGTTTTACACTGGTGGAAATGGTGGTCAGCTTTGTCCTTCTTCTGATGCTGGTATCCTTGAGTGTAGTAGGAATTTTAGCCTACCAGGATTTTGCAGATTTCAAAAGGCAGAACAGCTATGCCCAGACCCTCTTTTCGGCAGCACAGACAAAGCTCACAGGCTATAGTGTCCGGGGACAGATGGAGGGGTTGGAAAAAGTAGTTTCGGAGACGGTAGATCTGAATCAGATCATAACACCTGCAGGCAGTAAGGCGTCAGAAAGCACCGGCGGACAGGAAGCAAAATCCGGTGTAATATATTGTCTTACAGGAAACCGGGAGAGCTATGAGAAATATAAGGCCGGAGAATTCCGGGACAGAACAGATGCAACCAGCAGAGGCTATCAGGCCTTATACGAGATATTTGATGAATTCCTCATGGACAAGAGCATTTTGAACGGATGCATCGCGATTGAATTCAGCCCTGGTACCGGACAGGTCTATAGTGTCCTGTACAGTGACAAATGCAGCGGATTTACTTATACCGGTAAGAACAGGAACGGGATCGTTAATATATGCAACAGACAGGAAGATTATCGAAGTGAATATATGATAGGCTACTATGGCCTTGACTAGAAAGGAGCCTCAGTTGAAAAAGGAATCAGGTGTTTACCGGGATAACACAGGGGCTACGACCATTGTGGTAGTGTGTGTGATGGCAGTCATCATGGCGCTTTCACTGGGGCTGTTCTTATCGGCGTCGGTTCTCGTGAAAACATCAGGACGTGCACTTGCTACGGAACAGAGCAGGATCCTTGCGGTTTCCTTCAGTGAACAGGTGGATCAAATGCTCACGGGAGAGGGAAATGCTTATGAGAGCCGGGCAGATGAGGAAGCAGGGAAGGCAGAGAAGCTTTCTGGCATTTCTATCTGGTATTATGTGAAACAAAATATATGCGACGGTTCCTGGGTCTATTATGCGGAAGGAGAGGATTCCCTTCACAGTGCTGAAAATTCTATAAGGACATTTCAGATGACGCAGAGTGGTGTGGTAGGGGAGATTGCTGATATAGTGTTGTCTATGTATTGGACGAAAGCGGAAGAAGGCAACAGACCCGGAAAGCTTTTTGTGGAAACAACGGTTACGATCAAGGATCAGACCTGTACGATCACGGACGTTTATGAGCTTGGGATATATCCGGTAGGAGATTATGAAAAGTGGATATGGAAGCATATAGAAAAGAAATAAGTAAAAAAGTAAATAAGCCGGGAGATCATCGGGGAACCACGATGATCTCGGTCATCATTTCCTTTGCACTGCTTTTACTGCTGGTCACCAGTTATTTCAAGGTACAAAAGATGGCTACGGAAATGATGATGAACTCCAAGGATATGATCGTCAATAACAGTCAGCTGATCAAAGACTTTTATCTTGGTGAAACGCAGAACCAGACTGTGGCGGAGCAGATTGACATCAGCTTCCGGGGAGAAGAGGGCGAGTTTTATATACAGAGCACCCTGAAAAGTGCGAAAGAGGATGGATATAGCGGGACGATTTATTATTTTGATACACAGGCAAAGGAGCCTTGAGAAGAATGACAGGAATTAGGAGAGGATCAGATAGTGATAATCGGGGAGTCACCCTGACAGAAATGATCATTACCTTTGCTCTGGTGGGGATTTTCATGGCTGCTGCTGTTTCGGTCATTACTTCCGCAGTCATTACCCACAGTGAACTGACAGCATCCATGTATGCCCAGAGTGTGGGGGAGATGTTGCTTGACAAGGTGACAGGGGAGCTGGCAGCGGCACAGGCATACGATGGCTGTTCTATGGTGATCGGAGATACGGAAAAAGCCGGCGGAACGCAAGGCAATGGTGCTGCCTTTTATGATCGGGACGGAAGGGCGGTTCTGTGCATGGTGCAGGATGGACTATTAAAGTTCCGATACCAGGAATCTGTGGATGTAACGGATCAGGGGGAGGTACTGATTCAGGCACAGCAGGATTGGACGCTGGATGCAAAAGCATATATGGGGTTTCGAATTACTGACATGCAGATAGCAAGAGCCAACGAGGAAAATGTAATTGAAGTAAAAATAAAAATAAAAAATTTAAAGACCGGTTTTGAGTACGCAACATCAAGATGCACGAAATGCTACAATTTTAAAACGGAAAATGATTACAGAAAGATTGTGGAAGACAGTATTCTTACGTTGTAAAAACCGATGAATAACAGTTTGAAATAATGGTCATACTTTTTACTGCCAGAATATTTAGGACAATGAAGGAGGTAGAAGAATGGCTGATTTAAACTGTTCCGTTGATAATTGTGTATATAACAAGAATGAGTATTGTTGTAAGGGTGACATTATGGTAGGTGGAAAGCATGCCTGTACGCAGAAGGAAACCTGCTGCGAGAGCTTTTCAGACGCCAAAAACGAAAGATTTACCAGTGCAATTGAGCATCCCAGCAAAGTGATCAGTATTGACTGCGAGGCAGTGAAATGCGTTTATAACAGTAATTACAAGTGTACGGCAGAACATGTGGATATCAAGGGCTGTGGCGCATGCGACTGCAGAGAGACAGCTTGTGCGACCTTTACCGAGAAGTAAGAGTTTTCATGATTTACCAGCTTGAATTTATGTCCGATTTATGGTTAAATAAAAGAAATGTTGAAAATTCATGAGAAGAAAGCAGGTGAACCGTTTCCCCTGCTTTCTGTTTCTGCAAGATAGCGGATCGCTCCGCAATTAATAAGGAAATCAGGATGAGAAAAACAAAGCTTTTTATTGCAGCAATGGCGGTATTCCTTCTTGCCGGCTGTTCCAGTGAAGTGATTACAGTTACCGGGACGATCTCAGAAGAAGAACCGGAAACGGCGACTTACATAGAAATGAAGGAGTTTGAACTAAAGGAAGCGAAAACGGAAAGCGGCCGGGAAGAGGTTCAGTGCTGTGCCGTGCTGATTCCCGCAGGCTATGTGGAGTCAGAAGAAATTCCGGGGATGTATGTTCATGAAAGAAATCCGTTGGATTCCTCCAATATTTACTATACTGCTTCTGAGGGTGATGTGGGCGGAGCAGTTTCGGACAAGCTCTCCAAGGAAAGCTATGAGAAAATTGTTGAGAATGCCTATAAAGAAAACGGACAGGAGATTGATCTCACAATTGAATCCTTTGAGGAAATTGATATGGAGGGAGTACCGGGGTACAAGATCCGAAGCTCCTATGAGGTAGAGGGTGGAGAGGTAGAGCAGCTTGCCTATCTGATTCTGGCAGAGAATACCTACACCATTACCTACAGCCAGATGGCGGACGATGATCTGATGGCTGACTTTGAAATTTCCGATGGGGAAATTAAACTTGTGCGGGAAGGAGAAGTAAATCTTGCCAGCGCTGAGGAAAAGAAAAATTGAAAATCAGTATTGACATTTGTGTAAATAGATGGTACAGTGATTAAGCATGCGGATGTCGCATGAATAGCAAGCAGAGTATCCACTCTCACCCTGTGGCAATTGAGCTTACAGGCGTTCATAGTTCAAAATCCTACAGTACAGAAGTATCGAAGTGAGTGCGTATGAGGATTGTTTCAGAACGTAGTGATTTAAGTGGATAGTTATGCGCTATCCACTTTTTATGTGCTTATGCAGGGAGGAAAAAGCCATTAGCGAATTATTCATTAACGAACAGATCAGAGACAAGGAAGTACGTGTTATCGGAGAAGACGGAGAGCAGTTAGGCATTATGTCATCAAGAGAGGCACTTCAGATGGCAGAGGAGGCAGGAGTTGATCTTGTCAAGATCGCTCCCACAGCAAAGCCGCCGGTATGTAAACTGGTTGACTACGGTAAGTACAAATACGAGCTTACCCGTAAGGAGAAAGAAGCAAAGAAGAAACAGAGGGTGATCGAAGTAAAAGAGATTCGTTTATCTCCAAACATCGATACCAACGACCTTAACACTAAGGTGAATGCGGCAAGAAAATTCCTTTCCAAGGGAGATCGTGTGAAAATCACACTCAGATTCAGAGGCCGTGAGATGGCACATATGGCAAACAGCAAACATATTCTGGATGATTTTGCGGAAGCACTTTCTGATATCTGCGTGGTGGAAAAAGCACCTAAGGTGGAAGGAAGAAGTATGACAATGTTTTTAACTGAAAAGCGATAGCCTGCCAGTTAAAATAGATGATGGAAGGACATGCTTCTGTCGGCAGTAATAAATTATAGTATACAGGAGGAATCAGTTATGCCAAAAATGAAAACCAGCAGATCTGCTGCAAAGCGTTTTAAAGCTACAGGAACAGGTAAATTAAAGCGGAGTAAAGCTTACAAGAGCCATATCTTAACCAAGAAGACTACTAAGAGAAAGAGGAATCTTAGACAGCCTGCGATTACTGACCAGACGAATGTTAAGAATATGAAGAAGATTTTACCGTATTTATAAGAAAGTCGTAAGGAGGATATAAGACATGGCAAGAATTAAGGGCGGCATGAACGCTAAGAAGAAACATAATAGAGTATTAAAGCTTGCAAAAGGCTACAGAGGTGCCAGAAGCAAGCAATATAGAGTAGCTAAGCAGTCCGTAATGAGAGCATTAGCTTCCTCATATGCAGGACGTAAGGAAAAGAAGCGTCAGTTCAGACAGCTCTGGATTGCACGTATCAATGCAGCTGCAAGAATGAATGGATTATCCTACAGCAAGTTTATGTATGGGCTTAAGCTGGCAGAGGTTGATATCAACAGAAAGATGCTTGCAGAGATGGCAGTAAATGATGCAGAAGGCTTCAAGACACTGGCAGAGCTGGCAAAGAGCAAAATTGCATAGAGAATGCATATTTGGGAATCCCGCTGACAGAAATGTTAACGGGATTTTTTGTCGCATTTATTTCGGATATATGTTATGATTACTTTAATCGTTTGATAAAAGAATTGACAGAAAACAGGAGAAGATGCAGTATGGGAAAATTGAGTGGTCTTGCCCCCCAGGATGTTTTTTACTATTTTGAAGAAATCTGTGGGATCCCCCATGGATCAGGAAATACACAAAAGATCAGCGATTATTTAAAGAAATTTGCAGCCGACAGAAAACTGGAGTATTATCAGGATGCGGCAGGAAATATGATCATCATTAAGGAAGCGTCAGCAGGCTATGAGGATCATCCACCGGTGATGCTTCAGGGTCACATGGATATGGTTATGGTTAAAAAGCCGGATTGTGCGATTGATATGGCAAAGGATGGATTGCAGCTTGTAGTTTCCGGTGACCGGTTGATGGCAGAGGGGACCAGCCTTGGCGGTGACAACGGTGTTGCAGTTGCCTATGGGCTGGCGCTGATAGCAGGAAATTATAAGCATCCGAGGCTGGAGCTTGTCATTACCGTGGATGAAGAGGTGGGAATGAACGGCGCCAGAGTGCTTGATGTTACGCCACTGAAGTCTAAGAGATTAATCAACCTGGATTCAGAGGAGGAGGGGATCTTCCTTGCAGGCTGTGCCGGTGGTGCAAGGGTGGATCTGAGCCTTGGCTATGTACCGGTTTCCGTGAAAGGAGCTTTCTGCAGCATAGCGGTAAAGGGACTGCAGGGCGGTCATTCAGGTGAGGAGATCCATAAGGAGAGAGGCAATGCCATCTGTCTTTTGGGAAGACTTTTGTACAGATTGCAGGGAGAAGTAAAATTCAGCATAGAAGGTCTGGAGGGCGGTGTGGCAGATAATGCGATTCCAACAGCTGCGAAAGCGCAGCTTATTCTTACCGGAAGTGATAAAGAAAAGGAAGTGCTTACACAAATCTGTGTAAATACAGAGCAGGAATACAAGAATGAACTTAAGGATAAGGATGGAGCGGTTTGGATAGAAGTACGGTTTGATGAGGAAAGGGAAGCGAAGGTCATGGAGGAAAACTTATCCCTAAGGACGGCAATGCTCCTAAACGCTTTGCCGTATGGCGTGCAGGCGATGAGCGCTGCAATGCCGGGACTGGTGGAGACCTCCCTGAATCCGGGGCTTCTTTGTATGTCAGAGGAAAGCGTTCAGATCGGTATTTCCGTGAGAAGCTCTTTGGATTCTGCAAAGAAGGCATTGATTGGGAGACTTAAGAGCATCGGTGAGCTTGCTGCTGCCGAGGTAAAGGTGAGAGGAGATTATCCGGGCTGGGCATACCAAAAGGAATCACCCCTTCGGGAAAAGATGGCGGAGATATATAGGGAGCTTTACGGAAGAGAACCAAAGGTACAGGCGATTCATGCAGGTGTTGAATGCGGACTTTTGGCATATAAGATACCGGGACTTGATTGTGTCTCTATCGGCCCGGATATGAAAAACATCCATACGACAGAGGAGGAACTGTCTATTTCTTCCACGGAGCGGGTTTGGAATTACCTTTTGAGAGTGTTGGAAGCGCTATAGTAGAAGGCAGGGAGGAACATCATGAATCTGAATCGGAAAAATATCAGAAAAATAAGAGGATTGATTCTATTTACGGCAGTAGTTATTCTGGCGATTATGAAATTTGATCTGCTTTGCGAAGCGGTCATGTTTTGTATGGGAATCTTAAAGCCATTTCTGTTGGGCGGAATGATTGCTTTTGTAATCAACATTCCTATGAGCTTTTTTGAGAGAAAGCTGTTTGGAGATGACAGGATCAGACCGGGCAGGGGAAAGCTGATACGCAAATGCAGGCGGGGAATCAGCCTGGTACTCGCCCTTCTGGCGGTAGTTCTGGTCATTGTTCTGGTGGCAATTGCTGTGATTCCGCAGCTGGTGGAGACAGTGCGTGTGCTGGCTGAGAAAATCCCGATTTTCTGGGCAGGCGTGCTTGAGCGTCTGGAGGTGTTATTTGCGGAAAGACCGGAGCTTTTGCAGTACCTGCAGAGTTTAGAGGAAATGCAGATTGATTGGAAAAAGATCATTGATACGGTTATGAGCTTTTTACAGAACGGGATGGGGAGTATGCTTTCCTCCACATTTACATTTGCAAGCAGCCTGATCAGCGGCACAGTCAATTTTTTCATTGCCCTCGTCTTTTCTATTTATATTCTGGTCCAGAAGGAAAAGCTTGGAGATCAGTTTTCCAGAATATTAAAGGCTTACAGCAATAAGAAAATATATGAAAAGACCATGGAAGTGATGAGCCTTCTTTATCGAAACTTTAGCCATTTTATTACCGGACAGTGTACGGAAGCAGTGATCCTAGGATTGCTATTCATTGTTACGATGACGATTTTCCGATTTGATTATGCAGTAATGATCGGTGTATTGATTGCCTTCATGTCTCTGGTGCCTATTGTGGGAGCGTTTATCGGCTGCTTTGTCGGAGCATTTCTGATGTTTGTGGATGATCCCGTGAAGGCAATCTGGTTCGTAGTACTGTTTATCGTACTACAGCAGATTGAGGGAAATCTGATCTATCCCCATGTGGTGGGAAATTCGGTGGGACTTCCGTCTATCTGGGTGCTGGCGGCGGTCACCATAGGCGGCAGCCTTATGGGGGTATTTGGAATGTTGGTTTTCATTCCGTTGCTCTCAACGGTATATACGCTGCTTCGGGAGAATGTAAATAAGAGAAATGGTGTGAAGTGCTGTGTGGCGTGTTCAGGGGAAGCACCGGAGAAAATTTCGGGAGAAACCTTGGTGGAGAAAGCTGCAAAGCAGGAGAAGTAGAGGGAAAAGCTTTGCGGGGAAACCTGTATGAGATATAGAAAGCCCGTGGCAGATTTTGCCACGGGCTTTCTGTAATAGAAAACTAAGATACCACTTCCGAATCAGACCTGTTTACCTTTTGTTTCAATACTGCATAGAGTTCTGCATAAGTCAGTTCGCTGTAGGGACCAACATAGAAAATAAGCAGAATACCGCAGGTGAAAACGGACAGCAGAATCCATCCAAGGAAGGAAAGCTGTAATACGAAAGCATTCCACTTATCACCGGTCATCATCTGTTTACTTCTTGCAAAGACTTCCTTGGTACTAAGCTCCGGATTCTCAGCAAGAATGTAGGGAACCATCAGGTATTCATAAGTCTTGATAATACCCGGAATGATAAATAGGAGAGACCATAAGAATATGTATAATCCCTCGAGAAACATAGTCTTGATGATATTCCCATAGGAGCTTGAAAAAGCAAAAACCAGCTCTTTGAGAGAAGGCTGCTCCTCACGGCATTTAATGAAAAAGCGGCGGCAACCGACAATCAACGGATTAAATACCAGGAGGGAAAGAACAAAGGAAATTGCTAAAATCACCAAAACAGCAACAACAATCGCAGACAGGACTGCCGCTAAAACATTTGGATCCACTCCGGAAAACAGGCTATCACCGCCTGAGGCGGATTTGTAAGATTCCGATGCGGAGTTACCTGCGCTGCTTCCACCGCCTCCGGTAAGAAAACTCAGAATCAGGGAAACCAGTACAGCTTTCCAGTAATTCGCCTTCAGCGTGATCTTCGCACGGTCTTTCAGTTCTTTTCTAGTCCACATAGTAATACTCCCTTCGTAAGAATTTATTATTATAAAATAAATATTACAATAGATGAAAAAACAGTACAAGTGATATTAGGAAATTTTCATAAAAATTCAAAATAGGGGTTGATTTTATTTTCTGTACCATATATAATACAACTTGTGCTTCGGGGTGTGGCTCAGGTGGTAGAGCGCTACTTTAGGGAAGTAGAGGCCGCAAGTTCAAGTCTTGTCACTCCGACTGGAAAAGAACCTGGAAAGTATTGAAATTCAGTGCTTTTCGGGTTTTTATGTTTTGGGGAGAGCCGATAGCCGGAGCGAGGAATCACCCCTATTTTTAGTTCTGGTTGTGGTAACGATTGTGGTAACGATTGCCTCAGAGGTTAAACGAATGATTGAAAAAGAGCATTTTCATGTTTTGAACTATGTGAAGAAGGAAGAGTATTCTGCCAGTATGGATGGAATGCGGTATATGCTGAAAAAAAAAGAGGTAGGCGATGATACAAAGCTGGAGGTGATCATTTGGCCGGAACCATACTGCTTTGCAAAAACAGAGGAGGAAAAAAAGCAGCGGAAGGAATTTGAATTTTCTGCAAGTGGTGTGGAAATGGCGGCTGACTGGTTGAATGAGCAGTATGTGGAGCAGAAACCACTGTGGGAATTGTCAAAAAAGATGAAAATCTGAATTTTTTTGTTGAAAAAAGCAGCCCATTTGATTTATAATAAATATAGTTAACATAATGTATAAGGGTGGGAGATACGACATGACATCATTGAGCTTTGACGACAGGGTATTTAACAGAGAGGTTCCCTTTTGCAGGGTGTACAGTCTTGACAGTAAGGAAAAGCTGGAAAAGCTATTCTTGAAGAACAGAATTTCCTATTTTATAGAATGGCAGGACCGGTCATTTCTGTCCCGCATGTTCGGGAATGAAAAACAGAAAGAAAAGAGTATGTTTACCATTCGTATCAATGAAGCAGACGTAGAACGTGCAACAGAGCTGATCAAGGGGCTTGAATCTGTAAAGCTGCGGAAAGCAAAGGAAGAATAATGAAATAGAGATATGATTTGCAACCTCCGGAAGTAATCCGGAGGTTTTTATGTGAGTAGCAGTGTCTTCCTAAAAAGAAGCCTGCAACTGTTCTTTTCCTGCAGAACAGATTGTGTGGCTCAGACGGATATGGTATTCTGGAAAGGAAATTGGAGGAAGAAGATGGAAAAGAGGAACGAGAAGAAGACAGTATGTCCGGTTTTTGAAAAATGCGGTGGCTGCCAGCTTTTGGACAAAAGCTATGATAAACAGTTAAGATGGAAAAAGGATCAGGTCAGCGCACTTTTACAGCCTTATGGAAAAATTGATGGAATCGAGGGAATGGAACATCCGGAGTATTACCGCCATAAGGTGCATGCAGTATTTGGGAGAGACAGAAAGGGAAATGTGATCTCAGGTGTATATAAGGAAGGAACACATATCATTGTTCCCGTTGAAAAATGTCTGATTGAGAACCAGGTGGCCGGCGAAATCATACAGACCATAAAGGGGCTTTTGAAATCCTTTAAAATAAAGACCTACGATGAAGATACCGGCTATGGGCTGCTCCGCCATGTGCTTGTGCGGGTGGGGTACCGGACCGGACAGGTGATGGTCGTGCTGGTCCTTGGATCTCCGATCATGCCCTCTAAGAATAATTTTGTGAAGGCATTGCGGAAGGAACATCCCGAAATCACTACGGTAGTGGTGAATGTGAATGATAAGAGAACCAGTATGATCCTGGGAGATAAGGAGCAGGTGATTTATGGCCCTGGCTATATAGAGGATGAGCTTTGCGGATTGACCTTTAAAATTTCACCGAAATCCTTTTATCAGGTGAATCCGGAGCAGACACAGAAGCTGTACCGGACAGCGATTGCATATGCGGATCTGAATGGAAAAGAAACGGTGTTAGATGCCTATTGCGGAACGGGAACCATCGGAATGATCGCGGCAGCTAAGGCGGGAAGGGTTATCGGAGCAGAGCTGAACAAGGATGCTGTCAGGGATGCGATAGCAGGAGCAAAGAAGAATCATATCTCAAATATCCGTTTTTACCAGGCGGATGCGGGAGAGTTCATGGTAAAACTGGCAGAAGCCGGCGAGAGGGTGGATGTAGTGCTTATGGATCCGCCACGGAGCGGCAGCGACGAGAAGTTTCTAGCTTCGGTCGTAAAGCTGAAACCGGAGAGGGTAGTCTATATTTCCTGCAATCCGGAAACGCTGGCACGGGATTTAAAATATCTGTGTGGTAAGGGATACAGGATGGTAAAGGGGAAGGCTTATGATATGTTTCCGTTTACGAGTCATGTGGAAAGTACCGTCCTGTTGCAAAGAAGATG